>Ga0153997_1000030_pt1 | contig 48045 bp, 31 predicted proteins | sample TSNC081MetaG_FD_104750 | JGI IMG/M metagenome (GOLD analysis project Ga0153997, IMG submission 104750) | Attine ant fungus gardens microbial communities from North Carolina, USA - TSNC081 MetaG | ecosystem: Host-associated > Fungi > Mycelium > Unclassified | place: USA: North Carolina, Lumber...
CTGGGCATGGTAATTTACCAGGGCGCGAGACAGATTGAACTTTGGACAGGTAAAGAAGCTCCGGTAAAGAATATGTTTGATACCATTGACAAGATCGTTGCCGGCAAATAATTCGTTTTACCTAAATCTCTCCTAGATTTATGTAAAGAATGAACCCCGTGAGGGTAACCCACGGGGTTCATTTTAAGAGACGGTAAATCTGTCTCTGCGGACTGCCCGTCAGGGTAAGCCGCTTCCCGTACAGTACTATAGCTGTATCGTATCAATGACAAAATCACGAAAACGGACGGTGGCCGGGAGCAATTCTTCATCTCTCCGCCAATACATATGGACCGTTCGTATGGTGGAATCCAGATCGTCGATTTCCAGCAGGCGAATATGGAAATTGTCCATACCATATGTCTGCGGCAGGATGCTGATGCCCAGATTCCCGGAGACAAAGCTTGCGACCATGATATCCGTGATGGGCGCCTCCAGGACCACATGGGGTTTTGCGTTAGCCTTTGCAAGCAGCTGATCTACCGAGAGTCTGGTACCGCATTTGGGACTATAAGCAATAAAGTCCTGTCCGTCCAATTCCTTTAGCGATAGGTGGGTTCTCTCTGCCAGGGGATGACTCATATGGACGGCTACTACCAGCTTCTCATTGTAGACCGGATGATAATGTAAACTTGGATGTTTGGTATTGGTTCCGAAACCAAGATCACATTCGTGATTCAGGAGTGCCTGAATCCCTTCATAGGTATGGTTTTCCGTGAATTCGAACCGGATGCCGGCGTGCTCCGGATTTTGATAGTATTTTTGTACCAGACTGGGGATGAAGTGAGGACTTAAAGAGTTGACAAAAGTCAGCTTCACAGTGCCCAGATAAGGATTGGATAGGATTTCCAATGCGGATTTTCCATTTTCAATTTCGGAAAGTGCACGTTCAATGTAATGAAGAAAGCAATGACCATATTCTGTGAGCCGGATGTTTCTTCCGGTTTTGCAGAACAGGGAGACTCCAAGCTCCCGTTCCAGCTCTGCAATTGCATGGCTCAGGCTGGATTGGGAGACCAGGAGCTGTCCGGCCGATTTGGAATAGTTTTCATTTTTGGCGATGGTCCTAAAATAATACAATTGCTGTAAGTTCATAGTAGGCCTCCTGTCGTGTTCCGCACTTCCATTTTAAAGCAGAACCCGGAAGACGTCAACTAAAGGAAATATAACGTAACAGAAGAAATGAGGAGCTTGTATGGAAAAGCAAAATTCGCCCACCAGATCTGTCGAAAGGGCGTTACAGATTCTCGAATGCTTTTTAGATAAGGAAGAAATGATCCTATTGGAGATTGCAGAGAAGACCAATTTGTCTTCCAGTACTGTACTCCGGATTTTAAATGCACTGCAGGAACATGATTTTATTATTAAAAACCATCAGACCAAAAAATATCATTTGGGCAATAAGGTCGTTTGGCTGGCGAATATGGTTCCCAGTGAATCTTATGAGGATTTGAAGCGGATTGCCTACCCGCATATGCTTGCTATTAATGAGAAGTATAACGAAGATATCCGGCTGTTTGTGCAGGATGGAAATGCAAAGCTTTGTGTCGAGGCGGTTGAGTCTACCAGAGAGCTTCGCCAGGTGATTAAAGTGGGAAGCCGCCATGATCTGCAGCGGGGAGCTGCCGGTAAGATGATGCTCTCTTACATGACGCCCAAAGAACGACGGAAAATGCTAAATGAGAGCGAAGTGGACGATAAGAGCTTCGAAGAGTTTAAAGAGAGAGGATATACCGTAAGTGCCGGAGAACGGGAGGAAGGCTTGTTTGGCATGGCTGTGCCTGTGATGGATGAGAATAACAAGCTGGTGGCGGCGATTTCTTTATCCGGTCCTACGGCTCGTTTTGAAAATGAGAGCTTTGAAGAGAAGAAGATTGACTTGCTTCAGATGGGAAGAAATATCTCGGAAGATTGGCAGAACCGGAAGAGGTGACATATGGATTTTTTAACATTTAAAAAATGGCTGAAAGAACGGAACCTTTCTTTTGAACTGGAGGGATGGTCTTCCTGCATTAAGGATACCATTATCGTATATAAGGATGCGAAAGAGATCTATTCCGGCGATTATGACCGGTGGGTTGATTATCAGGATGCCGTCGACGCGATTGAAAAGGAAGCATTATGAAATATCGGTATTATTCTGTTTTTTGTATATACTTTCAAAGGATTGATAATACTGCCGGATTGACAAAAGGGGAATTTGTGAGTACACTAGTATCAATTCTTAAGTACAAAGAGTGAAAGGAACTTGCATATGAATAAAGTATTTCTTGCGGGAAACCGGTTTGCAAAGATGCGGAATTTGAGTGTGTTGGCGAACTGTCTGGTGGTGTTTGTGTTCTATTTTATATATCGGTATTTGTTAGAGACATCCTATCCGAATTTTGTGGGAGTGCCGCTGGTGCTGATCTTTCTGCTAATCTGCGCGGGAATTGTGAAATTAACGCTGGTGATTACGGGGAAGATGCGAGACAATATCCGCTATGAGCTTACCGCAGACGCCTTGGTAATAGGCAAAGGGAAAACAGAGCGCCGTTATAAATGGACGGTTTTCAAGTCCGCAGAACTGGATGATACCAGGCTGCGGGATATCCTTCCGGCTTATTTTATGGTAGGAGAAGAGCGCCTGACGCTGAACCAGTATGTGGATGAGATCTATGAATTAGCGTATCAGATGATTCGTCGGATCGAATCCCATGCCACCATTGATCCGGAGTTACGTAAGAGAGCAGACTGCATGCGGTAAAAGACTTCAGATGCGGATGAGGCAGGGAAAATATCCGGCGCAGTTAAAAAAACTTGTACAGAGGTCTATTAGTATGTTATAATATCCTATATCCTTTAGCAAAATGAACCGGAGGAAGCGATTCCATCAGGTTCATTTTCTATAGAATGCAAAATCGGAAAGGGAGCATGGGATGAAGCGGATAGACGGACGGATGCTGCGGTTTAAGCAGGGAAGCAGCATATTTACCAAGACTTTTGTGGGCTTGATTATACTATCTCTTTCGATGATTCTATTTTTTGGGGTTTGGATGAATACTGTGTCGATCCGGAATCATCGCAGCCAGATCGGACTTAGTAATCTAAGCCGGCTGCGCCAGGCAGGAGAGTCGGTTGATTTGACAATGGAGGTCCTCAGTCATAGTATGACACAGACGATATGGAGTAATGATTTTATTACGTATATGATTACGCCCCATAATTCTTCAGAGGACTCGGAGAAGCGTGACAGGGACTATCGAATGATTCGTCAACTCAAAAGCACTGTGGATGGCAGTGACCTGATTAAAAAAGCATTTTTCTATTCTCCTCTATCGGGTAAGATTTATCAGAATACCTATACGATTTTGGATAGTTCGCAGTTTACGGACTGGTTTGTGCTTCAGAACCATTTTGCGGAGCAGACGGATTCAACCTGGATCCGGGAGGAAACCAGGACGGCCACTACGCTTCGGTTGGAAGCGAACCGTTTATTTTTGATTCAGGATCTGAATATTGCCACCCATATCGGAACCCTGGTATATGAGCTGAACCTGGAAGGATTATATACAGCCCTGGGCCTGGGGCAGAATACCTCGGAGCAAGGTCTGTTGTATGTTTATGATGAAAATCATAATGCGGTATTCTATGGCAGGATGGCTTATACAGGGTCCGGCATTGATTGGCAGGATGAAGGACTTTTTATTACCGAAGAGAATGCGCGGGAGCGTCTGGAAAATCAGACAGCCGGGTACTATTCCTACGTCTCACAGAAAAGTGGCTGGACGTATTTAATTGAATTGGATACAACGGGCCTTTCCGTGGATTGGAGAGACCTTATGCCCATTTATCTCCCGACGCTGCTGATTTTCCTGGCCATTAGCGTGGGTTTCGCCTTCTATATCAGCCATGCGGTATATCAGCCCATTAACCGTTTGATGAAGCTGGCAACCCAGGGGAATAAGGGGCGGAAACGCCGTTATAATGAAGTGGCGTTTCTGGAAGGGGTCTTCTCGAATGCAATTGAGGGACAGGATCAGCTGCGGGGACTAATTGCGAATATTGCACCGGAGGTTATGGACTCGATGTTCCGGAATCTGTTAATCGGGAAATTTCTTTCGGAAGAACGGGTAGGTGAGATTCTGGAAGGAGTTGGTAATCCGATACAGGTCCACAGCCGGTTTTTGGTGATGGTCTGCCGGATTGAATGGAATAGGGAGCGAACCATTACGGATACAGAAATTAATTTATATGTGTTGTCTGTCCGAAATGTAGTGAATACAATCCGGGAGGCAAATCGGGAGTGTCAGGTCTATGATGTGCGGCTTAATAGAGAAGAAGTGGCGTTGGTGCTGGGTTTTAAATCCGATTATCCGGCAGTGGGGATGAAACGGGAAGCTATGCAAATCCAGCAGAAGCTGTTAAATACGGTTTCCAACCTGCCTTTTGAGATTCTGATGGAAAGCGGGAAAATCTATCAAAATATTCTGGATATCCGATATGCTTGCAGAGAGGCTCAGGAGAAGCTTCAATATCGCCGCTATCTGGAAGAAGACGAGGATGTGCTGTCGGAAGAAGATAATGATCGGATTGTAAACCAGCACTATTTCCGAGAAAGAACAAAGGCTGTAGTGGAGCTGGCGACAAAGGGCGATAAGAACGGCGCGGAAAACCTGGTAAGCCGGATCCTGGAAGAAATGCAGAGCGACGTACCAGACTTGGCGCAGATGAAGCAGATGGCAGAGATGTTCTTAGAGGAGGTTACGGAGAAGATGATTGCGTTCCCTTTAGGTATGGAAGATCAAAAGCGCCTGGAGGATGAACAGCCGATGCAGAAGCTGGAGTATGTAAACGGGATAGAACCTCTACGCGAGATGATCACCGATTATACGAATCGGGTGATAGGCGCGATTTGTCTCTATAATAAGAAGAATTGTTACAAATACGTTGAACAGGCGAAGAGGTATATTACAGAGAATTATGCAGACAGTAATTTATCTCTGAATGATGTGGGAGAGCATATCGGAATTAGCTCTTCTTACCTGAGTGAAATGTTCTATGAAATCAGTGGGGAGAAGTTCTCTGCTTACCTGGCCACATTCCGTGTGGAGAAGGCCAAACAGCTTCTGGCTTCTACGAAGGTTACGATTAAGGAAATCGGATACCTTTGCGGCTTTAATTCCATTCAGAATTTTATCCGTGTATTTAAAAAATACACAGACCAGACACCGGGACAGTATCGGGAAAGCCATACCTGATCATTAACAATTCTGGGGATGAATAACAATTCTTCCATTCACCTAGGAAATATGTACGTTTTCCGATAAAAAGTCCGTATACATGCGGACTTTTTTTTGTTAACCTTACTCCAGCGAACGAAGCTGCAGCCGTTCGAGAATGATGTTAGAGAGAAGAGAGAGGAGGCACTTCAATTTGAAGAATTTTTTGCGGTGGCTGGATGAGGATTTTGAGGAAAGCATTTTGATGTTTCTGCTGATCGCAATGTCCATTGTGATGATGGCACAGGTAATTATGCGCTATTTCTTCCGATCCTCAATGTCCTGGCCGGAGGAGTTCTGCCGATTTTGTTTTGTGATTTCCGGTTTTGCTTCCATAGGATATTGTATCCGGCGGGGTAAGATGCTGAAGGTGGATATTTTACTGGGACTATTCCCGAAGCCTATTACCAGAATACTGGATCTGCTGGGAAGACTTGTAACCCTGGTTTATTTTTCTTACTTAACCTATTATGCATATTTTGCGATGACGAATTCCATGAAGGGCGGGATGGTCAGCCCGGCCATGCAGGTTCCCATGTGGATCCTATACGCATCTGTATTTGGAGGATCGGCATTAGGCGTAATTCGCCAGATCGAAGACTTGATTCGCTTTTTCCAGAAAAAGAGTACGAAGAAAACGAGTGAGGAGGTAGAATCATGTTAGGAGTTGTATTTGGTGTATTTCTGATTGCAATGTTCCTGGCTCTCCCGATGGCAGTGGCGATGGGAACGGCGACGATTATTCCGCAGCTGATTGACAGCAGCTTTCCGGGAAGTATGAATTACATAATCCAAGGTATGGTTGGTGGATTGAATACGACTCCGATTTTGGCAATTCCTCTGTTCATGTTATCCGGCGCGTTAATGACCCGCGGCGGTATTTCCAAAAAGTTGTTTGACATCTTTGCAATTGTGGCCGGTAAGAAGACGGCAGGCATCCCTTGCGCGGTGGTTATTACCTGCTTGTTCTATGGCGCGATTTCCGGTTCCGGCCCGGCTACGGCGGCAGCGGTAGGTTCCATGTGTATCCCCATCCTGATCGGCCTGGGATATGACAAGGTATTTTCTGCGGCGATTGTGGCTACGGCCGGCGGCTTAGGCGTTATTATTCCTCCCAGTATCCCGTTCATTATGTATGGCTTATTTACCAATACTTCGGTAGGATCTATGTTTATCGCCGGAATTATTCCCGGCTGCCTGATTGCCCTGACGATTATGTTTTACTGTTGGTATTACTGCAAACGTAAAGGAGAGGATCGGCAGAAGATTGATGCCAATTATGCGTCGCTGAAGAACAGAGGCTTCTTCCGGGTGTTTCTGGATGGATTCTGGGCATTCCTGACACCGGTGATTATCCTGGGCGGAATCTATGGAGGCTTCGTGACACCCACGGAGGCAGCTTGTGTATCCGTGTTCTATGCCCTGATTGTATGCTTGTTCTTTTACCGTTCCCTCAGCTTCCGGGATATTCCGAAGCTGTTGAAGGACGCAATTGCTTCTTACGCACCCATTTGCTTACTGATCGCATTGGCGACAGGCTTCAGCCGTGTTTTGATTCTGCTGAAAGCACCGGAAGCCATTCAAACGCTGATCACCAGCACGATGAGCAGTGCAACCGCTTTATTTATCGTATTGAATATTCTGCTGCTGATTTTGGGTATGTTTATGGATGTTGGTGCTGCTGTTGTAATCATCGCACCGATCCTGCTGCCGGTAGCACAGGGATTTGGTATTGATCCGGTACATCTGGGTGTTGTTATGGTAACGAATCTGGCGATCGGATTTGTAACGCCGCCATTTGGGATGAACCTGTTTGTAACGGCGCCTTTAGTAAATATACCAGTAATTGAACTAGGAAAAAAGGCCCTTCCTTTTATCGGATGCTTTATTGTGGCCCTGCTGCTGATCACCTTTATCCCACAGATCAGCCTGTGCCTGTTATAAGTGATTCATGGCATGATGCCTGAATATAAAAACAATTTGCAGGAGGAGAAGAAATGAAAAAGAAATTTGTAGCAGTTGCTATTTCTGCCGCTATGGTAATGTCCATGGCAGCCTGCGGCGGAAGCAACACAGAAACTACCACGGCGGCCACTACGGCGGCCACTACGGCGGCTAGTACGACAGAAGCAACGACAGCAGCGGCCACTACGGCAGCGCAGCAGGAGACGACTGCGGGAAGTGAGATCACCGATTTGGCTGCTTATGCGGCGGAAGGTATGCAGACCAGCATTGAATGCGAACCGATTGAATTTTCGCTGGGATGCTCCGGTACGGTAGAGGGAACCATTCTAGGCTATGCAATTTCCGATGCGGGAGAAGCTTTAAAAACCTGGACCAACGGAAATGTAGTAGTGAATTTCTATCCCAGCGGACAGCTTGGAGGTGACATAGAGCTAATCGAAGGTGCGCAGATGGGCAGTGTAGATATGTTTATTGGCGCTCCTACCTCTCAGGTTGGCCTGATTCCGGAGTTGGCAGTACTGGATATTGCCGGTCTGTATGAGAATGTAGAAAGCTGCAATACGGTACTGGAGACATTCAAAGATCAGATTGAGCCATACTACAATAATGCAGGACTGCACCTGCTGGCAATGGGCGCGCCGGATTTCCGTATTCTGTCCTCCAATAAACAGGTAGAGACAGCTGCTGATCTGCAGGGCCTGAACATCCGTACGCAGGAGAATAAGTATCACATGGAGTTCTGGAAACAGTTGGGCACGAACCCCACTCCTTTGGCTTTCGGTGAGCTGTATATTGCATTGCAGCAGGGTATGATGGACGCACAGGAGAATCCTTGGGCTTCTATCGTAGGTGCGAAGATTTGCGAAGTACAGAAGTATATTGTAGAAACGAACCATATTCCCTTCGTTTCCACCATCGTTATGAACCAGGCCAAGTATGAAGGATTAAGCGATAACCAGAAGCTGGCGCTGGATCAGTACGTTCAGTTCATCATGAACTATCAGGTAGCTGGTACGACTGAAGATGACCTTAGGATGAAAGGGATTTGTGAAACAGAATATGGTATTACGGTAACGCCTGTAAGTGAAGAGATCAAAGCACTCTATGAGAATGCAACGCAGGCAGTAATTGATCTGATGAAGAAGGATATCGACCCCACTTTCGTAGATGAGTATGTAGCTGCCGCAAAAGCTGCTGCCCAATAGTAAAACGTAATCTTCTTGAAGAGCTGCTGCAAATGTTTGCAGCAGCTCTTCTGCAAGAAAGGAAAGAAAATCAGATGAGAGAGGTAACGGTTGAAAATGGAAAACTGTCGGGTATTCCCTGCGGTTGGCCGAGTATTACAGCTTTTTATGGGATTCCTTATGCGGCGCCGCCGGTAGGCGGGCTGCGTTGGAGACCGCCTCAGCCGGCGGCAGACTGGGAAGGCGTCCGTGACTGCGCCAGGGCTTCGGCAAAGTGCCCCCAGCTGGGGGTAGGCCCGGGGTCCTTTTATGAGAAGGAATTTTACCCTTATGAAGAGTCTATGGATGAGGATTGCCTGTATTTGAATGTCTGGACGCCGGCCCGGAAGCCGGAGGAGAAGCTTCCGGTAATTTTCTGGGTACATGGTGGTGCTTTTATGACCGGATATGGACATTCCGCCCACTTTGACGGAGAGCATTTTGCCAGACAGGATGTAATATTGGTGACGATCAATTACCGCCTGAATGTCTTTGGATGGATGGTGCACCCGGAGCTCTCTGCTGAATCAGAGCGGGGGATTTCAGGAAATTATGGCTTACTCGATCAGATTTATGCCCTGAAGTGGGTACGCCGCAATATTACAGGCTTTGGCGGTGATCCGGATAATATCACGGTGGCAGGCCAGTCAGCCGGTGCCATGAGTGTACATGCGCTGATTTCCAGTCCGCTGACCAGGGGAGATATTTGTAAGGCAATCCTGCAGAGTGGCGGAGGGATGACGACATTGCCGGATATGCGCTGCCCGAAGCTTTCGGAGGTCGAGAATACGATTGATCTGCCCTCTGCCCTGGGTGTAAACAGCATTGCCGAAGCCAGAGAATTAAGCTGGCAGGAATTACTGGATCGCTGGCGCAGGACCATGCCGGGCCAGGCATTGCAGCGTACGCCGGTGGTGGATGGCTATGTGCTGCCAAAGGGTATTGATGAGATTGGCCACGATCAGGAGTATCACGACATTCCCTATCTGATGGGTGTAACAGCAGATGAAGGCTTAATAAGTCTTCGGGATCAGGCGGGTTTTGAAGAACTGATGCATCGGGAATTCGGAGCGGATGCAGAGGAATTTATTAAGCTGGCTGTCAGTGGAGACTTAGACTATGATGCCTATAAGGGCAAGAGCTTTATGGAGTTTATGCTGGCGTCCTGTCTGGCTTGGGCGGAATTGCTGGAGAGCCATGGAAAGGGACCGGTTTATCTCTATTATCTGGATCGAAAGCTTCCGGGAGATGAGATGGGCGCTTTCCATGCAGCCGATCTCTGGTATGTATTTAAGACCTTTATGAGAAGCTGGCGCCCCTGGACCGGTGCCGATTATGAGTTGGCGTCGGCTTGTAATACCTATTGGGCAAATTTTGCAAAGACCGGGAATCCTAATGGAGAAAGACTGCCGGAATGGACGCCTTATACGAAGGAGCATCCGAAACTTATGGAGCTTGGCGAGCGCATTGGGATGATGAACACTCCGGGGAATCCCCGCGTGGATTTCCGTAAGAAATTTTTATTAAGAGAGTAGAGACCTTTTTGTCCTCCTGAATGCTGCATTCAGGAGGACAGTTGTTTTACTTTATTTTACTCAGGACGGCAAATCCGGCTTACTTTCTTCTTCACAGTTTCTCATATAGATTAAATATAATCCCTTTAATAACAGGGCATCGTCATAAATGATCTTATGCACGCAATGGGGGATGACAAATTTGGCAAGGCCTCCGGTGGCAATAACGGTAGCTTTCGTACCAAGCTCTTTCTCAATCCGGTCAATCATTCCATCCAGCATAGAAGCATTACCCAGAATCATTCCGCTCTTCATACTGTCAATGGTGTTAGAACCGATCACCTTCTTGGGTGCTTCCAGGCTGATCCGGGGGAGCTGAGAGGTATCGGCTACCAGGGACTCCATGGATATCAGGACACCGGGAACGATAGCGCAGCCCATAAACCGGGCATCCTGGTTAATGACGGATATGGTAGTGGCGGTTCCCATATCAATAATAATTTGGGGCAGGGGGTATTCTGCCACTCCCGCCACGGCATCCACCACCAGATCGCTGCCCAGCTGCGCCGGGTTATCAATCTTAATGTTTAGGCCATTTTTCACGCCGGGGCCGACAATAATAGCAGGAGCGCCGGTGAGCTTCTTTAAAGCACTGTTGACAGTGGCCGTAATCGGCGGAACCACGGAAGAGATAATGGAACCTTTAATATTGTCTGCCGTAATATTATATATTTCCATAATCATCTTAAAGGAGATTGCATATTCCAAATCGGTCTTGTTACGGTCCGTATAAATCCTCTCCACGAACCGAACCCCGTTCTTGCCAACAGCACCAACGACTATGTTACTATTTCCGATATCTACCGCTAAAACCATGTTGTATAGCCTCCTTAACTGGGTATACTGGTTATTGTATCATGAATGGAAAACCTTGTCTATCTTCCTTGCAGAATAATGGACAGATATGGTGTATTATGATATAATAACACATCGTGCGGAAAAATGTACGGAGAAATGTAATACAGAGTGTAGAATGCAGGAGGCTTTCCGTGAGTAGTTTATATGAAGAGATACAGAAAAGAAGAACCTTTGCCATTATTTCCCATCCGGATGCGGGTAAAACGACCCTGACGGAGAAATTTCTCTTATATGGAGGCGCCATCAATCTGGCCGGTTCCGTTAAAGGGAAAAAGACAGCGAAGCATGCGGTTTCGGACTGGATGGAAATTGAAAAGGAGAGAGGAATTTCGGTAACCTCTTCCGTCCTTCAGTTTCATTATGATAATTACTGCATTAACATATTGGATACACCGGGGCATCAGGACTTCTCCGAGGATACCTACCGGACTCTGATGGCGGCAGATTCCGCCGTGATGGTAATCGATGCTTCCAAGGGCGTGGAAGCACAGACCATTAAGCTGTTTAAGGTGTGTCTGCTGCGTCACATCCCGATTTTTACCTTTATTAATAAAATGGACCGGGAGGCCAGGGATCCCTTTGAACTGATGGATGATATTGAAAGTGTGCTGGGAATTGAGACCTGCCCGGTAAACTGGCCGATCGGCTGCGGCAAGTCTTTTAAGGGAATCTTTGACCGCCAGGAAGGCAAGATTACGACCTTTACGGCCGAAGGAGCCGGACAGCGGGAAGTTGCGACGGAGAAGCTGGAAATGGAGGATCCGGGTACGGCGGCGAAAATCGGCGGGGATTATCTGTCACAGCTGCGGGATGAGATCGAACTGCTGGATGGTGCGGGGCAGGAATTGGATCGGGAGATGGTGCTGTCCGGCCGGCTGAGTCCGGTATTCTTCGGATCGGCGCTGACAAATTTTGGCGTAGAGACCTTCCTGAAGCATTTTTTGAAGATGACACAGCCTCCGGCGCCGCGGATGTCGAATGCCGGGCTGATTGATCCGGAGAAGGAGCCCTTCTCCGCCTTTGTGTTTAAAATTCAGGCGAACATGAACAAGGCACACCGGGATCGGGTGGCCTTTATGCGGATTTGTTCCGGTAAATATGAAGCCGGCATGGAGGTGACCCATGTACAGGGAGAGAAGAAGATCCGCCTGTCTCAGTCTACCCAGATGATGGCCCAGGAGCGGACCATTGTGGAGGAAGCTTATGCAGGAGATATTATCGGCGTATTTGATCCCGGTATCTTTGCCATTGGCGATACCTTGTCGGCGTCTGGCAATCGGTTCCAATTTGAAGGAATTCCGACCTTTGCACCGGAGCATTTTGCTAGGGTGCGGCAGGTAGATACCATGAAGCGGAAGCAGTTCCTGAAAGGGGTTTATCAGATTGCCCAGGAGGGTGCGATTCAGATCTTCCAGGAATATAATACGGGAATGGAAGAGATTATTGTAGGCGTGGTAGGTGTCCTGCAATTTGATGTACTGATGTACCGGCTGGAGCATGAATATAACGTAGAAGCGCGGCTGGAGACCCTGCCGTATGAGCACATCCGCTGGGTAAAGAATCCTGAGCTGGATGTAGCGAAGATTCAGGGCACCTCCGATATGAAGCGGATTAAGGATCTGAAGGATCAGCCGCTGTTATTGTTTATTAATAGCTGGAGCGTAGGAATGGTTCTGGAGAGGAATCCGGGATTGGAATTATCGGAGTTTGGGAATTATTAAGCACATGGGGCAAGCCTCCTACATATACTGATACAAAGTATATCGGGGGCTTTTCCTATGCGCATTTGTGATTTGAGAGATAAGGAAGTAATTAATTCCTGCGATTGCAGGCGGCTTGGATTTGTTGCGGATCTGGACTTTGATATTTGTACAGGAATTATTCTGGCTTTGGTCGTTCCCGGGCCGGCTCAATTCTGCGGTTTTCTGGGGCGTGACAGCGAGTATGTGATTCCCTTTAACTGTGTCCGCCAGATTGGTGAGGACATTATTCTGGTGGAGATACGCTTAGAGGATTGCCTGGTAAAATGCTAAGGGAAAGCACGAATCCGGATTTGCTTGTACAAATCGGGAAACTGTGCTATTCTAAAGAAAAATTCGAAGATTACACAGCGTGTAATCTTAAATCTGAAGGAGAAGGTTCTATGAAATGCCCATTTTGTAACGCGGAGAATACGAAGGTAATTGATTCGCGTCCGGCAGAGAATTCCATCCGGCGGCGGCGTCAGTGTGAGGAGTGCGGCAAGCGCTTCACCACCTATGAGAAGGTGGAGACAATTCCTTTGATGATCGTGAAGAAGGGTGACATTCGTGAGCCCTATGACCGCTCTAAGATAGAGGGCGGTGTTTTGCGTGCCTGCCATAAGCGTCCGATATCGGTATCGGAGGTCAATGCACTGATTGACGAAATTGAGAATCAGATTCTGGGAATGGAAGAGAAGGAAATTCCCAGCAGTGTGGTAGGAGAGCTGGTGATGGATCATCTGCGGAAGCTGGATGATGTGGCGTATGTACGGTTCGCTTCGGTTTACCGGGAGTTCAAGGATGTAGATACCTTCCTGCGTGAAATCGAAAAGATTGCGAAGAAGAAATAACCATGCTGCAGAAGTTTTATCCCAGGGAATATCTTCCCTCCGTCTATCAGATTAATTACGCAGCCCTGGCAGAGAAGGGGGTACGAGGAGTGTTGTTCGATATAGACAACACTCTGGTTCCGCATGGAGCCGTGGTGACGCAGGAAGCAATCGGCCTGTTTGAAGAGCTGCGGTCTCTGGGGCTGAAGACCTGCCTGATCTCGAATAATCAGGAGCCGCGGGTAAGACCCTTCGCAGAAGCGGTGGACAGTCTCTTTTTGTGTAATGCCCATAAGCCCTCCCGGAAGGGGTATGAGCATGCTCTTTCGATCATGCAGGAAGAGCCGGAAGATATTGTCTTCGTAGGAGACCAGATCTTCACCGATATCTATGGGGCGAACCGAGCAGGCATCTATAGCATCTTAACAGAGCCAATCCACCCCAAAGAAGAGATCCAAATCGTGGTGAAACGGGGGCTGGAACGGCTAATTCTCTTTGGTTATCGGCGAAAAAACCGAAAGAATGCTTAATCCTGTATTTTTTTATGGAAACTACTTGAAAAATATAAGATTTTCGTATAGAATTAATCAGATATTAATAATTTTTGAAAAACAAAAACTGGAGACAGATTTCCAAGGAGGAACTATAAGGATGATTTCAGCAAGTGAGTTTCGAAACGGTGTGACAATCGAGTATGAGAATAATATCTATCAGATAATCGAGTTTCAGCATGTTAAGCCTGGTAAAGGAGCTGCATTTGTCCGGACCAAGCTGAAAAATATTGTCAGCGGCGGTATCGTGGAGAAGACCTTCCGTCCTACGGAAAAGTGCGAGCCGGCTCACATTGACCGAAATGATATGCAGTACCTATACAGTGATGGAGACTTATTTCATTTTATGGATGTCAACACCTATGAGCAGACAGCGCTGAATGCAGATCAAATTGGTGATTCCCTTAAGTTCGTGAAGGAAAACGAAATGGTTAAAATTTGTTCTCATAAAGGAAATGTATTCTCGGTAGAGCCGCCTTTATTCGTGGAGCTGAAGATCATTGATACGGAGCCCGGTTTTAAGGGAGATACGGCTACCGGCGCGACGAAGCCCGCTACGGTAGAGACAGGTGCAGTCGTATATGTTCCTTTGTTCGTGGATCAGGAAGATGTTATCAAGATTGACACCAGAACAGGAGAATATCTCTCCAGAGTATAGTGGAAACCAAGGATGCACCTGGTGCATCCTTTTGCTTTTTAGGGGAAAATACAGACTGTCATTCTGAGGTAAGCGTAGGAGGCCGGTTTGAATAAAAGGAGATTAAAATGGAACGTAAAAATGCATGGCTTCAATACACAGAGGAAGAAAAAGAAGCAATCCATAAGCTTGGAGAGCAGTACAAGGATTTTTTAAATAAAGGGAAGACCGAACGGGAATGCGTAAAAGAAGCCATTGTATTGGCGGAGAAAAACGGATACCGGGATCTCACAGAAATCCGGAAACAGGGGTACCAGGTGAAGGCAGGGGATAAGATTTATGCCCAGTGTATGGGGAAGGCCCTGGCGCTGTTCCATATTGGCCGTGAGCCCATGGAGAATGGCCTGAATATCCTCGGCGCTCACATTGATTCGCCCCGTTTGGACATTAAGCAGAATCCATTATACGAAGATACGGAGATGGCACTTCTGGACACCCACTACTATGGAGGCGTCAAGAAATACCAGTGGGTGGCTCTTCCTCTGGCACTTCACGGCGTTGTGGCTAAGAAGGATGGAACGGTGCAGGAGATTGTTATCGGAGAAGATCCGGCGGATCCGGTAGTAGGGATCACGGACCTCTTAATCCATCTGGCAGGAGATCAGCTGGATAAGAAGGCCAGAACCGTGATTGAAGGAGAAAATCTGGACATTCTGATTGGCAGTCAGCCGCTGGTATTAAAAGAGCAGCCTTCGGGTATATCCAATGGCTATTCGGCCGGCAATAAGGAAGAGGATGCAGAAGCGAAAAAGAATGGCAAAGACAAGGTAGTGTCCTACATCCTGCAGATCCTTAAGGATCGTTATGGTATGGAAGAAGAGGACTTCCTGTCAGCAGAGATCGAAGCGGTACCGGCAGGACCTGCCAGAGATTTTGGCCTGGACTGCAGCATGATTATGGGGTATGGTCATGATGACCGTATCTGTGCCTATACTTCTCTGTCTGCTATGCTGGAGAGCCAGGGCTTGCGGAAGACGGGAGTGTGTCTCCTGGTAGATAAAGAAGAGGTGGGCAGCATGGGAGCTACCGGAATGCAGTCCCGCTTCTTTGAAAATACGCTGGCGGAGCTTATGGATTTGGCCGGGCAGTATTCCGAACTGGCATTGCGACGGGCCTTAGCGGCCTCCCGGATGCTTTCTTCCGATGTGAGTGCGGCCTATGACCCAAATTTCTCCAATGTTTTTGAGAAGAAAAATACGGCATATTTCGGCAGAGGTATGGTTTTTAATAAATACACGGGAGCCAGAGGGAAATCCGGTTCCAATGATGCTTCGGCAGAATATATGGCAGCTCTGCGTAAGATCATGGATGATAACCAGATTGCCTGGCAGACGGCAGAGCTTGGTAAGGTAGACCAGGGCGGCGGCGGAACGATCGCTTACATTACGGCTAATTATGGGATGGAAGTCATTGACAGCGGAATTGCTGTTTTGAATATGCATGCGCCATGGGAAATCGGCAGTAAGGCAGACATTTATGAGGCGGCCAAAGGTTATGCTGCATTCTTAAGGGAAGCATGAAGCCGTAAAAAACGTACACACTAACAGAAAAAAGAAGGGTGGAACATTCTCTATGCAGCACGGCTTTATAAAAGCAGCGGCCATTACCCCGAAGGTACGAGTCGCAGATGTGGATTATAACAAGGAACAGATTATTCAGGGTATGTACGATGCTTCCGCCGCCGGCGCTAAGATTCTGGTTTTTCCGGAACTGGCGGTTACTGGCTACACCTGCGGCGACCTTTTTCTGCAGAGGCGTTTACTGGACAAAGCCCAGGAAGCGCTGGCGGAGATTGTGGATGCCAGTAACAACGTGGACGGCATTATTTTCCTGGGAACCCTTTGGGTTGAAAATGGCAAGCTCTACAATGTAATGGTCGCCATGAACCGGGGCGAGATTCTCGGAGTGATTCCGAAGATTTCTCTGCCCAATTATGCGGAATTTTATGAGAAGCGTTACTTTGAGCAGGGAAACCGTAAGGTAATGGATGTAAAGTTTACCGGCAGGGAAGGACATGTTCATCGAATTCCCTTTGGTACGGATCTGCTTTTTCAGTGCGAGGAAATGAAGGAGCTGGTGCTGGCGGCAGAGATCTGCGAAGATGTCTGGGCGCCGAATCCACCCAGCGTCCGCCATGCGTTGGCAGGAGCGACCGTGATTGTGAACGCATCGGCCAGTGATGAGGCTGCCGGTAAGGACACATACCGGAGCCGTCTGGTAATCGGGCAGTCCGCCCGGCTGATCTGTGGCTATGTCTATGCCAGTGCCGGAGAGGGCGAGTCTTCCACCGATCTGGTATTCGGCGGCCACAATCTTATTGCGGAAAATGGGACCATGCTGACCCAGTCGACACGCTTTCAGAATGAAATCACCTGCGGTGATCTGGATGTAGGCAAGCTGACCGGGGAACGGCGTCGGAATATGTCTTTTGGTCCAATGGAAAATGACGGCTATGAACGGATTGGCTTTACGCTCTATGAGACCGAAACGAAGCTCGAGCGGTATCCCAGCGAGGCCCCCTTTGTCCCTGGAGATAAGGCAGACTGGCAGCAACGCTGTGAGGAAATCCTATCGATCCAGGCTTCCGGACTAAAGAAGCGCCTGGAGCATACCGGCATCAAAAACGCGGTGATCGGGATTTCCGGCGGTCTGGATTCGACGCTGGCATTGTTAGTCATGGTAAAGGCCTTTGACTGGCTGGGATTGCCCCGAAGCGGAATTCATGCCGTTACCATGCCTTGCTTTGGAACCACAGACCGCACCTACCGGAATGCCTGCGTGATGACGGAGACCGTAGGAGCTGCTTTAAGAGAGATTCCGATCCAGGATTCTGTACGCCGGCATTTTAAAGATATTGGTCACGATGAATCCATTCATGATGTTACCTATGAAAATGCCCAGGCCAGAGAACGTACCCAGGTATTGATGGATATTGCGAATCAAATAAACGCGCTGGTGGTGGGCACCGGCGATATGTCGGAACTGGCTCTTGGATGGACTACCTACAATGGGGATCATATGTCTATGTATGGGGTGAACGCAGGGGTGCCGAAGACGCTGGTCCGCCACTTAGTCCGCTATTATGCGGAGACCTGCGGGGATGAGAAGCTGTCAGGTGCATTGTTTGATGTGTTAGATACGCCGGTCAGTCCGGAGCTGCTGCCGCCGGAATCCGGAGAGATTTCCCAGAGGACAGAGGAGCTGGTGGGACCCTATGAGCTTCATGATTATTTCCTGTACTATATGCTTCGCTATGGCTTCGAGCCGGCGAAGATTTACCGGCTGGCTAAGGGCAGCTTTGAAGGAGCTTACGAGCCAGGGGTAATCCTCCGCTGGATGAAGACCTTTTATGCCCGCTTTTTCAGCCAGCAGTTTAAACGTTCCTGCCTGCCGGATGGCCCGAAGGTAGGATCCGTTGCAGTGTCTCCCAGAGGAGATCTGCGGATGCCCAGCGATGCCTGCAGCCGGATCTGGCTGGAGCAGCTGGAGGAACTGACACCATAAGAGGCCGGGGAGGAAGAGACGATGGAGAAGAAATTCAAGGAACTATATCTGGCAGCCGAGGTGGAATTTGAGGAGCTGGACCGGTTTGTGAGTAAGTGGAAGTTCAGCGAGGAAAATACTCCTCTGCGGGAGTATCTGGGCATCAATGGAGACGAAGAGGACGTCTGGATTGAGGAAGGAGATGAAGCACTGCAGGAGATCTTCGATAAACTGCACCAGTAATATATGAAAATATTTGCATAATTAGAGAATCCACATAAAAATGCCATGGCTAATCTCAAAATGCCATGGCATTTTTATGTGGATTTGAAATGGCAGGATTAAGCCGGATGTTCCAGGATCAATCCATAACGTTGTCGAAATATAGAATTTTTTGTCAAAAAAAAGCGGTAAATTGTAATTTACAGAAATAAAGATAGATGGTACAATACAACCCTAACTATGACAATAAAAGTGTTGCGGTAATTGCCTCAACAATGAACGGTATAATTTACTTGAGAAAGGTATTTGGCAACTGTTGTTAAGGGAGTCATTTCGTTATTTAGGGAGTATTCTGCAAGAACCGGATCAAAAATGCTATATTTTTGGTAGGCTAATGAATGATAAGTATATCTGAGAATTGTGACATTGTTAAAGGAGGGTAGATGAAGTAAACACACAAGAAGAAATGATAGACTTATAAAAGCTAAAAAAAAATTAGTTGACCAAAATATATTTAATGTGCTATAGTGTTAAATAGACACTTGAACAAGTGCAGTTTTGACGCGTTATAGATACATAAATGTTTAGGAGGTATGTATGAACAAGAGAAGTTCTTTTACTTTTAAGAGGGGAATCGCTTTTTTGCTGGTACTGATTATGGTACTTCAAATCCTGCCTTCGCCTTCACTATTTGCCGCAGATACGAATCTTGCGCTGGATACGGAATTGTTGTCCGGGGTGGGAGGCACGAATATTACGGAAGTGTCTTCCGGCCAAAGCTTTGTAGCTTTGTTAAAATACGCCATTTATCCGCAGGAAAGCGAAAAACCGTATGAAAACCTTGTCATTTCATTAACACTTTCTTCGGAGATTGTTCTTGATGAAGACGAACTCGACAAAGGTAAAACGAATGATGTTGCAAGTATTAGCATTATAGATAATGGAAACGGTACACAGACAATTTATTACTTTCTGAATGACACGATCTATTCCGGTGAGGCAAAACAAATCAGTGTACCGCTTAAATTCCCGAATATGATAACAGCGAATGGAACACAATCTACATTTACGGCAAAGATTTACGGGCAGGTTGAACGACCGGACGGAGAGCGTGATCCCATTAATCAGGACTCCAAGAGTAACCCTACCATAACGGCTACTGCGGGTGATACATGGGAAGTGCGGAAAACAGCTCTTTTGGAAGCGGATAATGCGGCGGACCCTACATATCAATATGTGACATATACTTTAACGGCGGATTTTGCGACGCAGGCTACCTATGACAGAAACGGACGTCTAGAGCTGGATAAATTTGCGTTAAAGGATATACTTCCGGCGAACAGCGGTGCACAGTTTGTCTCGTTAAAGGCAGACAATATGGAAATTACAACAGGAGACTATTCGCTAGAAACCGATACGGATGGCAGCTTGAAATCCATTACCATAACAAAATACCGCACAAGTGCACCCGGGGCATCCAATGTGGTTCCTGACGGCACCTCAATGAAGAGTGTATATACATTGCGGGTGAAATATCCTAAGGACAAATATTTAACTCCTTCCGATGAGACGCTTAAAATGCATACGCTCTTAAACAATGCAGAGCTTAACTACAGTCTTGTAACAGAGGATGCAGATAAGACCTCGGAATCGAGTGCATCGGTTGAAATTGGCTGGATGGAGACAACGTCTGATGCACAAAGTATTACGATTCAGAAGAACCTGAAGGTAGGAGACAAAGAATTCCCGTTAACCGCCTCTATGGCTGAGAATTATGGCAAACCTCAATTTTCACTTTACAAAGATGCCGAATGCACAATTCCTGCGAAGGACATCAACGGGAACTCGATTGACGCGCAGGTATTGAATATTGAAACGAATGCCGAAGGTAAGATCCTATTCAGCAATCTGCGTTTTGGTACCTTCTATATTAAAGAAACGACGAGTATCAATGGGTTTTCTCAGCATGCGGTTGTTAAGGTAACGCTGGCAGCGGATGGTTCCGTGAAATTCGGAGAGGATGAAACCTATGATGACGACGGTATTGTAACGATTACAAATGAAACCTATACGGGAGGTATGGGTATTATTGAACTGTATAAAAAGGGGTTTGGCGCATCCGGCGGCGCCAATGTTCCGTTAGAAGGCGTTGTTTTTGAACTGCTGGATTCAAACGGGAGTTCTCTGAGTCCGGCTAAGACCGCAGTCTCCGATGCGAATGGTTACGTGCGGTTTGACGCTGTGCCGGCCGGATCTTATCAAGTGAAGGAAAAATCATTACCCGTTGGCCTGTCAAAAGAATATACACTGAATCCGACAGTGAAAAATGTTACGGTTGCTGGGAATGATGTTGTGACAATTGCTACCGATGTAGCAGCGGAAACAGATCCCGGGGTATTTTTGAATCAATCGGAAAAGGGAAGATTTCAGCTATTCAAGGTGGACGGCAAGGATGCGGAGAAGTTTTTAGCCGGCGCAAAGTTTACGATATACGGACCGTCTGAGACAGAACCGGATCCGGCTTCCGCAGAACCACTTTACGAGGATGTCATTGTACCGGCGGCCGGATATCTTTCGGAGCCGCTTGCTCCGGGTACCTACTGGGTGATGGAAACGGAAGCGGCGGAAGGATACGCGCTGAATAGTGAACTTAAAGCGGTAGTTGTTACGGAAAATAGTATTGCTCCGGTTACTGTGGAAAATGACGCACTGGGTCAATTCGCGATTAAAAAGTGGGGTTCATGGAATGCCATTTACCATTACACACGATTAAATGGAGTCGTGTTTAATCTCTATACAGATGCGGACGCTACGACTCCATTATTGGATCAAGAGGGGAATCCGGTTACGTTTACATCGTATGCGGATGCTACCGGACAAGTGAGTGCCGAGCGTTATATTACGCTGCCTCCGGGGACGTATTGGTTCCAGGAAGCCCCTGAGACAGCCGACTATAAGCTGCCCGAAGGATATGCGTATAACGGAAATATTGTAGAGTTTACGATAACGGCGGGAGAAATAACAGCACCTGATTTTGTAAATACAGCCAATTGGGGAAGAATTCAGATTCAAAAATTGAATTCTCATACAGGGGCCCCCCTAAACGGCGCAACATTCAAGATTTACAGTGATTCGGAATGCACGACTCTGGTTGATACGATTACGATTACAGAAAACGGAATCGGGATATCAAAACTGCTTCCTGTTACAGGCGCGGCGTATTATATAAAAGAGACAGTAATACCAGGCGGATATTTTCAGCCGCTAACGATTATTAGTGGTGTGGATGCTGACAGGTATGCACTCAGCAGCGGTACGGGTATTGAATTGACAGCCAATGCATCGGCAGTTGTTAAAGTGAATAACGATCCGTCTGCATCGATCAAAATCACCAAGACGGATGAAATGCCGGATAAGGATGGTAATGCAGTGAATATTTCCGGTACTGTATTCCGGATATACGCGACGGAGCAGGATGCGGAAAATAATACAAATCCTATAGTCGAACAGACGACTTCTAATGACGGGGTTTTGACATTTTCCGGACTGAAGCCGGCGACAGAATATTGGATCAGGGAAATATCTGTGCCTTCTCCGTCCATATTAGTTTCCGTCCCGGTTATGGTGAAAACGCCTGCAATCGGAGACGCTTCGCTTATAGCGGCCAAAACCATAACGAATCAGAGACCGGGTACACTGAAAATCGGCAAAACCGGTTTATTTGATAATGCCAGTTCCAGTATGCAGGGGGCAGAATTTACCGTATACAAGAATACCGGAGATGCTGCTGCGGATGTAAACGGAACTCCTGTCGGCAAGATCACGATCGGTGCTAACGGTACGGGTATTCTCGCAAGTGTTACCCCCGGGAAATACTGGATCGTTGAGACGAAGGCGTGTGACGGATTCGCGCTGGACGCAACGCCGATCGAAGTAGAAGTGAAATCAGGCGATAATACCGGGAATTTCCGTGCTCTCAACCATGCGGATGTAGAGAATACTGCCGACAAGGGAAAATTGCGGCTCAAGAAAGTGAGTTCAATAGATTCGGCGACTCCTGTTTCCGGTGCAACCTTTGAACTATACAAAAAAATTGATGATACTCCGACGTATGCAGCAATTTCGTCGGCAACCTTAATCACCGGTTCCGACGGAACGGTTACCTCGGCGTATTTGGAGCCGGGCGTATATCTGTTAAAGGAAACAGAAAAGGCACCGGGTTATACACTCAACCCCAGTATAGAACAAGAGGTGACAATTGAGGCGGGTAAAACAGCCGATCTGACAAATACTCCTTTCACAAATGTTCCGGAAGGCAGCTTAAAGCTGACAAAAACAGGAACCTGGTATGTCGCAGAGGGTGATGACGCCGGTAAGAAAGTAGAAAATTTAGCCGGTGCGGTATTTGGAATATATAAAAACACGACGGGTACGTCTGCGGACTATGAAGAATCGAACGCTTATGCCGGAGATGGATTTGAATCCACAAATCCTAATTTTGTAGATATTGTTAAAACCAAGACTGACGGTACAATTACGAAAACTGGTTTGGACGCAGGCGATTACTGGGTGATCGAGCTGCAGGCGCCGGACGGATTTAAACTGAATGAAACGCTGAATTCAGTAACAGTGCTTCCGGGAGAGCAGACGGCCTTTACTGTCGATGATACACCCTTAACAGGACGCATCCGTCTATATAAAGAAGATTTAGTCAATGCAAACATCAGACTTAATGCAGCGAAGTTTGAACTTTATTATGTAGATGAAGTAAACGGAACATCGACAACCGTAGACGGATCAGAAATTAAACTAACCAGAGATACCTCTGTCGGTAATCTGGAAACAGGAACGGAGACTTCCGGCGCTGGGACCTTCCTGACGGTATCCCTGGATCCGGACAGAACGTATTATCTGAAAGAAATTACGCCGCCTCCGGATTATGAGATTATCAGCGTCTGGACCGGACCGATCACTCTTAGCGCAGGAATGATCTCTGAAACAACCGTGCAAAACTATAAGCCGTCCAATCCGACCGGAAATAAACAAGATAAAGACCGAAATTCACTGTCGGGAGCTATCATCGGGATTTTTGGAACATCATCGGCAGCGGAAGACATGAATACGTATCTTAACAGTAATGAGATTACATCAGCAGACTTGACGGATGACTTTAAAAATACACATAAAATCCTTCAAACGGCTGTTTCGAATGCTCAGGGCGTGTTTGAATTCCAGAATTTAGTTCCGGGCCAAACCTATTACGCGGTGGAACTAGTTTCACCGGATACGTATATCCGCACTTCCCATGTATATGAAGTGACGGTATCCGATACGGGTGACACTTTTACGGTTGCTTTGAATATCATCAATTATCGGAAGGGGCAAATCGCCATCTTAAAACAGACGACCGTTGCAGGAGTAGTTGAGCCGCTGCAGGGTGCGGAATTTAAGATCTATAAAGCGGTTCCGAAATCAGACCCCGGAAGTTGTACAAATCATATTTGTGATGAAAATTGTGCGTATGAAAAGGGAGAACTTGTCTACACGGGATACAGCGGCACCGATGGCGGGGTAACCGGTGGTATGCTGTCCGGCTTCCTGACACCGGGACAGTATATTGTAGAAGAATCACAAGCGCCCGAAGGGTATGAAGCAGATCCCAATCGGTATCATGTGACCGTTGAAAAAGACACGATTAATCAATATCTTGCGGGCGGTGTGGGTAATATTACCATTATGAATGAAGCCCTTTATGGTCGCTTTGTTATGACGAAAGTCGATGATTCAGGTGCAAAGGTTACCGCTGCCTTTACGCTTCAGAAATTTAATGAAGAGGAAGGAGAATACGAAGACTATAAATTAACGGTGAACGGAAGTGAAGAAATCTTCACATTCACAGTAGATAAGTCAGAAGCGTATTATACGTCGCCGATGCTGCCGGCAGGGAAATATCGTGCCGTTGAGACACCGGTTACCGGCTATACGCCTGCTTCGGATACGGAAATAGATATCGAGGGCGGCAGGGTGACAAACGCAGCGGGGATTCAGGATGTATTTGATCCTGCCTCTCCGAATCCGATTAAAGTAGTAAATGACCGCCAAGGTCGTTTGACAATCCAAAAAACAGGTACATTCCAGGGCGCCACAGTGGGCAGCCTGGCAGGAGTTACCTTTGCGGTATATCCCCGCGCATCAGGCGATGCAGACGCGGATTATGCAGCCGCACAAATAATGGGAACCGTTCGTACGATGACCACAGCTTCAGGCGGAACTGCAACACTGAGTAACCTGGACGCAGGGGATTATTGGCTGAAGGAAACGAGTGTAGGCACATCTAATCCACAGTATGCTATAGCGAAATTTAAACCGCTGGAAATTGTAATAGAAAAGGGAGGCACGACTTCGTATACCGGCACAAATGTGCTGGAAAACCCGACGACATATGGCAAATTAAGCATAACGAAGACGGATGCGAACGCTCCGGCTGTTACACTCACAGGTGCGACGTTTGGTATTTATAACAATAAAGCGTGTGCCGGATCTGCGATTGAAACGATAACTACAGATTCAAATGGTGCTGCCACGAGCGGTCTTTTGGCTCCGGGGCATTATTGGATTAAAGAAATTACCGCACCGGCAGGATACCATGGCACCGGTGTGATCTATGGCGGCGAGGACGGATATCTGGTAGAGGAACAGGTGATAACCTCGGTCCCGGTGGAAAACGAGAAAATTATTACTGTTATAGTTAAGAAACAGGATTCCGAAGTGCCGGATAAAATCATGACGGGTATTTCATTTGCTATATTTGCTACCGAGCAAGACGCAATTGCCGGTACAAATCCAATTCAAACGGTTGCTACCGCAAGGGTTGGTAATGAAAATCTTGCAACCTTTACGAAGCTGTATCCGATGAAGGACTATTGGGTTCGTGAGATGAGTACGCCGGAAGGATATGTGGTGAACAAAACCGTGTATAAGCTTACCACGGGCAATGATGCTGTGTATACGCATACGGCTATTGTTGAGAACATTCCGCAAGGCAAGATATCAATAAAGAAAGTAGCCGATTGGACCTATGGCGATGACCCATCGCGTGAGCGTCCGATTAACGGCGCCGTATTTACCATTTATAAGTATGATGGGGATATAAAGGGTGATATAGTCGGTACAATTACGACTACAGGAACAGACAATAGCTCGGGTGAAGATATGGGCATCGGAACGTCGGGATATCTCGATCCGGGAAAATATCTGTTAGAAGAGACAACACCACCAACCGATTTTCAATTTGATCCGGCTAATGAATCGATGATAATAACTGTGGAACCGGGAGAAACAAACACATACTATATAGAGTTCCCTGTTAATAACATCGCTGACAAGGGTCAATTTGAAATTCAAAAAATTGTCGAAGGAACCTCTGCTTCTCCGACATTACTAAGTGGTGCCGTGTTCCTGCTTGAAGTCAGAACATCGACCAATCCTGACGCTTGGGAAGTATATAATCCAGTCAGCCAGACAATCACGGTAAATGGAAAATACACCTCCGGTATGATAGCCTCCGGACATTACCGGTTAATTGAAACGGCAGCACCTGCCGGATATACGTTGGATCCGACACCGATTGAATTTGAAGTTACAGCGGGGAAGACGGTATACCTGACCGCGGAAAACTCTGCACAGGGAAGTATTACGCTTACCAAGACCGGCGACACGCCAAATGGTTCACCAGAACTTCAGGGTGCGCAGTTCCAGCTTTATAAGAACGGCGAGGCATATGGAGCGCCGGCAACAACGGATGCGAAGGGTGTCGTTACCTGGTCCAATCTGGATGCCGCGACGTATACGATTGTGGAAGTGACCCCTCCGGAAGGCTATGCGTTAAGTACGGAGAAAATTGCCCCAGTAGTGGTTACCAAGGGTCCGGCAGCGGTGGATTATCCGGTATCGGTTCGTAACAGTGCCAATATGGGACGTATTCGTATTACGAAGACGGAGGTTGACAATCCAACGGTAAGACTTGACGGCGCCCGTTTTGAGGTGTATACAGTCGTGAACGGCAATGCCGGCGTTAAGGTGGATGAAGGCCTGATTACCGGATCCGCAGGAAATGAACAAGGCGTTGTGCTGTCTAAATTGTTACCGGCCGCCGATAACGGTACGGAATATATTGTCAGGGAAATCTATGCGCCTGCCGGATACACACTGGATGACAGATTAGTTGTGCTGGAGAAAAAAGTTACGGTTAAACCGATCCATGCTCCGGCTGAGGCGGCAGCGACCAATAACGTTACCTTTGAAAACAGAAGGGTGGCGGCTATAGGACCTTTCCCGAGTTCGATTAATAAAGCGATTTCTCCGAGTCAGGCAGCGACGAGTCTGCATGTGGAACCGTTCTCGACAACGTTTAAACTCTCTGATTTTGCTAACGGGCAGAATCCGCTGCCATTTGATAAATTTATTGTTACCGATTCAACAATTGCAATGCAGTCCTATGATACGGCAACAGCGACATATTCCAATGTGCCGATTAAAGCGGGCGATTACCGTATTAATTCCGTTCGCGTTTATAAAGCATTTAATGACAACGGTATCGGCGGTCAGGTGAATGCAACGATACAATACCAAACGTTTGAGCAGTTGGGAACGGGGAATTGGACGGATCTCCCGGCTTCGTACAAAATGCTGAATCTTCAGGAGCTTACAACGGACTATAAGGTGGTTAACCTGGATTTAGCGGTGAGTGATGCCACTACCGTGTGTGCGGTACGTGTCGTTTATGAAGGTGCCGGAACAAATTTTAAGGCCGATTCCATTATGATGGATGTTACCTTTGCAAAACGGCCGGAGGGTGCAAATGAACCGGAAATTCTTCGTGTTACAAATCAGGCTTCCTCCTATTATGAGTATACAACTTATGATAATGGTCATAGCAAAACTACGAATAAAGTGACGAAGAACAGCGCAATTGTTATGGCTACCCTGCCGTCCCTTGAGGATATTAAGCCAGTAATAACGGTTCAGAATAAGGTTCAATATCTTAATGATAAACCGACGGCATTTACAAATGGCAGCAAAGTGAATTATAAGATTACGGGAACGAATGAAAGTTTGAACGGCGCGGTATTGAATGGTCCGATTATGTCCGTATATCTGCCTGCCTATACAACCCTTGACAGTTCGGTAGCCTATACAATAACGGGGCCCGATGGCGCATTGTATCCGTTGGAAATCAAAGAAGAAGTGGTCGATGCGGTTGCTCCGAGATCTTTTGTGGAGGGATCGGGTGCGCCGGGTGATCCGGATGAATTGATACCGATTGGAAACGGTGTGAAGACGAAGCTGATTACCTTTATCTTCCCGGATGATTTTGCATTGGAGCCGGGTCAAACGATTACAATTGACTATCAGGTTATCATCAACATGGATAAACCGAAAGAAACCATTAGTCTTTATAGTCCTGCCTTTATGAGCAGCTCGGAGCTATACCCGGTCACCGAGGATAATCCGAAGGGAACCAGTTTTAAAGTGGGGAACGGAAAACCCGTTGAAAACGGAACAATCGATGATTCCATTGGAGCGGATAGTAAAGATTATGCGCAGGCGGAGGCGTGGATTAGTGTTACCACCAGCAGCTCGGTTCAGGTGTTAAAGAGAGTGAAGGGTCCTTTGGATGCGGATTATCTGCAGCCAGGTGAGTTGTCGTTTACGTATCCGGGTGGAGATATTTATTATCAGGTATCCATTTATAACAATCAAGAGACGCCGGCACAAACCGTAAGGATGATCGATATTCTGCCGTCTTATGATGATTCCTATGTAATCAGGAATTCAGTTACGAATGCGGCAACTAAGCGGGCCACAGAATTATCGGCAAGTCCTGTGCTGGTGGATGTCATTGCGCCGGGAGCGACGATTTACTATTATACCGGGGCAATGGATACGGCTGCCAGAGCAGCTGCCGGTCCAATGGAGGCGGAACTGCCGATGCTGTATGAAAATGACAGTGCAGCCTGGACTGCAGCCGGATGGACGACGGCTAAGCCGTCAGATATGAGTACCGTTACCGCAATTGGTGTTGAGTATACCTATGGAGCGTCATCGGATGAGGGATTAGAGACTGGCGAGGCTTATACATTTGAAATTAAAATGAAGGCGCCGGAGTTTACGGCCGATCAAATGGATGCTTTCTATAATAAGATCATTGCGAATTCTTGTGCCGGTGTACTCATTAATTATAGCGCCTCGAAACCGGGAACGCCGGTTGAAAATGAACAGGTTAAGAGCTATATGCGGCTGCCAACCGGTTCGATCGGGGATTATATGTTTGATGACCGCAATAATAACGGCCTGCAGGATGCTGGTGACGCACCGTTTGCGAATGAGAGTGTGACGTTATATCGTATGGATCACACAAGTACCGGTGACGCATCATACACGTACAGGACGACGACAGATTCTTCCGGCTATTATTTATTTGAAAAGCTTCCCTGCAATTATTTAAAGAATCCGGATGATCCAAATGTAGATTTGACTGATCCGATGAGTTACATTGGAAATTCTTACAGTACTTATGTAGTAGAATTCAAGAATTCCAATGCGGAATACGCGCCTACCATAAGAGCGGCAGGAAACGGATCTCAGCCGGCATTGGACTCCGATATCTATGCAGATGGGAAAACAGACGAAGTAAGACTTTGGGTAAAAGTGGATCCGAACACACAGATGCTGATCGGTGATCACAATTTGGATATTGATGCGGGTTATGTTATTCCGGCCAGGCTTGGAAATAAAGTGTGGCTGGATACGAACCGAAATGGCCAGCAGGATCCGGATGAAGCCGGCGTAAACGGAGTCACAGTCAATCTTTATCGGGTTGACGACGACGGTAAAGTAGGAGATTCACCATATGCAACTACGCTTACAGGCTATGATGATGTATTAGATGAAAACGGCATTTACTGGTTTGACAAATTAACACCAGGCAGATACGTTGTTGAGTTCGATATCCGTGCATTATTGAATGATGCTACCGGATACTATCAGTATTCCTTCACACAGGCAAATGCATTAGGCGATGACGATGATAATGATTCAGACGCAGCGATTCCGGCAGATGCCGACAAGCGTATCATGCGTACCGAAGTTGTAACACTTATATCGCGTCAGGAGGATTCGAGCTGGGATGCGGGACTTACGGTGATTTCCGCTTTGGGCGGTTACTGCTTCGATGATCAGAACTATAATGATGTGCAAGACCTGGGAATCGCGCTGCCGGGTACGGTGGTTTCCTTGTATAAAGTAGTAAATGGAAAGCGTGAGAGTAATTATATCGATCGTGTGACAGTAGGAGCGGATGGTAAGTTTTTCTTCGATAATTTGATTGAAGGGCAATATCAGGTACACTATGCATTTCCGACAGATTATAAAGCAGTCAATGCACTGCAGGGAGGGGATATTACCCTGGATAGCAATGTTGAGCTGGAGCTTTCCGGAGATCTGAACAGCGGTTACAGCAGAATTATTGATTTGCCGTTCAATACGGTTGACCGGACATGGGATGCGGGAGCCAGGTTATATGGGGCAATCGGCGACTATGTTTGGTATGATGCCAATCGAAATGGTATTCAGGATGCCGGTGAAAATCCTGTAAAAGATGTCAAGGTAACACTGCAGAGACGTAACACGGCCAGTGGTCTCTGGGAGTATTATGCGGAAACATGGACGGACGCAAACGGATATTATCTGTTTGAAGGTCTGATGTGCGGTACAGTAATCGGTTATCAATATCGCGTACTGTTTAATCCGCCGGACAAAATGTATATCACGACTCCCTATGCAGGAAATGATACGGCTAAGGATTCCAATGCACTGACCATCCAGGTAGAGGGATATGGCTATCCCACGGATGTCATCCTCCTTGATTACGGTAGGAAGGACTTAACAATTGACGCGGGACTAATTACCAGTCTCGGAACATTGGGAGATTTTGTTTGGTATGATCTTAATAAAAACGGTGTGCAGGATGCCGGTGAACCGGGTGTTGAAGGCGTCATTGTAGTATTGGAGTACGATGCCAGCGGGGAACTGGGAGTAGAATCCAATTGGGCTGAAATCGGCCAACAGGTCACAGATGAGAATGGTTACTATCGTTTTTATGACCTTGAGGAAGGATATTACCGGGTGAAGTTCAAGATACCAAGTGAATATATGCCTACGTATTTGAATAAAGCCGAAGGAGAAAACAGTTTTGAGATCGATTCAGATGCCTTTGAGGAAATTCGCGACGGTTGGTATTTTACCAGAGCATTGTATCTGGAGGCAGATGGTTTTGACCTAAGCTGGGATATGGGCATTGTTCCTTATAGCAACACTCCGATCAGTCAGCAGATTAAAACAGGTGACCATAACAATCGTATGATGTGGTCGATCCTGGCAGCCTTGTCAGTTGTCGCGATGGCGGTACTTTCAGGATACAAGATTCATAGACGCAGGAGAATTCAGGACTAGTGTTAAGTATTCCCCGCCGGATCGGATCGGCGGGGAAGCTTGCTATATGATGGAAACAGAGGTTGATGATCAAGCCGGTTTGGCGTTAACCGGTATACGGCAACTGTTGTTAAGGGCGTAATTTCGTCATTCAGGAAGTATTCTGCACAAACCGGATTAAAAATGCTATATTATTTGCAAAGTTAAAGAGTGGTAAACACACAAGAGAACGCAGCAGGATTATAAAATTCCTAATTTCCATGTTAAATCATGTGAGGAGGATATTAAAGTGAAAAAAAGTATAAAACGAATCTTAAGCATGGCATTCATATTGATTGGGATACTGGGAGCGGCGACAGTGGTAATGGCCGATCCGACTATATCGGTTGTATCAGGGCCAAGTGATGACCTGAATACGCATGTATTTATTGTAAAGAATCCAAGCGCTGAAAGCGTAGACGTTAGCTGGGATGGCGGATCGACCTCCATACAGCCAGGCGCCAGCGCGACCGTGAACATTCACAGTCCGGGACTTGCATCGGTTCAAGTATTTTTTAAATATACCTTCGCATCCGGAGCGACCGGTACAATTCCGGCATCCAGTTCTAATCAATATAATCTAACGGTTAACTATGTATCGGAAACGGGGGCCGCATTAAAATCCTTTACGAAAGTATTTAAAGTAGGGAATGCAACCGTTACCGCAGACAGTACCATAGAGGCAGGCGGAGCATCTTATAAGCTGGTCTCCAATGCTTCTCAGACGTATTCCTTTAACAGCGGTTCCCCTGTTTTAACCTTTACGTACAGAGAAATTGTTCCGGAGCCTTATAACATTACCGTTCAGCTCGTGAATGCAGATAACCCTTCCGATGTACTGCAGTCCGTTTCTGTTTTAGTAAATGTAAATTCTACAGGCAGCTATGCGGCTCCTTACGAAATAGAAGCGAACGGAGCCAAATACAGACGTCATGCCGGTAACGACGGAGCAATCAGTCATAAGTATGATTCCACCGCAAGCCGTACCTATACCGTCAAATATGAAAAGTTAGCTTCGCCACCGGATAAGCCCTATAACATCAGTATCCGTTATGAATCGGCCGCCGGAGAATATCTGGACAGCTTTAGTGTGCCGGTAGGTGTAGGCCAGACAGCGACCTTTAATGTTGCCTCCACCTATACCATGTCTGACGGTAGAATATTCAACCGCAAAGCAGGTGAGACCACGCAGATCGTGCATGAAGCATTTAATACCGCCAGACTTTATACGATCGTATTTAACGAAGATACCTCCGTACCAACGAAGCCTTATGAAATTCAGATTCGTTATGAGAATGCCGCCAGCGGAAGTCTGATCCGGACCGAAAGACGTACGGTAAACTTAAACGCAACCGTTCAGTTTACCGCTCCGGCTACCCTTACCGATGGGAGTGGATATACCATCGCGGCAGGTCAGGGGAGAAACATCACGCACCAGTTCGGCGATAAGGTTACCATTTACCGGATCCAGTATAATGCCAATGGTGGCAATGCTGTTACACCGTATAACATCACCATTAACTATGTTAATATGGTAACGTATAATAAATTGTATACGACAACCGTTACGATTCCGGTTCGCGGAACCGGAACACATTCCGCTCCTGCTTCTTATGTATCCGGTGGTGTAACGTATACATTCGCTACCGGACAGAAACAGACGATTGACCATAAGTTTGAAACGGGCGCCAGAATTTACAATATCTTCTATGCGCCTCCCGGAGTAGAGCCAGTCGCACCGGAAGAAGACAGAGTCGTGATCCCGGAGGATACTACTATGATAGATCCAGTAGCTCTTCCCCTCGCAGGTGCGGAAGAGCCGCTTCAAAACCTTGACGATCCGGACGTCCCATTAGTAAATCCGCCATCTTCCGAAGATCAAACCGATGAAGAGGATGCGGATGCAGTGACAATTCTGGATGCTGAGATACCTCAGGGCACATTACCGGTACTCTCATTAAAATCCGGTCAGGCATGGTGGTTATTGCTCTTACTTATACCGGCAGCAGGAGCCGCAGTTTACTTTGTCAAACGCAATAAGAAAGAAACAGAGTAAGTTACACCAGTGTAGTGTACCGTTCCTCTTTAGTAAAAGATTCAGGGAAGTCTCTCTATTAACATAAAGTTGGTAGAGAGACTTCCTTTTTGTTTTTATAATTGTCAGAAACACGAATTTTTTTCTGCAATCATTTCAATGAGATCCTTAAAATACTGCGGATAGGAGTCTTTTTTTCGATACATAATACCGACGTTGCTGGAAAGCAAGGGTTCTATGAGCGGAAAAGAATGAAGACCGCGCAGAAACTTAATCTGAGAGGTGGTCTGGAGATAAGTAAGAAAACGCCGGTCGCTAAAACCCCATGCAATATTATCAAAAATCATAGAATTGCTGAGGTAGCGGTTGGAAATCTCACCGGCCACATTTAAACTGAAGTTTTCCTGATTGCAATAATCTTCAATTCTTTTGCAAAATCCGGAGCTCTTGGGAGGCATAAGAACCGGAACATGTTTAAATTGAAAAAGACTTACGCCTTCATTAAAGCGGTTTATATTGTCAGGATATTCATCTGGAAAATAGTGCTGTAACAAAAGGTCCGAAATAATAATATATTCCGTAGTGGTATACAATTTCCGAACATTAAAATCGGGGAATTGACTAGCGTCCCTATAGGAACTGATAATAAGATCCAGTTTTCCTTCTGCCAGCATATCTCGCAGCGGGGCATTCAGATCTTCCGTAATATTGTAGGCAATCTGGGGATATTTTTTCCCAAATTCCAGCAGAGGAATAAAATCCATAAGCATGGATGCGTTCGGAGTATAAATACCGATTGAGACCGTTTGATGTCGCGTCAGGTGCTGCAAATCCTCTTTGACATGCAGCATTAGCTGCTTAACACTGCGCCCGGCCTGGTTAAGAATCTCGCCGGCCTCGGTTAATTTCATCGTAGGTTTTCTTTCCAATAGCTGCACGTTATAATAGGTTTCCAGCTTTTGCAGATAGGTACTGAGGCTTTGCTGGGAAATGTGCAGCCGCTTGGAGGCTTTTGAAATATTTAGTTCTTCCGCAATGATAATAAAATAATCTAAAGATGGTTCCACCATAATCGAGGACACCTCCGCTTTTTGAAAGAAGATCATTTTTAGCTGTGAAAAAGTATATACCATTCTCCTGCATTTGTCAACAAAACAGGAAAAGTGAATTTAATTGAGAAGAATATTGGGAATATTTCTCGTTAAAAAATGACTACAAATTTTATTTGTGGAATATACAGAATATTTGTGTTGGTCAGAAGGAATTTTTAGTGATATATTCATTATAACTTAAGGAAGAAGGGAAGATTTATGCATAACGGGAAAAGTGCTTCGATCTGGAACAAAGATTTTATATTACTGTTGACTGTGAATGCCTTTGTTTTTATCAGTATGCATATGCTTTCCACAACCATCGCAAAATTTTCTATGTCACTTAGCGGCGCGGAAGCGATGGCAGGGGTAGTAGCCGGTATCTTCAGTGTTTCCTCTATTATAGTCCGTCCAATCTGCGGTAACCTGATTGACCGTAAAAAAAAGAAACGGCTGTATTTATTTTCGATGGTAGTTATTCTGATCAGTATGCTGGGCTACAGTGTGTCTGCCCATAATGCTGTTTTGATTTTTTTTCGTCTGTTGCATGGCGTTGGCTGGGGATTTGCCACTACGATCGGTATGACCATGGCAGCCAATACCGCGCCGGAAGAAAAAATCGGTGAATGCACCAGCGTATATGGCCTGGCCAATGTGCTGGCAATGGCATTGTCGCCGAACCTTGGATCTTATCTCAGTGGAAATTTTGGATATCGAGTCATGTTTCTGGGGGCGGCAGTGATTATCGGCTGTGCGGTAGTTGCTTTATCATTCGTTAAGGATCAGCCAATTCCTTTGGGTACCCAGGCAAAGAAAATTTCAGTTAACACCTTGATACTAAAGGAAGCGGCTTTTCCTGCCTGTGTTTTATTTTTGAACGGCATGGCATACACTTCAATTATCACGTTTCTAATTGCGTATGGTGAAACGGCGGGAATTGATAAACCAAGCCTGTTTTTTAGTGTTTACTCGGTGGTTATTCTGGTGGTAAGGCTTAGCAGCGGGCGGATTGTGGATCGAAAGGGCCCGGGTTATATCTTAGTACCCGGAGGATTTTTCTTTGTAGGATGTTTGCTTTTACTGGCGAATCTGCAAAATGCAGGGATGCTTTATCTGGCAGCGGTGTTTTTGGGATTTGGCTACAGTGCCTGTCTTTCTACATTGATGGCAGTTTCCATGAAACGTACAACACCAGACCGCCGCGGAATTGCCAGTAGTACCATTAATGTAGGAGTGGATCTGGGTGCCGGTATCGGTTCTTCTGCAACAGGTATCCTGATCGGCTGGTTTGGCTACAGCCGGATGTATCTGTTCTTGTGTATTCCGGTTATCCTGGCGGTCCTGATTTACCTGTGGGATCAGAAAAATTATAAGAAGCTTAAAGGGATTTACACGGAAGGTTCGCCATCATAGTTGAACAGAGGGAAAGTAGCCTTTATAAAGTAATAACAAAGGACGTTTTTAAACTATACCAAATTTTCAGTTATTCAGTACTTGATACTATGATATTCATCACTATTGGCTCTGTTTTAGAGGTATAAAATATCGTCAAACCTTTAAAAATCAATACTTTGGGGCTTGACAGAATAGGAAGGGTAGGTTCTTCGGAACCTACCCTTCCTATTCTGCGGCATAAAAAGGGAGATGCTACAAAGCCAACTTACATTAGTTTTGCATCATTCCCTTTTTGTTACATTACCGGAGGGCAGTGATGGTGTTTGTCTGAAATTCTATGCAAAAAAATATAAAAACTAAAATAAATTCAGTTGACCAAAATTTATCTAGTGTGTTATAATTTAAACATATCAAAGTATGTGGTTTTGTTGTTAAAATTATGGAGGTATTTTAAATGAGCAATTCAAATCGACGCGATCTAATTTACCAGTTGGATGGCAGACCGCCGCTTTCTGTTGCGATCCCTTTGGGGCTTCAGCATGTGCTGGCAATGTTTGTCGGAAACCTTGCACCAATTTTTATTCTTACTGGTGCTATGAGTTCAACAGCAGCACCGTTCCCGGCTGATTTACGGGTTATGATGATTCAGTGTGCCATGTTTGTATCCGGCCTCGTTACACTGATTCAGTTATATCCGCTGAAGCTGGGCATTATTCAGATCGGTGCACGGCTGCCGATTGTAATGGGGACAGCGTTTGCATTTGTGCCCACTATGCAGGAACTAGGAGCGCAGCTGCTGGCGGAACAGATCGCTCCGGTAGAAGCGATGGGTTATGTCCTGGGTGGAGCAATTGCCGGTAGTGTTGTGGAAATGCTGATGGGTATTTTCCTGAAGCCGCTTAAGAAGTTTTTCCCGCCCCTGGTAATCGGAGCAGTTCTGATTACGATCGGTATCAAGCTTTTGACCACCGGTGCCACCTACTTTGTGGGCGGATCTGCAGCTACGGATATCGGCGCGGGAAAATATTGGTTGGTAGGTAGTATTGTATTTTTGATTATCGTTCTTCTGAACCGCTTTGCTACCGGTATGTGGAAGGCCACTGCTATATTGATTGGTATCGTAGCCGGTTACATAGTAGCTGCCCTCATGGGCATGGTGAACTTTGAGAGCGTTTCGAACGCAGCGTGGTTCAGTATTCCGCAGCCGTTGGCGATCAAGCCATTGTTCCGCTGGGATATTATCTTCCCATTCGTTGCCGTTTATATCGTCAGTGGCCTTGAGACTATGGGCAATACCGGCGGTATTACGATTTCTTCATTTGGGCGCGAAGCTACTGCCGAGGAGACTTCCGGCGCAATTTTGGCCGATTCGGTAGGTAGTGCATTTGCCGGCTTATTTAATACGCTGCCTAACACAGCTTTTGGGCAGAATGCAGGTATTATTGCAATGACTAAGGTTGTAAACCGCTTCTGTATCGCTACTGGTGCAATTGTACTGGTTATTGCCGGCTTATTCCCGAAGATTGGTGCGATCTTTAATGCGATGCCGAACTGCGTAATGGGTGGTGCGGTGATTACCGTGTTTGCAATGATTTTTCTGAACGGTGTTAAGATGGTCTTGAAAGCCGGCTTGAATGACCGCAACAGCCTGATCCTTGCAATTACGCTTGGTCTTGGTTATGGTGTGGGCAGTCTTTCGAGTTCCATTAAGGAGAACTTCCCTATAGTATTACGCTTTATCTTTTCTGAGCCGGTAGCAGCAGTGTGCGTCGTGAGTATTTTGGCCTGCCTGATTTTTAAACCGCAGGTTGGAGACGACGAGAGCGCTAAGACCCCGGACGTGTGATAACAAAGTACGAATACTCGAAATTAACAACCACGACTTTGAGGCTAGAAATACAGTTTGACAGATACCATTAGACAATAAACTTAATAAATAAAAGAATGCCCCAAAAGTCAAGATATGACTTGCGGGACATTCTTTTTGACTGCAATTACTCGCGCTTTGCTTTCTCCAGCGTTTTTTCTATGGTTTGCAGCAGGGCGGTAGAGGTGTATTTCTGGCTCTCCTCGTGGACGACATAATCGAGGGACTGGGCGGCCAGAATTTGCTCCTCCAGATTTTCGATAGTAGGCTCCATCAAAGGATACATGGTGGTAATGCTCTCATTCAGATTTACCAGACGGATGGAGTTAATGTGGTCAGCGTCTACCGTTACTTCCACATCCATGCTCTGCCCGCCGATGGTCATGGAGGTAGTATAGATTCCGGGAATATAAATGGAGCCGCTGGCGGGGGTGTCTTCACTTTTCGATGAAAACATATGTACCAAAAGGACGATTAATAGTACGCCAAGGGCTACAAATATGGCGGTGTAGATGATTTCCTTTAGTCGAAACACCATAATTCTTGCTTTTCTGCTCATTGCTTCCCTCCTTAGGGATTTTTGTATATTCTATTAAAGGTTTTCCACTTTTATGATAGGAGTGATACAAGTTCTTTTGAAAAAGGGGGACAAAAGTGCTATACTGGAGCGAGAGAAACAGAGATACGTAAGAGAGGAGGCGTTTTCGTGGCGCTTCAGATTTTATTGGGGGCTTCGGGTGTAGGGAAGTCGCATGTGGTGTATGAGTGGTTGATAGCTTCGGCAATGAAGAATCCGCGGCGGCGGCATATTGTGTTAGTCCCGGAGCAGTTTACGATGCAGACGCAGCGGAAGCTGGTGACGATGCATCCGGAGCATGGGATTATGAATATCGATGTCCTGAGCTTTGAGCGGTTAGCATATCGGGTATTTGCGGAGTTGGATTTGGAGGAATATGCAATTCTGGATGATGCAGGGAAGAGTATGCTGCTGCGGAAGGTGACTGGTGAGCGGAAGAAGGAACTGGGGATTTTCCAGAAGAATCTGACGAAGGCGGGGTTTATCAGCAGGCTGAAGTCGATGCTGAGTGAACTGTATCAGTATGGAATTACGGGAGAGGATCTGGCAAGGCTGGCAGAGCAGACGGAGGGTCATCCGATTCTGCAGCAGAAGCTGCGGGATCTGGAAGTATTTTATCAGGCCTTTTCTGAAAATATGGAGAGTCATACGATTCCGGCAGAAGAACTGCCGGCTATTTTGCTACGTAAACTTCCGGAATCGGAATTTTTGCAGGGGGCTATGATTGTGCTGGATGGTTTTACCGGATTTACGCCGATTCAGTATCAGATCATTGCCAGGATGCTGAAGCAGGCGCCGGCGGTGTCGATTCCTTTGACGGTGGCGGCGGGCGAATCTCTGGAACCGCCGGTTTCGGAACATCAGCTGTTTGCCGTGACGAAGAGGACGGTGGAGCGGCTGTCCCGTATTGCCGAGGAGGGCGGACAGAGGGCAGAGGTGTACTGGCTTACGGAGCCTCCGGCTTGCCGCATGGGTAATCCGGCACTGGTATTTCTGGAGCGGCATTTTCTTCGTTTTGGCTCACAGGAGAAATATCCCAAGGTACCGGAAGGGATTTCTCTGACATTGGCCCGGACGCCGAAAGAAGAGGTGGAATGCGCGGCAGATGAGATTCTGCGGCTGGTACGGGAACAGGGCTGGCGTTATCGGGAAATAGCGGTAGTTACAGGAGATCTGGAGGGGTACCGGCCTTTTTTAGAGAGGGAGTTTACGAGAGCGGAAATCCCTTTCTTTATGGACAAAAAGAAAGGACTTATGGGAAATCCACTGGTGACTTTTATGCGGAGCGCGCTGGAAGCGGTTGAGAAAGGGATGACCTATGATACGGTGTTCCGCTACCTGAAGACGGGAATGACCGGTCTGCCCCGGGCAGGCGTGGATCTGCTGGACAATTATGTGTCGGCGACCGGGAAGCGGGGCTTTACTCAATGGCAGACTGAATGGACCCATACGTACCGGGGGCAGGAGGATCTGGATCTGGAGGAGATTAACCGTCTGCGGGAGCAGACCGTGCAGCCGCTGCTTCGTCTGCGGGAAGCAATTCTAAAGAAGCCTAAGAAGGCGCGGAACGCAACAGCGGGCCTGCGGGAGTTGATCGATGCCGGTGGTGTGGGTGAGAAGCTTCAGGTCAAGGCAATGGAGTTTGAGGAAGCCGGTGACTATATTCGGGCAGAAGAATATGCCAGGGTACAGGAATGTGTTCTGCTATTTCTGGAGCAGATGGATCATCTGCTGGGAGAGGAGGCCTTGTCCATTCCGGAGCTTGGAGACGTGCTCGACGCAGGGCTGGAAGAAGCCAGAATCGGTTCCATTCCGCCCTGTCTGGATCAGGTACAGGTGGGAGATATCCAGAGGAGCCGTCTGACGGATATCCGTGCCCTGCTATTCCTGGGGCTTAATGATGGAATTGTGCCGAAGGCGGAGAGTTCCGGCGGGATATTATCCGATGAAGAACGGGAGATTCTGGAAACGCTGCAGATAGAACTGGCGCCGACGGCCAAGAAAAATGCCTATATGGAGCGTTTTTATTTGTATACACTTTTTGCGAAGCCATCGGCAGTGCTATATCTTAGCTGCAGTAAAATGTCCGGTGATGGCGGGGCGCTGCGCCCTTCTTACGTGATTGCCCAGGTGCAGCGTTTGTTCCCGGCTATTTCGGTCCGGGAGATCCGGGCAGAAGACCGACCGCGGATCTACAGTCTGCCGACGGCCAGAGAGGCTGTGGCGAAGGCCGCGGCGTACGTGCGGGAGCGGGGGGCAGAGCCATGGTGGAAGGAATTGTATGGACTGCTCCGCCGGCTGCCGGGAGAAGAAAAACGGCTGGAGACGATTTTGGATGCTTGTTTTCGGATCTATAGGGAGAATTCTTTAAGCAGGGCAGCGGCTAAGGCTTTGTATGGAGATACTCTGGCCGGCAGCGTAACCCGTTTGGAAAAATATGCCGCCTGTGCTTATGCCCAATTTTTGACGTATGGGCTGAAGCTTACCGAGCGTGTCACTTACGAATTTCGCAGCATGGACCGGGGGAATTTTTTCCACAAGGCCCTGGAGACCTTTTTCCGGGAGCTGAAGGAGAAGGGAATCGCCCCGGCCCAGGTCACGGAGCAGCAGCGGAAGGAATTCGTGGAGCGGAGCATTACGGCAGCGGTGGAGGCGGCAGGAGGCAGCATTTTAAGCTCCTCTGCGAGACTATCCTATTATGTAAACCGGTGGGCACAGATGACGGATCGAACGATCTGCGCGATCTGTGACCAGATGAAAGAAGGCGACTTCCATCCCGAGGAAGTGGAGTTAAAATTCGATGGCAGTCGATCTGCCGCCATGAACCTGATCTTAAACGATGAAGAAAAAATGGTGTTAAAAGGTGTGATAGACCGGTTGGATATTTGTGAAGACGGGAATCAGATCTATGTGAAAATTGTGGATTATAAAACCGGCCAGACCTCGCTGGATCTGAGCGATGTGTATTATGGCCTGCAGATGCAGCTGGTGCTGTATCTGGATGCGGTAATGGAAATCTATCAGAGAAAATATCCGGAGAAGGAGATTGTGCCGGCTGGAATCTATTATTATCATATTCAGGATCCTTTTGTGGAGGACTCTGGGTCTCTGTCTCCGGAACAGTTGGAGGAAAAGCGGAAAAGGGAGCTTCGGATGAAGGGCCTGACCAATGAAAGCCAGAAGGTGGCGGTACATCTGGAGGCAGTCGGAGGACAGAAGATTTCGGTCGAGCGGTTCGAGGGACTGCGCCGGCATGTGCAGCACCGGGTCCGGGAGTTTGGCGAGAGGATTTTAGCCGGTGAAATTGAGGTGGCACCTTATCGGCGCAAGAAAGACAGTGCCTGCGATTACTGTGCATTTCACGCAATTTGCGGCTTTGATCCTAAGATCCCCGGCTATCACTTCCGGCGCCTGAAGGAGCAGAGTCCGGAAGAAATATGGGAAAGGATCGAAGGAAAGGAGGCTTCTCATGGGGATTACCTGGACGAAGGAGCAGCGGGAAATCATTGATTCCAGAAATTGTGATCTGCTGGTAGCGGCAGCTGCCGGCAGTGGGAAAACAGCTGTTCTGGTACAGCATATCCTGTCACGGATTCTGGATGAGGAGCATCCGATTGATGTGGATAAGCTGCTAATTGTGACTTTTACAAAAGCCGCCGCAGCAGAGATGCGGGAGCGGATTGAACAGGCCATTGCGGAAGAGATGGCGCGACAGCCGGAGCATGAGCATTTGCAAAAGCAGGCGGCACTGATTCATCATGCCCATATTTCTACCATTGACAGCTTCTGTATGTGGGTTGTTAAGAATCATTTTCACCGTCTGGAGCTGGATCCGGATTTTCGGATCGGTGAGGAAGGTGAAATGAAGCTGCTGAAGGCGGATGTAATAAAAGATCTTCTGGAGCTGAAATATCAGGAAGAGGATGCGGAATTTCTCCGGTTTGCGGATGCCTATGCAGGGGACAAAGGAGACGATAATATGGTATCCTTGATTCTGCAGCTGTATGACTTTTCCCGGAGTGCGCCCTGGCCGGAGGAGTGGCTGGTGCAGTGCCGGAATTCCTTTGGGAAAGACCTGCAGTCTCTGGAGGAACTACCATGGATTCCGGCTTTGCGGCAGGAGATCTCGCGGAAGATTGTCAGCCTGCAGGAGCAGCTGACCTATGCCCTGAATACCATTTGCCAGGATAAGGAGTGTCCGCCTGAATATGCCGCGATGTTTCGGCTGGACAGGGAGCTATTAGCTGGATTACGGGAGGCCGAAAGTTTCTCGGATCTCACAGTAAGGCTTTCCGGCATTAAATTTTCCACAAAACCTCGTAAGAAAAAGGATGCAAATCCCAGATTGGAAGAAGCCTGTACGGTACTGCGGGATTTTATTAAGAAGGAGATTGGTAATCTGCAGGGAAAATACTGTCTGGGAAGCCCGGAGCAGATGCTGGAGACAATCCGGCGGACCCATGAGCCGATGAACCAGCTGGTCGATCTGACACAGGAATTTGCCGCTGCTTTTCAGGCAGCGAAAAAAGAGCGGAATGTGGCAGATTTTGCGGATGTGCAGCACATGGCATTGGAGCTTCTGGCCGGGCCTTCGGAGCTGGCAGCCGAGTTAAGCCGGCAGTTTGAGGAAATTATTATTGATGAGTATCAGGACAGCAACGGCATTCAGGAGTGGATTTTAACGGCGGTTTCCAGAGCACACCAGGGGATTCATAACCTGTTTATGGTGGGAGATGTGAAGCAGAGTATTTATAAGTTCCGAATGGCGAAACCGGAGCTTTTTGTAGAGAAATACAACCGGTATTCGGCAGATTCGGGAGCGGCAGAACGAAAAATTGATTTAAGCCGCAACTTTCGCAGCAGAAGGACGGTACTGGATGATGTGAATCATCTGTTTTATCAGCTGATGGGAGCGCATTTGGGCGGAATTGCCTATACCGAAGAGGCGGCTTTGTATCCGGCAGCCCCTTATCCGGAGGCGGAATCCGAAGCGGAGGTAGAAGCTCTTGCTACGGAATTGATCTTAGTGAACGGTGATGAAGATGCGGCAGATAGCCGGGAGTGGGAAGCCGGTGCGATTGCCGACCGGATTCGCGGTCTGGTAGATCCGGAGACGGGAATGCGTCTGTGGGATGCTAAGGCGGGGAGCTATCGCCCGGCTGCTTATCGGGATATTGTGATTCTGCTGCGAACCATGGATGGCTGGGCGGATACTTTTGTGCAGGTATTGATGGGCCGGGGGATTCCGGTAGCAGCGCAGCAGAAAAAGGGGTATTTCAGTGCACAGGAGGTACAGCTGATTCTAAATCTCCTGCGGGTAATCGATAACCCCAGGCAGGACATCCCGCTGATGTCCGTACTGGTGTCGCCGATTGGCGGTTTTACCAATGAGGAGGCGGCACTGCTGGCAGCGGAAGGTGAAGGGCAGATTGAGAAGATCGGACGTGTTACCGGCCTGTACGGTGCCTGTCTTTCTTCCTCTATGCCGAAGGCCCAGGCGTTCCTGGAACGGCTGGAGCATTTTCGGGAATTGGCAGTTCATCTATCGATTTATGAGCTGTTGGACCGGATTTTAGACGAGACGGACTATGGACTGTATCTGGCAGCGCTTCCGGCGGGAGAAAACCGTCTGGCGAATATCGAAATGCTGAAAGAAAAAGCATTAGCTTTTGAACAGACTAGCTATTATGGGATTTTTCAGTTTAACCGGTATATTGAGCAGATTCAGAAATACGATGTAGATTTTGGCGAGGCGTCGCTGCTGTCGGAGCAGGATAACCTGGTCCGGATTACCAGTATTCATAAGAGTAAGGGGCTGGAATTCCCCATTGTTTTCGTGGCAGGGACCGGTAAGGCTTTTAATCTGCAGGATACACGTAAGAGTGTCATACTACATGAGGCGCTGGGAGTGGCCTCCGATTGGATTGACCGTGAGCATCGGTTAAAGCATCCCAGCCTGTGGAAGCGGTTTGTGGCCGATCAGATGGTACGGGAAGCCAAGGGTGAGGAACTTCGGGTATTGTATGTGGCCCTGACCCGTGCAAAAGAGAAGCTGATTTTGACGGGTGTATTAAAATCCAGGAATTCCGATGCGAAATGGAAACGGATGGAGCTGGCAAAGGGCTTTTCAGCCCGCCGGCTGCCGGATTGGTATGTGGCAGGGGGCAATTCCTATTTGGATTGGATTCTGATGGGGATGGCCAGAGATGCTCATGGAATCCGGCAAATTGATCGGGATACGGTAAATCTGGCAGAGGGAGAAACCTGGCGTCTGGCTTATCAGGCCGTATTGCGCCGGGAGATTGAGGCGATTTCGGGAGAAGAGTCTTATGACATCGAAAGCCGGGACGTATGGAAGCGGCTGACGGAATTCCAATACCCCTATGAAGCAGCCGCAAAGCTGCGGGGAACTGTATCCGTATCCGAGATTAAGGAGCAGATGGGGTTGGCTACCGAGGAAGAACGCCGGAAGCGAAACCGGACGGCGCTGATTCCGGAAACCCCAGGGCTGGGAGCCCTTAAAGGAACTGCCTACCATAAGCTGATGGAGAAAATTCCGCCGGAAGAGGGAACTGATCTGGAGAAGGTAAAAGCTTATATCCAAAGCTTTAAAGAGCACGGGCTGCTGGCAGGGGAGGTGGCGGCGATGATCCGTCCGGAGGCAATCGTGGGGTTCTATCAAAGCCCTCTGGGACAGAGGGCGATCGCAGCCGGTAAGCGGCGTTTGACTGAACAGCCCTTTGTAATGGGGATTCCGGCCAATGAACTGGATAACCGGCTGCAAGAGACAGAGCTGATTCTGGTACAGGGAATGATCGACGCCTGCCTGGAAGAAGAGGACGGTTTGGTGCTGCTGGATTATAAGACAGACCGGGCAGAGGAGGGGGATGAGGAACGTCTGCTCCGGAATTATCGTGTGCAGATGGAATATTATAAGAAGGCACTGGAAAAGGCTACCGGGAAGAGGGTAAAGGAAGCGTGGATCTATTCCTTTGCGCTGGAGACGGCGATTTCGGTGTTATAGGAAGAGAGAGGGGGACTGTTGCGGCGGTCTCCTTCTTGGTTTTAGTAAACTAAAGTTTTATAAAAAAAATATCATACTTGATAAAATAATGGTTGACAAATTATATTATACAGCATATAATATGATACATAAAAAAGTATTACACGAGATAAGATATTATATCTCAGAAAGGTATTTCATGGTAACGATCAGAAAACGAAATAGGAGATGAAGCGCTATGGTATTTAACACAGGCGCGGCGTTGCTGGACGCAATCGTTCTGGCAGCCGTGTACAGGGAGCCAGAGGGGACCTATGGATACAAAATCACGCAGGATGTCCGAAAGGTGTTAGATGTTTCCGAGTCAACACTCTATCCGGTGCTAAGGCGTCTGCAGAAGGATGAATGTCTGGGGGTCAAGGATGTAGAGTTCGGAGGACGGAACCGGCGGTATTATAAGGTGACAACTCAGGGAGAGGCTCAGCTGAGACTATATGTCAACGAATGGAAGAACTATTCCGACAACATATCAAAAATATTTGCGGAGGTACAAGAATGAACAGGGAAACATTCCTGCGGGAGCTTAAATACTTACTCCAGGATGTTGCGGAGGATGAACGGGAGGAAGCTCTGCAATATTATCGGGATTATCTGGAAGACGCTGGTCCAGAGAATGAAGAGAACGTTTTACAGGACCTGGGTGATCCGGCCAGGGTAGCAGCCATGATCCGCGGCGGACTAAATGGCGCGTACATGGGCGAATTTAGTGAACGAGGTTACGAAGATCCCCGTTACCGCGGCCCTTCTTATGAAGTAGTAAAGGCGAAAGCCAAGGCTAAGCGGCGGGAGCGTTCCGGCGGCAGTAATGAGCAGAGCACCGAGGATACACGCCGGCGGGCATCAGAGAACCGAGATCCTTATACGAAGGAAGAGCCCCAGAGACGCCAAGGAAGAAATCTGGGAATGATCATTCTGATTATCCTGGGGGCGATTATCTGTTCGCCGGTGGTGATCGGCCTGGGAGGAGGAGCCTTTGGGATTCTTGTGGGAGTGGTTGCTGTAATATTTGCGCTGTTCCTTACGGTTGGCATAACAGCGGTGGGATTTTTAGTGGGAGGTATTGTGGCTTTTGTAGTAGGAATTATCCGGCTGTTCCTGTCTCCACTGGATGGCATTCTGGCTTGTGGAGCCGGAGTTGGACTGATTGGAGCCGGCTTGCTGCTCTTCGCACTGGCCGCAGTATTCTATGGAAGATTCCTCCCCTGGCTCATTCGCGGTATATTAGATGCAGTACAGTCTGTCTTTCGGGGATCTCGCAGAGGAGGTAAAGCAGCATGAGCAAATGGGTACGAAATTGTGTAATTATAGGGCTGATTCTGCTGCTGCTCGGCATCATTGCCACAGCCGTCTCCTACGGCATTGGTATCACAAACGGAGGTTTGAGCCGGTCCCGGATTACTGTGGATGAGACTTATGGACTCGTGAATATTCAGGAAATCAAGGTAGACATAGGTACAGGCGATGTGACCATCCGAGAGGGTGACCAGTTTGAAATCCATGCCACAAATGTCTACGAAGAGTTCGAGACGAAGGTCTCCGGCGACGAATGGACGATTCAGTCCCATAAGTCCGGCTCCGGTTTTTGGGGATTCCTTAGAAACGTCAGTTTTTTAGGCTGGCACTATGAGCCAACGGTTGAGATTGTGATTCCGAAGGGATACACATTGTCAAAGTTAAAGCTTGACTTGGGTGCTGGAAATCTATATATTATAAGTGGAGACTTTGAAGAGGCAAAAATAGACGTAGGAGCCGGTAAATTCACCGGAACGAATATGATAACCGGGTCCCTGGATTGCAATGCCGGGGCCGGAAGCCTTGTCTATAATGGTGAAATCCATGGAATGGCCAAGCTGGACTGTGCTGCCGGAGATATTACCCTGAACCTGAACCAGACAGAACAGGACTTTAATTATAATATTGATTGCGCTGTGGGTGAGATTACGATCGGCAATTCGAATTATTCCGGCCTGGGTAACCATAAAAAGATTGAGAATGAGGCAGACTATAACATGGATATCGACTGCGGCGCAGGAGAAGTAACCATTCAATTCACCCAAAAATAAAGGTGACTAATGGCCATTCGGCCAATAATAAGGAGGAGACAAAATGGATTCGAAGAAGCTTTATCGCTCCAGAACAAATGTCATGCTGGCTGGAGTCTGTGGTGGGATCGGTGAATACTTTAGTATTGACGCTACGATTATACGCTTGGTATGGGGGCTGTTAGGATGTACAGGAACAGGAATAGTTGCCTATATCATTGCCGCCATCATTATACCGAAAGATCCTTACGAGAAATAATTTTAAAGTAAGTGTGCTGTATAAGCGGTCTTAAAACAGGTAATACTTTCCATGATAATGATATAAGGGGGCCTGTTTTATGACGAAGAAGAAAGATAAGACGATTGATTTAGATAACCTGACGCCCGAAGAAGAGCTGAAGCTGGAAATTGCCACAGAGATCGGCGTTTACGACAAGGTATTGGAAGGCGGCTGGCGCGTATTATCCGCAAAAGAATCCGGCAGAATCGGCGGGATTCTTAGCAAGAGGAAACGTGCTATGAATGCAGAAAAGGGGGCGGAATAGTCGAAAAGACTGTCCCGCTCCGCGTCTTCTACAGAGTATATGCGGAATGTAAAACGGAGCAAAAATTAAGCAAATATTTCTGCAAAAAGCCTGAAAAATGATTGACAAGAAGAATAAGATAGGGTATCATATATGATGTGCCTGTCAGACAGGTACATAAAAGAAGAAAAATGCGCGAGTGGCTCAGTGGTGGAGTATCGCCTTGCCAAGGCGAGGGTCGCGGGTTCGAATCCCGTCTCGCGCTTCCAAAAACCCACGGTTTTCCGTGGGTTTTTGGGTTTCATAACGTATTCATGACGTATTCGCTTATTTCAATTTGATTTTTTCTCTTATTTTTTTCTTCCCCTCCAATATTATTGTTAGAAAGTTATCCATAATGAGATCAGAATAATTCTAAAGCGAAACTGCGGGCTTTTATTTTCCTTTTAAGTACGTTATAATAAATAGCAATCAA
>Ga0153997_1000032_pt1 | contig 47403 bp, 51 predicted proteins | sample TSNC081MetaG_FD_104750 | JGI IMG/M metagenome (GOLD analysis project Ga0153997, IMG submission 104750) | Attine ant fungus gardens microbial communities from North Carolina, USA - TSNC081 MetaG | ecosystem: Host-associated > Fungi > Mycelium > Unclassified | place: USA: North Carolina, Lumber...
AACGTTTCGATGGACGTGGTTCTGATCGTTCCGATCGCAATGGAAGAGAAGCTCCGCTTCGCAATTCGCGAAGGTGGCCGCACCGTCGGCGCCGGCGTCGTCGCTTCCATCATCGAATAAGGTCATTCAAGAGGGCGCGGCCGAAATCTCTCCGTCGCGTCTTCCTTGGTAGGTGTCATCCATGAACGGTCATAATATCCGCATTCGCCTCAAGGCGTTCGATCACCGCATTCTTGATGCGTCGACACGAGAAATCGTATCGACTGCGAAGCGGACCGGCGCGCAGGTTCGGGGTCCAATCCCGCTGCCCACGCGTATTGAACGCTTTACGGTGCTCCGCTCTCCGCACATCGACAAGAAGTCGCGGGAGCAATTCGAGATGCGCACTCATAAGCGCGTTCTCGATATCGTCGATCCCACACCGCAGACGGTGGACGCGCTGATGAAGCTCGATCTCGCCGCTGGTGTGGATGTGGAAATCAAGCTCTGAGCCGCAAGGTTCAGAGCACAGGTCGGACACGCCGAGAGGATACGCTCATGCGCTCAGGCGTCATCGCGCAAAAAGTCGGGATGACCCGCGTCTTTACGGAAGCGGGCGAACACATCCCGGTTACGGTTCTGAAGGTCGATCAATGTCAAGTTGTCGCCCATAGAACTATGGAAAAGAATGGCTATACCGCGCTGCAAGTCGGCGTCGGTACGGCTAAAGTGAAAAATGTCAGCAAAGCCGAACGTGGCCGCTTCGCGGTTGCCAAGGTTGAGCCGAAGCAGAAGCTTGCCGAATTCCGCGTTGCTGAAGATGCGGTCATTCCAGTCGGCGCTGAGATTACTGCGGACCATTTCGTGGTGGGGCAGTTCGTCGATGTGACGGGCACCTCCACGGGTAAGGGTTTCGCCGGTGGTATGAAGCGCTGGAATTTCGGTGGTCTTCGCGCTTCGCACGGCGTATCGGTTTCGCATCGTTCTATTGGTTCCACCGGTGGTCGTCAGGACCCTGGCAAGACCTTCAAGAACAAGAAGATGCCTGGCCATATGGGCGTCGATCGCGTGACAACGCAGAATTTGCGTGTCGTGCAGACCGACCCGGAACGTGGTCTCATCCTTGTCGAGGGTGCGGTTCCCGGTGTTGCTGGCGGTTGGATTTTTGTCCGTGACGCTGTCAAGCGGTCGCTGCCGAAAGACGCTCCGCGGCCCGGAAAATTCCGTGCGGCTGGCGAGACTCCGGTGATGGCTCAGGTTGAAGCGCCTGCGACTGAGCAAGCTGAGGAGAACGCGTGATGAAGTTAGATATCACCACGCTCGACGGTGAGAAGGCCGGCTCGGTCACGCTGAACGAGGCCATTTTCGGTCTCGATCCGCGCTCGGACCTGCTGCAGCGTTGTATACGCTGGCAGTTGACCAAGCGTCGGGCAGGGACGCATGCCGTCAAGAACCGTTCGGATATTTCCCGCACGACCAAGAAGCTTTATAAGCAGAAGGGTACGGGTAATGCCCGCCATGGCGCGGCTTCCGCTCCGCAGTTTCGCGGCGGTGGACGTGCGTTCGGACCCCAGGTTCGCAGCCATGAGCACGATCTTCCCAAGAAGGTCCGGGCTCTTGCACTCAAGCATGCTCTTTCGGCGAAGGTCAAAGATTCATCGTTGATCATCATTGACGAAGTCAAGTTGTCCGAGCCGAAGACCAAAGCCCTCCTGGAGCGCTTCGGCAAGCTCGGTCTCAGCAGCGCCCTGATCATTTCAGGTGCCGATGTCGAGGCAAATTTCGGGCTGGCTGCTCGCAGCATTCCCAATGTGGATGTGCTGCCGGTTCAGGGGATCAACGTTTATGACATTCTGCGCCGTGAGAAGCTTGTGCTTTCCAAGGCTGCAGTAGATGCGCTGGAGGCGCGCTTCAAATGAGCCTGGATCCGCGCCTTTACGATATTATCAAGAGCCCGGTCATTACCGAGAAGGCTACTTTGTTGTCTGAACACAACAAAGTCGTTTTCAAGGTGGCTTCGACAGCAACCAAGCCGCAGATTAAAGAAGCGGTCGAGAAGTTGTTCGACGTCAAGGTCAAGAGCGTGAATACGCTTGTGACCAAGGGCAAGGTCAAGATTTTCCGCGGCACCCGCGGACAACGGTCCGACGTGAAAAAAGCGATCGTCACCCTCGAAGAGGGCCAGTTGATCGATGTCACGACCGGGCTGTGAAGCAGGTAGGAGAGTGATTAGATGGCTTTGAAAACTTTCAAACCGATCACGCCGGGCCTGCGCCAGCTGGTGATTGTTGATCGTAGCGCGCTCTACAAGGGCAAGCCGGTCAAGCAGCTCACCGAAGGCAAGTCCAGTTCGGGTGGTCGAAACAACAACGGTCGTATTACCGTTCGTTTTCGTGGCGGTGGTCACAAGCGTGTTCTGCGCAACCTCGACTTTAAACGTCGTGGCAAGGCGGATATTGCTGCAACCGTCGAGAGAATCGAATATGACCCGAACCGCAGCGCGTTTATCGCTTTGGTCCGGTATGAAGACAGCGAGCTGTCTTATATCCTGGCTCCGCAGCGTCTTGCTGTTGGCGATAAGGTCATCTCGGGTAATCAGGTTGACATTAAGCCGGGCAATGCCATGCCCATCGGCAACATGCCGGTAGGTACGATCGTTCACAACGTTGAGTTGAAGATCGGTCGCGGTGGGGCTTTGGCTCGTTCGGCGGGAACCTATGCGCAGATCGTCGGTCGTGATCAGGGATATGTCTCGGTTCGTCTGAATTCAGGTGAGCAGCGTCTTATTCATGGTCAGTGCTACGCCAGCATCGGTGCGGTTTCCAACCCGGACCACATGAATACTTCGCTCGGTAAGGCCGGTCGCAGTCGTTGGCTCGGACGCAAGCCGCATAACCGCGGCGTCTCGATGAACCCGATCGATCACCCGCACGGTGGTGGTGAGGGACGCACTTCGGGCGGCCGTAATCCGGTTACCCCGTGGGGCATTCCGACCAAGGGTAAGAAAACTCGTTCGAACAAGCGGACTGATAAGTTCATTATCACCAGCCGCCACGTTCGGAAGAAGAAGGGCTAAGAGGGCACGTCATGGCACGTTCGCTTTGGAAGGGTCCGTTCGTAGACGGCTACCTCCTCAAGAAGGCCGAGGCTGCCCGTTCGTCGGGCCGCAATGAGGTCATCAAGATCTGGAGCCGTCGCTCCACGATTCTCCCGCAGTTCGTCGGCCTCACTTTTGGGGTCTACAACGGGCAGAAACACATTCCCGTCTATGTGAACGAGGAAATGGTCGGTCATAAGTTCGGCGAGTTCTCGCCGACCCGCACCTTCCAAGGTCATGCTGCGGATAAGAAGGCGAGGAGGAGATAAGCATGTCAAAGGCAGCTACCCCCCGCGCTTTGGCGGATAACGAAGCACGCGCAGTTCTGCGTATGATTCGCATCAGCCCCCAGAAACTGAATCTCGTCGCGCAGTTGATCCGTGGCAAGAAAGTCTCGTCCGCTCTTGCCGATCTCGAGTTTTCTCGCAAACGCATCGCTGTCGATGTTCGCAAATGCCTGCAGAGCGCGATTGCCAATGCCGAGAACAATCATAATCTCGATGTTGACGATCTCGTGGTTTCGCAGGCTTTCGTCGGCAAGGCGCTTACTTTGAAGCGTTTCCACGCCCGCGCTCGTGGCCGTGGCTCCCGCATCATGAAGCCCTTCGCGAACCTCACCATCGTGGTTCGTGAAGTCGCTGTCGAAAAGCAGGCTTAAGGAGTACCAGATGGGTCAGAAAGTAAACCCGATCGGTCTTCGCCTCGGTATCAACCGGACGTGGGATTCGCGTTGGTTCGCCAGCAAAGGCGAATATGCGAGATTGATCCACGAAGACATGGCGATCCGCGAGGCTTTGATGAAGCAGCTTAAGCAGGCTGCCGTCTCGAAGATCGTCATCGAGCGCCCGCACAGAAAGTGCCGCGTCACCATTCATTCGGCTCGCCCGGGTGTGGTTATCGGCAAGAAGGGCGCGGATATCGAGAAGCTGCGTAAGTCGGTTGCGAAGCTGACTGATGCGGACATCACCATCAACATCGTCGAAGTCCGCAAGCCGGAAATCGATTCGACGCTGGTGGCGGAGTCGATCGCACAGCAGCTGGAGCGTCGTGTTGCATTCCGTCGTGCCATGAAGCGCGCAGTGCAGTCGGCGATCCGTCTTGGAGCTGAAGGTATCCGTATCAACTGCTCCGGCCGCCTCGGTGGCGCTGAGATTGCTCGCCTCGAATGGTACCGTGAAGGTCGCGTTCCGCTGCACACCCTGCGTGCGGATGTCGATTACGGAACTGCGACGGCGTTCACCACTTATGGTACCTGCGGTATCAAGGTCTGGATTTTCAAGGGCGAGATCCTTGAGCACGACCCGATGGCGCAGGACAAGCGTATGAATGACGAAGGCCGCTCAAGCGGTCGCCGTGACCAAGCGGCGCAAGCTTGAGAAAGGTTTGAGGAAGGTTCGCCATGCTGCAACCCAAGAAGACGAAGTTCCGTAAGCAGTTCAAAGGTCGCATCCATGGTGCGGCCAAGGGCGGCACGGACCTCAATTTCGGCCAGTTTGGCCTGAAAGCTCTCGAGCCGGAGCGGGTTAACGCCCGTCAGATCGAGGCGGCCCGTCGGGCGATCACGCGCGCTATGAAGCGTGCCGGTCGCGTATGGATCCGTATTTTCCCGGACGTGCCGGTCAGCTCCAAGCCGACCGAAGTGCGTATGGGTAGCGGTAAGGGCTCTCCGGAGTTCTGGGCTGCCCGCGTCAAGCCGGGTAGAATTATGTTTGAAATCGATGGCGTGCCGGAAGATATCGCTCGTGAGGCTTTGCGCTTAGGCGCAGCCAAGCTTCCGATCCGCACACGTTTCATCCAGCGCATTGCAGAGTGAGGAGGGACCGATGAAATCTAAACAGAGGCGCTCTGATCTCAAGACAATGTCCGTCGATCAGCTGAGTGACGAGTTGCTTGTACTCAAGAAGGAGCAGTTCAATCTGCGCTTCCAGCGTGCAACCGGTCAGTTGGAAAACACCGCTCGTGTGCGCGAGGTTCGCAAGGACGTCGCTCGCGTGAAGACGCAGCAGCGGCAAAAAGCCGTTGCGGCGAAGGCTTAAAAGGGGATCGTAGATGCCAAAGCGCATATTGCAGGGCGTCGTCGTTAGCGACAAGCAGGACAAGACCGCAGTCGTGAAGGTCGAGCGCCGCTTCACGCATCCGCTTCTTAAGAAGACGGTGCGTCGGACGAAGAATTACCACGCTCACGACGAGAACAACGTCGCGAAGGTTGGCGATACGGTTTCCATCGAGGAATCCAAGCCGATCTCCAAGCTGAAGAGCTGGGTGTTGGTTGAAACTCCAAAGGCTTGATTTTCATTCAAGCTTCCTTTAGGGGTTATGCGCGACGGGCGGCCGTTCTACGGACCGCCTTTCGCTAATTTTAGGCTGGGGACGTCAGATCCCCGTCAGGCGTAGTCCGGAATGGCTCCGGAAACCTGTCTGAAACATGGAAAGGATCAAAGCCATGATCCAGATGCAGACGAATTTGGACGTCGCGGATAATTCCGGCGCCCGTCGCGTGATGTGCATCAAGGTTCTCGGCGGTTCGAAGCGTAAATACGCTTCCGTCGGCGACATTATCGTGGTGTCGGTAAAAGAAGCTATTCCGCGCGGTCGTGTGAAGAAGGGCGATGTCATGAAGGCAGTCGTTGTTCGCACCGCGAAGGATATCCGTCGCGCTGACGGTTCGGTCATTCGTTTCGATAAGAATGCCGCCGTTCTGATCAACAATCAGAAAGAGCCGGTCGGTACCCGCATCTTCGGCCCGGTTCCTCGCGAATTGCGCGCCAAGAATCACATGAAGATCATATCGCTTGCGCCGGAGGTGCTCTAATGGCCGCGAAGATCAAGAAGGGTGACAAGGTCGTCGTCCTGACCGGTCGCGACAAGGGCCTGACCGGCGAAGTCATTCAGGTAATGCCGAAGGACAGCAAGGCGCTCGTTCGTGGTGTGAACCTGGTTAAAAAGCATCAGAAGCAGACAGCGAATCAGGAAGGCGGCATCGTTTCGAAAGAAGCTCCGCTGCAACTGTCTAACGTCGCTGTGGCCGATCCTAAGGATGGCAAGCCGACTCGTGTTGGTTTCAAGGTTCTGGAAGATGGACGCAAAGTGCGCTTCGCCAAGCGTTCGGGAGATCTGATCGATGGCTGAGACGGCAAAGAACGGCTATACGCCGCGGCTGAGGAAGCACTACGAGGAAGTCGTGCGTCCGGCGCTGATCGAAGAGTTCGGCTACAAGAATCCCATGGAAGTTCCGACGATTGAGAAGATCGTTCTCAACATGGGTGTTGGTGAGTCTGTCGCTGATTCCAAGAAGGCCTCTGTTGCTGCTGCGGATCTGGCGCTGATTGCCGGTCAGAAACCGGTTATCACCCGTGCTCGCAAGGCGATTTCGACCTTCAAGGTGCGTGAGCAGATGCCGATTGGCTGCAAGGTCACTCTGCGCAAGGCCCGCATGTTTGAATTCCTTGATCGCCTGGTTACAATTGCTCTGCCGCGCGTGCGCGATTTTCGCGGTCTCAACCCGAAATCGTTTGACGGTTATGGCAATTATGCTCTCGGCATGAAGGAGCACATCGTGTTCCCCGAGATTAACTACGACAAGGTGGAGCAGGTGTGGGGCATGGACATCGTCGTTTGCACAACGGCGAAGACCGATGAAGAAGCCCGCGCTCTGTTGAAGCACTTCAACTTCCCGTTCCGGCAGTGAGAACGCCGTTCTCAAACGCGGACACCGGAGATATCTAATGGCAAAAAAAAGTTCGATTGAAAAAAACAAGAATCGCAAGCTGCTGGTGAAGAAATTCGCCGGTCGGCGGGTTCGTTTGTTGGCAATCGCCAACGACGAAGGCAAGTCCATGGAAGAGCGTTTTGAAGCGCGTCTCAAGCTTGCAGCCCTGCCGCGCAATTCCAGCCCATCACGTGTTCGCAATCGTTGCGAAGTGACCGGGCGCCCGCGCGCTTATTATCGTAAACTGGGCATGTCCCGTATCGCCCTTCGCGACCTTGGTTCCAGTGGAATGGTTCCTGGCCTCGTGAAGTCGAGCTGGTAAAGGGAGACGTCGATGTCGATCAGTGATCCTTTAGGTGATATGCTCACCCGTATCCGCAACGCGCAGACGCGTCGTCGCGGTCGTGTTTCAACTCCCGGCTCCACCCTTCGCGCACGCGTTCTCGATGTGTTGAAGGCTGAAGGCTACATCCGTGACTATTCTGCGGTTGACTTCGGTAACGGCCGTACCGAGTTTGAAATTGAATTGAAGTACTATGACGGACTTCCGGTCATCCGCTCGATCCAGCGGGTATCCAAGCCGGGCCGCCGTGTTTATGCCTCCGTTGATACGATGCCGCGGGTTTCCGATGGCCTCGGCATCACCATCATCTCCACGCCGCAGGGCGTTATGGCTGATCATGAAGCCAGGGAGAGAAATGTCGGCGGCGAAGTGCTTTGCAAGGTCTTCTAAGGCCAGCGCTCGGAACAGAACCACGGGAGATCGAGATATGTCTCGAATAGGTAAAAAGCCCGTCACGGTGCCGTCCGGAGCGACGGCCACTGTTGATGGTCAGCTGGTAAAGCTAAAGGGAGCAAAGGGCGAGTTATCGTTTGTTGTTCCTGAGGAAGTCAGTGTTGTTTTCGCTGATGGCGGAATCAAGGTTGATCCGCGTGATGATTCCAAGGTGGCTCGCTCGAAGTGGGGAATGTCCCGCTCGATGGTGGCGAACATCGTGGAAGGTGTGACGAAGGGTTTCGAGAAGCGTCTTGAAATCAATGGTGTCGGTTACAGGGCTGCCGTTGCCGGCAAGGTGCTGAAACTGTCGCTTGGTTACAGTCACGACGTGGATTACGCGATTCCTGACGACGTCAGCATCACGACGCCCAAGCCGACCGAAATCGTCGTGTCGGGTATCGATAAACAGAAAGTCGGTCAGATCGCCGCCGAGATTCGCGAATATCGCAGTCCGGAACCCTATAAGGGCAAAGGTGTGAAGTACTCCGACGAATTCATCTTCCGCAAGGAAGGCAAGAAGAAGTAAGGACGCGCGCCATGGCTAACAAAAATGAAATTGCCGAGCGCCGCAAGGCGCGGGTGCGCCGGGCCATTAAGAAGGCGGCCAATGGTCGTCTTCGGCTGTCGGTTTTCCGGTCTTCGAAGCAGATTTATGCTCAGGTTATCGATGATGAAGCAGGGCGTACTGTTGCTGCTGCCTCCTCGCTTGAGAAGGATATGCGCGAGAAGCTGAAGAACGGTGCAACCGTTTCAGCGGCTAGCGAAGTTGGTAAACTGGTTGCAGAGCGCGCTGTCAAGGCAGGGGTCAAGGAAGTCGTTTTCGATCGTTCTGGTTACCTGTTCCACGGTCGCGTCAAGGCGCTGGCTGACGGAGCACGCGAAGGCGGCCTGTCCTTCTGATCCGGCGATTAGTCTGGACCTGAGACTGAATGAGATTACGGGTGCGGCCGGGAAACCGGATCGCACCCGAAACAGGTTCGTAAGAACCTTCCGAAGCGAGCGGGCTGTGCCCGCGTAAGTGAGACGGATAATATGGCAAGAGGACCTCATAATAAGGAACGCGCTGAGCGCGAGGAGCGCGACAGCGAATTTGTCGATCGCTTGGTGCACATCAACCGCGTTGCGAAAGTTGTTAAGGGTGGCCGTCGTTTCGGCTTTGCCGCCCTTGTCGTCGTCGGCGATCAGAAGGGTCGCGTCGGTTTCGGTCATGGCAAGGCGCGCGAAGTGCCGGAAGCCATCCGCAAGGCAACCGACGCTGCAAAGCGTTCGATGATCCGCGTGGCATTGCGCGAAGGCCGTACACTGCATCACGACGTTCGTGGACGTTGGGGTGCAGGCAAGGTAGTGCTGCGTGCAGCTCCGCAGGGTACCGGTATCATCGCCGGTGGTCCGATGCGCGCCGTTTTCGAAACGGTCGGCATGCAGGACGTGGTTGCTAAGTCTCTTGGCTCATCGAACCCGTACAATCTCGTTCGCGCGACTTTCGATGCGCTCAAGAACGAAGATAGCCCGCGTTCGGTTGCCGCTCGTCGTGGCTTGAAGGTGTCAGTGCTGCAAAGCCGTCGTCCGGGTTCCGGTGACAGCGACGCCGCTGGCTCCGACGCGTAAGCAAGGAGACTTAGACAATGGCTAAGAAACCTGCCGATTTGAAGACAGTGACAGTTGAGCAGACCGGTTCGCCGATCCGCCGCGAAGCCAAGCAGCGTCAGACGCTGATTGGGCTTGGCCTCAACAAGATCCGTCGTACTTCGACCCTGCCCGATACCTCTGCCGTTCGCGGTATGATCGAGAAGGTCAAGCACCTCGTGCGCGTTGTCGACGGGCAGTGAGGAGGGCGCCATGAAACTTAATGAAATCAGTGATAACCAGGGCGCTACAAAGGCGCGCATGCGTGTCGGACGTGGTATCGGTTCTGGCAAAGGCAAGACTGGCGGCCGTGGTGTGAAGGGTCAGACCTCACGTTCCGGTGTGTCGATCAAGGGCTTCGAAGGCGGTCAGATGCCTCTGCATCGTCGTCTGCCGAAGCGCGGCTTCAACAAGCCGAATGCGCGTTTGCTGAACGAAGTGAATATTGGCCGTATTCAGGAAGCGGTTGACGCCGGCAAGCTCGATATGAGCGTGCCTGTCACCAATGCTTCGCTGGTGGCTGCCGGTGTTTGCTCCAAATCGCTTGACGGGGTTAAAATCCTGGGTGTTGGCGAGCTGAAGGCCAAGCTGTCGTTCGAGGTTAATGGTGCGTCAAAGACCGCCGTTACCGCGATCGAGAAGGCGGGCGGCTCTGTGACCCTCATCGGGGCTGTTGCGCAGGCGTAATCTGCCCCCATATAGTATGAGATGATCCAGGCGGCGGCTCGCGTGTTAATATGCGTGGCCGCCGTTTGCGCGCCGAACAGGCGTGTTGCAAAACGATTGGGAACATAACGATGGCTTCAGCAGCCGAACAGATTGCATCAAATTTCAATTTCGGCGCTATCGCCAAGGCCGAAGAACTAAAGAAGCGGATTTGGTTCACTCTTGGCGCTTTGTTGGTCTACCGCCTTGGAACTTACATTCCATTGCCAGGTATCGATCCGGAAGCATTGCGGCAAAGCTTCCAGAACGCGTCACAGGGCGTCTTGGGCCTGTTCAACATGTTCTCCGGCGGCGCCGTTGAGCGCATGGCGATCTTTGCTCTCAATATCATGCCATACATTTCGGCATCGATCATCATTCAGCTTCTGACTTCGGTGGTTCCTTCGCTTGAAGCCTTGAAGAAGGAAGGCGAATCCGGCCGTAAAGTCATCAACCAGTATACCCGTTACCTTACAGTTGTACTGGCTCTTTTTCAGTCATGGGGTATCGCGATCGGGCTGCAATCCGGCGGTAATATCGTTCAGAATCCCGGACCGTTCTTTATCTTCACGTCGGTTGTCACATTGACCGGTGGTACATTGTTCCTGATGTGGCTGGGTGAGCAGATTACATCACGCGGTATCGGCAACGGTTCTTCGCTTATCATCTTTACCGGTATCGTCGCCGGTTTGCCGACGGCTCTCGTGCATACTCTGGAACTCGGTCGTCAGGGTGCGATCTCGACGTTCCTGATTCTCGGTGTTTTCGTGATGGTCGCCGCCATTATTGCTTTTGTGGTGTTCATGGAGCGCGCGCAGCGGCGGTTGTTGATCAACTATCCGCGCCGTCAGGTGGGTAACAAGTTATATGAAGGGCAGACCTCCTTCCTGCCGCTTAAACTCAATACCGCTGGTGTTATTCCTCCAATCTTTGCATCTTCGTTGTTGCTCCTGCCCACGACTATTGCGGGCTTCTCGGCAACCGATGGCACCGGTATTCTGTCTACACTGGCGACTTATCTCGGCCATGGACGCCCGGCTTATATGGTGCTCTATGCCCTGCTGATCGCATTCTTTGCGTTCTTCTATACCGCTATCGTGTTTAATCCCGTTGAAACCGCTGATAACCTCAAGAAACAGAACGGCTTCATTCCCGGCATCCGCCCTGGTGAACGCACAGCTGATTTTATTGATCAGGTCTTGACTCGGATTACGGTGATTGGTGCAGCCTATCTCGTGCTGATCTGCCTTATCCCTGAGATTCTGGTGTCCAGCATGGCGTTGCCATTTTATTTCGGCGGTACTTCGTTGCTGATCGTGGTCTCCGTGACCATGGATACGGTTGCACAAGTGCATGGTCACTTGCTGGCCCATCAATATGAGGGGCTGGTCAAGAAGGCGAAGCTGCGTGGTTCGAAGCGTCGTTGATGCGAGGCTCTGATAACTTCTGGAGCAGACTGGGCTTTTTTGGAGCCTGGTCTGTTTCTTTTCTCAAAGATGTAGTTCAGAAAAAGGGGCTGGTTCCATGAGGGTTATCTTTCTAGGTGCGCCGGGAGCAGGGAAGGGAACGCAAGCGGTTCGTCTGGCTGAGCGTCTGCGTATTCCGCATTTATCGACCGGAGACATGCTTCGTGCGGCAGTGGCCGCAAAGACGCCGATTGGAAACAAGGCGAAGGAAGTGATCGACCGCGGAGATCTGGTATCGGACGATATTGTTCTTGGTATCATCGCCGACAGGTGCGAGGAGGCTGATGCTCAGGCAGGGTTCATTCTTGACGGGTTCCCCCGCACTGTGGCGCAGGCCGAGGGGCTCGACTCACTTTTAAAAAATAAGAACATGAAACTTGACGCCGTGATTGAGTTCCAGGTCGACGAGAGCAAATTGGTCGGCCGGATCGTCAAGAGAGCCGAAGAAATGGCATCACGTGGCGAGCAGGTTCGCAAAGACGACAATCCGGAAGTGTTCAAGACGCGACTGGATGCGTATCGAGTCCAGACAGCGCCCCTTTCCGCCCATTACGCGGAGAAGGGAATGTTGCGCACCGTCGACGGCATGCAGCCAATTGATCAGGTTACCGAAGCGGTCCGGGAGATTTTGGGACGCTGAGGCGATGGAAGGGGTTGACGGGTAAGGGGAGTTCGGGTTAGAGGAACCCTCTTCTACCCAAGACCATTCGCGCCTGGATGCCTTCGTTTGAAGTCAGAAGGGCGTGTTTTGTTGGAAAAAACCCGCGCAGGGGTCGGCCTCCACCGGACGCGCGAACACAATTTACCGGTTTTCATACCGGAGAACATGGAGATGAGCAGTGGCTCGTATAGCAGGTGTTAATATTCCGACCGGGAAGCGCGTCGTCGTTGCGCTCCAGTATATTCACGGTATCGGAGCCAGAAAGGCTCAGGAGATCGTCGAGAAGGCCAATATCCCGGCCGAGCGTCGCGTCAACCAGTTGACGGATGCGGAAGTGCTCGTGATCCGCGAGACCATTGATCGCGATTATATCGTGGAAGGTGATCTGCGTCGTGAAGTGTCCATGAACATCAAGCGCCTGATGGATCTCGGCTGCTATCGTGGTCTTCGTCACCGCCGTAACCTGCCGGTCCGTGGTCAACGGACTCATACCAACGCCCGCACCCGCAAGGGTAAGGCTGTTGCTATCGCCGGCAAGAAGAAATAATTCACCCGCCGCTCCATTTCGGGGCGGCTTTTCATCCCGAGCGCCTGGCATGACGGGCGCGTCTGAAGGATTTTAGATACTATGGCAAAAGAAGCGACCCGCGTCCGCCGCCGCGAACGTAAGAATATCGTCTCCGGCGTGGCCCATGTGAACGCGTCGTTCAACAACACTATGATCACCATCACCGATGCCCAGGGCAACACGATTTCGTGGTCGTCCGCTGGCGCGATGGGTTTCAAGGGTTCACGCAAGTCGACCCCTTACGCTGCCCAGATTGCAGCTGAGGACGCCGCACGCAAGGCAGCCGAACACGGCATGCGCACCCTTGAAGTAGAGGTTTCTGGTCCGGGCTCAGGACGTGAGTCGGCGCTGCGTGCTTTGCAGGCGGCCGGCTTCACCGTGACGTCGATCCGCGACGTGACGCCGATCCCGCATAACGGTTGCCGCCCGCGCAAGCGCCGTCGCGTGTAACTGTCTGTCCGTGGAAAGGGCTTGCTTTTAGGCCCTTTCCGTTTCGTATTTATAAAGGTCTGCAATGGTGGGCCTTTCAACCGGTACCTTGAGAGGTGTGGTTGTGATTCAAAAGAATTGGCAAGAGCTGATTAAGCCGAACAAGCTCGATGTTGCCGCGAGCGATGATCCGGCGCGCGTAGCGACTGTCGTCGCTGGGCCGCTGGAGCGTGGTTTCGGCACGACGCTCGGCAATGCGCTGCGTCGCGTTCTGTTGTCCTCGTTGCAGGGCGCTGCCGTGACCTCGGTGCAGATTGACGGTGTTTTGCATGAGTTTTCATCGATACCGGGCGTCCGCGAGGATGTGACTGATATCGTTCTCAATATCAAAACCATCGCCATCAAGATGCAGGGCGATGGTCCAAAGCGTATGACCCTGCGCAAGACCGGTCCAGGTCTTGTGACCGCCGGTGATATCAACACTGTTGGCGATGTGCAGATTCTGAACCCTGATCTGGTGCTCTGCACCCTTGATGAGGGCGCGGAAATCCGTATGGAGTTTACGGTCAATACTGGCAAGGGTTACGTTCCCGCTGAGCGTAATCGTGCTGAAGACGCTCCGATCAGTCTGATTCCGGTCGACAGTCTCTACAGCCCCGTCAAGAAGGTTTCCTACCGGGTTGAAAGCACCCGTGAGGGTCAGAACCTTGATTATGACAAGCTGACGATGACCATCGAGACGAACGGGTCGGTGACGCCTGAAGATGCGCTGGCTTATGCCGCCCGCATCATCCAGGATCAATTGTCTGTATTCGTCAACTTCGAAGAGCCCCGCAAGGAAGAAGCTGCGGTCACTGCGCCGCAGTTGCCTTTCAATCCGGCATTGCTCAAGAAGGTCGACGAGTTAGAACTTTCGGTCCGTTCTGCGAACTGCCTGAAGAACGACAACATCGTTTATATTGGCGATCTGATCCAGAAGTCCGAAGCGGAAATGCTCCGCACTCCGAACTTCGGCCGCAAGTCGCTGAACGAAATCAAGGAAGTGCTCGCTTCGATGGGGCTCCACCTCGGCATGGACGTGCCGGGCTGGCCGCCGGAAAACATCGAAGATCTCGCGAAGCGCTTCGAGGAACATTATTGATCGGCCGCATGGCCGCCTGAGGAAAAGGAATTAAACCATGCGCCACGGTTTTAGAGGCCGCCGCTTCAATAGGACTGCAGAACATCGCAAGGCGATGTTCGCCAATATGTGTGCCGCTCTCATCAAGCATGAGCAGATTCAGACTACGCTCCCGAAGGCGAAGGACCTGCGTCCCATCGTCGAGAAGCTGATCACGCTCGGTAAGCGCGGAGATCTGCACGCACGTCGTCAGGCTCTCGCGGAACTTCGCGACTTGAAAATGGTTCGCAAGCTGTTTGATGTGCTTGGCCCGCGTTATAAGGAGCGTCCCGGTGGATATTGCCGCATCATGAAGGCAGGTTTCCGCTATGGTGATAATGCTCCGATGGCCGTGATTGAATTTGTCGATCGCGACGTCAATGCTCGCGGACAGGATTCCGGTCCGTCGCAGAAATCTGAAGAGATTGAGAGCGAAGCAGCGTAATTGTTGCTACCCAAAGAATGAGTATTCCTGAAAGGGCGGTTTTCGGACCGCCCTTTTTCATTATAGGCTGTGCGTTTTTTTGAATCGCACAGCGCTATGGATTTCCTTACGCCGTATCGCTACTCGCAGAAAATCAGGAATACTTTTCTGTGTGATGCTTTGAGCTTTTTTATAAGGCGCAAGTTGAGAAAAAATGTTTAGAGAATTCTAATTACTAGAACGAAATGCGCCACTGTTTAAACAGAATTCAAGAGCAACGATAATTCGTTTATTCGTGATCTCAATGTGAAAGCTTGAGAGGAGGTTTCCATGAGCCCAATGACTGGATTTAAAGCTTTGCATTTATTATCGGCGGCGGTTTTCATGGTTGCGTTATCTGGTTGCGCTGCGGATCAAACTCAAAGAGAGGGCGTATATTACGGGCAAACGTCAGCTCCTCACGGGAGCAGCTCTGCCGCGAGGCCAACCCGTCTTGCTGTTCCTCCCGCCAGTCCTAGCGGAGGTGGTGGAGGCGGAGGAGGCGGCGGCGGGGGAGGAGGCGGTGGTGGAGGCGGTGGTTACTGATAAGCCGCACGGGAAAACTACCCAGATAGATCGACCTTAGGCCGTTGGCACCAAATACCTTGCGGAAGTTGTTCATAATATTGCATTGAGAAAGGGATTCATTGAGGATGCCCTTTTGTTCTGCTTGACATTTTTGTAAAATTAGAACAAAAAGTGAACATATTGATAATGAGAATCGAGATTATTAACTCTCTGGGGCGTCATGTGGAAAAGCGGGAACCGATTTTTCGCGATGCGGCATAGGGGAGTTTTGCGGCGTCTTGTGAGTCATGAAAATCACGAGACGCTACAATACACACGGTCGCGAAATGAAGAGAATTAAAAGCAAGGAGTAAATGCGATGTACAGCCATGTTACCGTTGGTACCAATGACTTTCAGCGAAGCGTATCGTTCTACGACGCCGTTCTTTCCACACTGAGCATGAAGCAACTCTACTTTCTCCCGGACCTGGGCTGGGTCGGTTACGGTACCATCATGGAAGCTCCGCAATTTGCAGTCGGGCGACCGTTCGATGGCAAGCCGGCAACTTTCGGCAATGGTGTTACGGTTGCCTTCAATGCGCCGAATCGGGCTGTTGTCGACAAATTTTATGCTGCCGTACTTAAAAATGGCGGCAGTGACGAGGGCAAGCCGGGGTTGCGGGATTATCACCCGAACTATTACGGCACCTATGTGCGTGATCCCGAGGGCAACAAGCTATGTTGCGTGTGCCATCTTCCCGAGTGATCGGACTTTCTGAAGAGTAGTTCCAATTTGCCAGCTTCTCTCGGAGAGGCTGGCTTTTTTGATTGAAATGGGGCGGTTGTGCATGAAATGACTTTCACCGGAGCCAAGATTGCCTTGCTGAGTGAAGGAAATCTGCTTGCTTATAAACGTGATATCAAACCTGGCATTCCATTTCCGGGCATGTGGGATTTACCGGGAGGGGGCAGGGAAGGCGAGGAAACGCCGTTGGAATGTGCGATCCGCGAGACATTGGAGGAATTCGGTCTTTCAGTGAATCCTGCTTCGATTGTCTGGGAGAAGCGTTATTCCGGCCAGCCCCCGGGGGGCGCCGCAAGCTACTTTCTTGTGGCTCGTCTTGGCGCAGGATTTTTTAACGCTGTGCAGTTTGGGAATGAGGGTGAGAGGTTTGAGATTATGTCGGTTGATAAATTTCTTCATCATCCGGAAGTCATCTGCCATTTGCAGAAGCGATTGAATGATTATCTTTTTCAAGCCCGCTAAGGCCTGCGAGTCTGGCAATGTGAAACGGCGATAGCCCGGAGGACCCGACAATGGGCAAACATTTGCCTTGTTAACGCGGTAGTTTGCCGGAAAGAACCGAGTATAGTCCGTTCTTTTGATCTTTTGGGTCTGCTGGCGCTTTTCCTTCCTTGCTGAAAAGTCTATCTCCAGTCTGTTACGTCGGAGCGTTTTTTCATGCCGTTGTCTTCCATAATCCGTTCACGTTGCCTGATTGCCGTCCTGGGGTTGCTGATATTCTCGCCTGCTTTGGCGCAGACGCGGGCAGTACCTGGAAGTCATGAACAGATTCAGTTGTCATTCGCGCCGGTGGTGCGTCAGGTGTCTCCGGCGGTGGTGAACGTTTATGGTTCACGTACCGAGAAACAGCGGAACATGCCGATGAATGAATTCTTTCGGCGCTTCTTTGGAGAGGACGGCCCTGGCATACCGCGCGAGCGGGTGCAAAGATCGCTTGGTTCCGGTGTCGTGGTCGATGGTTCTGGTCTGGTGGTGACCAACAATCACGTCATTGACGGGATGACAGAAGTCAAAGTCGCGTTGGCTGACCGGCGCGAGTATGAAGCGGAGATCATCCTGCGTGATCCGCGCTCCGATCTGGCGGTATTGAGGGTGAAGGATGCGAAGGACCTGCATGTCCTGTCCTTCGGGGATGCGGAAGGCCTGGAGGTGGGCGACATCGTGTTAGCGATAGGCAACCCGTTCGGCGTTGGCCAGACTGTGACACAAGGTATTGTTTCTGCACTGGCGAGGACACAGGTTGGCGTTTCCGATTATCAGTTTTTCATCCAGACCGACGCGGCGATCAATCCCGGCAATTCCGGCGGTGCATTGATCAATATGCGGGGCGAACTGGTTGGTATCAACACCGCCATCTTTTCCCGTTCGGGCGGTTCCATCGGAATAGGTTTTGCAATCCCGTCCAGCATGGTGCAGGCGGTGGTGCAAACGGCCAGGAATGGCGGCAAGATTGTTCGCAGACCATGGTTCGGAGCAAAACTTCAGGTCGTGACCCAGGAGGTTGCGGACGCGATGGGATTGGATCGCCCCATTGGGGCATTGGTTGTGCAGGTGTCTGACAATGGTCCGGCAGAAAAGGCCGGTATGAAGCACGGCGATATCATTGCACAGGTCGATGGCAATGCAATCGATGATATCGAGGCGTTCGGTTATCGGTTTGCGCTGAAGGGAATCGAGGGTGAGGCAAAGCTGACAGTGCTGCGTGGCAAGGAAAGGCTCATAAAGACGATCAAACTTTCTCCCGCTCCGGAATTGCCAGCCCGCGATGTTGTTTTGCTTGAAGGAAAGTCCCCGCTTGCTGGCGCGACCGCCGTCAATCTTTCCCCTGCCGTCGCCGAAGAAATGGATATGGATACTGCTCAGGAAGGCGTTATCCTCTTTGATGTTGCCGCCAATACAATGGCGTCTCGCGTGGGGTTCCAAAGGGGTGATATCATCGTGGGTCTCAATGGAGAGCCTGTGAAGTCTTCCAGGGAACTGGAACGCGCGGTTTCGAAAAATGCCAGAGTGTGGGAGATTGTTGTCAACCGGGGCGGCAGAGTGTTCAGCACTGTCTTGAGGAATTGAGCCTGTCTCATGAGTGATCTCTTCGAAACATCAGGCCTCGACAAAAATGCACCGAGGCCTCTGGCCGACAGATTGCGGCCGACATCTCTTGCCGATGTCGTCGGGCAGGAGCATCTGGTTGGTGAGGATGGAATCCTCACCAGATTGATCGATGGCAGATCGCTCGGATCACTCATTTTCTGGGGGCCTCCGGGAACAGGAAAGACCACTGTCGCTCGCCTGCTGGCGCATGAAACCGAACTGGCTTTCGAACAGATATCCGCTATCTTCTCCGGGGTCGCCGACCTCAAAAAAGTTTTTGAGGTCGCTCGTGCCAGACGCATGAGCGGGAAGGGCACGTTGTTGTTCGTCGATGAGATCCATCGGTTCAACCGGGCTCAGCTCGATGCCTTTCTTCCGGTTATGGAAGACGGCACGATTACACTTGTCGGTGCAACGACGGAAAATCCTTCTTTTGAGCTGAATGCTGCCTTGTTGTCTCGTGCCAGGGTTTTGATTTTCAAGTCGCTTGATGAGAAAGCGATTCATCAACTACTCGCAAGAGCTGAGGAAATAACAGGAAAGTCTCTTCCTCTCGATGAAGGTGCGCGCGAATCCCTGGTCCGGATGGCTGATGGCGATGGGCGGGCCGCTTTGACATTAGCGGAGGAAATCTGGCGCTCTGCCAAGCCGGATGAGGTTTTTGACAGCCCTCATCTCCAGGAAATCATTCAAAGACGTGCGCCGATCTATGACAAGGGGCAGGAGGGGCATTACAATCTGATTTCGGCACTGCACAAGACCGTCCGGGGCTCAGATCCGGATGCGGCGCTTTACTATCTGGCGCGGATGCTGGATGGCGGTGAGGATCGCCTTTTCATCGCTCGCAGGTTGGTGCGCATGGCGGTGGAGGACATAGGTCTGGCCGATCCGCAGGCTCTTGTCATCGCTAATGCCGCAAAAGATGCTTATGATTTTCTCGGCTCTCCGGAAGGTGAGCTCGCATTGGCTCAGGCCGCCGTTTATCTGGCGACTGCTCCCAAATCAAACGCGCTTTACATGGCGTTCAAAAAAGCCAACCAAGCCGCCAAGGAGCATGGGTCATTGATGCCGCCGCTCGCTATTCTCAATGCTCCGACCAAGATGATGAAGGAAGCGGGCTATGGCGACGGCTATCGTTACGATCACGATGAGCCGGATGCGTTTTCAGGGCAGGATTACTGGCCGGAGAAACTTGGAAAGCAAACCTTCTATGAGCCTGTTGAGCGCGGCTTCGAACGCGATGTGGGAAAGCGCATCGACTGGTGGAACAAGTTGCGCGTTGAACGCAGGGGCAGGAAATGAACATCTTTCTGGTTTTTTTGGGAGCCGGAATTGGCGGGGTGTTGCGGTATGGCGTCAATGTCGGCAGCGCGCGTTACCTGCCCGGTGCAGCCTTTCCGTGGGGAACATTTGCAGTCAACGTCATCGGGTCACTCGTCATGGGCCTCATGGTCGGTTGGCTGGCCTTTCGGGCCGAAGCCAGTTGGAGCATGCAGGCAAAGCTTTTTCTGGCGACGGGTCTGATGGGCGGATTTACGACTTTCTCAGCCTTTTCTCTCGACGCGATCCTGTTGTGGGAGCGCGGAGACTGGCAGATATCGTTCCTCTATATCGGAGCTTCGGTTATTCTATCCATAGCCGCACTTTTTGCCGGTCTCGCGTGGATTCGGTCGATGGTCTGAGTTTCGACCGGTTCTGCCTCACTATCGTATTCTGCTCACATGATATTTACGATAAACCGGCGATCTGGTCCGTTGCCGGGGCGCGGGAGTGATGGTAGGTGAATGATCATGAAACAGGTTCGCTCAGCTTCGGGACGGCCGCGCAAGGGAGCCCCCGGCGCAGCCCGTTCGCCAAATGCCCGCAAAACTCCGTCACGTAGCGGAAAAAACACCGCCAAGGCTTTTCATCATGATGAGCCGGGAGAGGACGCTCGTCCCAAGCGCAGCGCGCCCGTCCGGGCCGCTGCTTCGGGCACAAAGGAAAGAGCTCCGGCTCGCCAAGGTCCGGTTACGGATTACACGATGACCCGGGCGGAAGCGAAAGCGATAGCACAGGAGACCCTGGTCAGCGGAGTGCAGATTCTGACTGTGACCTCCGACGAGGCCGATATGCGCCTTGATCGTTTTCTGACCGCGCGTTTTCCTCTGTTGTCCTTTGCCCATATTCAGCGCATCGTGCGCAAGGGTGAGTTGCGAGTCGACATGAAACGGGTCAAGCCGAATGACCGCTTAACCCCGGGGCAGGCAGTTCGTATTCCGCCGCTGAAACTGGATGCTCCCAAGCCGGTTTCGAAGAATGCTGCGCGCGAACAAAGCGACCGGGAGTTTCTGCAGTCGATCACCCTTTACGAGGATAAGGATGTCCTCGTCATCAACAAGCCGATGGGGCTTGCCGTTCAGGGCGGGTCAGGCACGACGCGTCATGTCGATGGGCTTCTTGAAGCGCTGCGCGACAAGGACGACCAGAAGCCCCGGCTGGTTCACAGACTGGACAAAGATACAGCCGGTTGTCTGGTGATTGCCAAGACGCGTTTTGCGGCCCAGGTTATGGCCAAGAGCTTCCGTTCTCGTTCAGCACGTAAAGTATACTGGGCCATCGTTGTCGGGGCTCCACGGGTCAACCAGGGGCGCATATCGACCTATCTGGCGCGTGAGGAGGTTGGCGACAATGGCGATGCACGGATGAAGGTGGCAAAGCACGGCGATGACGGTGCAAGCCATGCGCTGACCTATTATGCCGTGGTCGACACGGCGGGCCAGAAACTCACCTGGATTTCGCTGAAGCCTGTGACCGGACGCACACACCAGTTACGCGCCCACGCAGCGCATATCGGTCACCCGATCATCGGTGATCCGAAGTATTTCGATATAGAGAATTGGGAATTGCCCGGCGGCATCCAGAACAAGTTACATCTTCTGGCACGCAGGATCGTGATACCTCATCCGCGTACCGGTAAAGCTATCGATGTAACGGCTCCATTGCCGCCACACATGCAGCAGAGTTTCAATCTGTTAGGTTTTGATACATCGCGCTATGATCCGATCATCGAAGCTCCTGAAGAATAATCGCTCGAAACAGGGAAAGCTATGGGTCTGGAGATTCTGAACCGGCTGAAATGGGTATTGCCCGGTTGAGCGTCTTGGAGCATATTTTTTAAATTGAGCGAAAAAGGCTGCGGTATTCAAGAATTCTGCCGCATTTTTGCTCCAAAGGCAGGTTTCCAGTTTTCGGACATGCGCCATCCCCGGCGATGCAAAGGATTTCCGATGAGGATGCTCTCATTGTCAGGTATGGTTTTCGGAGCAATCGTAGCTGGCAGTCTGGTAATGACCGGGCTCGGCTTTGCCCAGCCAGTCACGGATAAACCGGCAGCGGCCCCTGTTGTACCGGCACCCGTTGTTCCTGCGCCCGTACCCGTTCAGACGCCGGGTGCCGCGTCGAAGCTCGCTAAGCCTCCGGTTCCGACAGGGGTAAAGTCTTCTGCTCCCGCACAGATATCTACAGATCGCAAGCACGAACGAAGCTTCAGACATTGCAAGGCTCGAGCACAGAAGCGGGGCCTGCGTGGCGCCGAGAGACGTAATTTTATCCGCCGGTGCGAGCTAGGCTTCGCTCCGCCTCATTCCCAGAAGGGAAATCCGGCTCCAGCTCCCGTCAAGCAACCGTGATTGTTTAGACAATGAAACTGATTCTTTTCGACGTTGATGGAACCATCATCGACAGTCAGAATATCATTGTCGCTTCGCTGGAGAGTGCTTTTGCCAGCGTCGGACTTGCCGCGCCAAGTCGAACTGAAGCGTTGTCTATTGTCGGTTTATCGCTGCCTCATGCATTTGTTCCTCTTGTCGGCCCCGACGGACCTGTTGCCGAACTGACGGCAGCATTCAAAAGTGCCTTTGCCGGGTTTCGCGCGAATGCGGCAATTGCTTCGCCGTTTTTTGAAGGAGCGCAGGAACTGATCGGTTCGCTGGGCGGCCGGGATGACGTCATGCTCGGTATTGCAACCGGCAAATCCCGACGGGGCGTCAACCATATTTTTGAGAAATATGGTTGGTGGGACTTGTTCGCAACCGTCCAGACAGCCGACGATGCAGCCTCGAAGCCCCACCCGGAAATGATCCTGCGCGCCATGGCTGAGACGGGGGTCGGGCAGTATGATCTGGTTATGATCGGCGACACCACTTACGATATGGAAATGGCTGCCAATGCAGGGGTGAATTCCATTGGCGTCGCGTGGGGATACCACGGAGTTGATGCTCTCGCAGCCCGGGGAGCGGGAGCGATTGTCTCCTCTTACGCGGAACTGGGGAAGGTGCTGGATGGTTTCATCGCGCGTGGTGATATCCTGCGCGAAAATGCCTGAGCAATGGAAAGACAGATGACCGGTTTCCCTTTTCTCGACCAGAACGATGGTGAGCGCAACCTTGGAGAGGTTGTGCGGCGTGCTGCGGGCACGCCTCTTTTGAGAAAGTTTTACCAGAAGGCCGAGGTCTCAGGTCAGAACGGTGCATATGTATTGATACTTGATGGCCGTAAAGCCCGAACGCCGGCGCGCAACCTGTTGTCGGTTCCGGTCCTGGAGTTTGCGCAAGTCATAGCAGCGGAATGGAACAGCCAGGGTGAGCATATTGATCCCGGTAGCATGCCTTTCACCCGCATGGCCAATTCCGCCATCGATGGTGTCTCCACCAGGCGAGCGGACGTGATCGATGATCTGGAGCGCTATGCGAGCTCGGATCTTGTTTGTTATCGCGCCGAGGGGCCTGATCGTCTTGTCAGGGAGCAGGCGGAAGCCTGGGACCCGGTAATCGCGTGGTTCGAGAGTGTTTTTAGCGCGAAGTTCCTGCAAACAGTCGGGGTCAGTCACGTTGAGCAGCCCTTGCAAGCGATCTCAGCACTTCGCGGTGCAATTGAATCTCTCGCCTCTCCATTTTCCCTGGCTGCACTGCATGTGATGACAACCTTGTCGGGCTCGGTTCTGATATCTTTGTCTCACGCTCTCGGTGCAATAGGAGTTGATGAAGCCTGGAAGGCGGCGCATATTGACGAGTTGTTTCAGGAAAGTCTGTGGGGCAGGGATGAGCAGGCTATTCTAAGGCGGGAAATGCGAGAGAGAGACTTTCGTGCCGCATCAGAGATATTTTCAATTATATCAAATAATTAAAGGTATAATTTTAAGTAATACATTAGATATTAAGAGCGCTATTTAACACTAAGGTCAGATATTCGCGGACGTCATGACATGGTAGGTCATGACGTCCGGTAGTGCTTGCGACGCATGTCTTGCCGGCCTTGAAAGGGGCATTCCAAAAAGCCCCTCGGGAGAGGACGCAAATGAAACATGTGCTCGACAAAGCCGAAAAGCGTCGTGCCTCCGCGCGGTTGGGCGGTGGACAAGTCAGAATCGATGCTCAACATGAGCGGGGCAAGCTGACGGCGCGGGAACGCATCGAAATATTGCTTGATCCTGGCTCGTTTGAGGAGTTCGACATGTTTGTCGAGCATCGCTCCACCGATTTCGGAATGGGGGATGTTCGTATTCCCGGTGACGGTGTTGTGACAGGATGGGGAACGATCAACGGACGTACCGTTTATCTCTTCGCCAAGGATTTCACAGTCTTCGGAGGTTCGCTTTCCGAGACCCATGCCCAGAAGATAACCAAGATACAGGATATGGCATTGAGAATGCGCGCACCTGTCATTGGATTGTTCGATGCGGGTGGGGCACGTATCCAGGAGGGTGTTGCGGCGCTCGGTGGTTACGGCGAAGTGTTCCGGCGAAACGTGCTTTCATCGGGGGTTATTCCGCAGATATCGCTGATTATGGGTCCGTGCGCTGGTGGCGACGTCTATTCTCCGGCCATGACCGATTTCATTTTCATGGTGCGCGACCGGTCCTACATGTTCGTCACCGGCCCTGAGGTTGTGAAAACCGTGACCAATGAGACGGTGACCGCGGAGGAGCTGGGTGGAGCGAAAGTACACACGACGAAATCATCTGTTGCCGATGGCGCTTATGATAATGATATCGAGATGCTTCTGCAGATGCGCAGGCTGATGGATTTCCTGCCGCAGAACAACGTCGAGGGTACGCCGGAATGGCCAAGCTATGACGACCCAAATCGATATGACATGTCGCTCGACAGTCTGATTCCGGATAACCCGAATACACCCTATGATATCAAGGAACTTATTCTCAAAGTCGTTGACGAGGGTGATTTTTTTGAGATTCAGGAGGCTTTCGCCCGTAATATCATTACCGGATTTGCCAGGATGGAAGGCCGGACGATAGGAATTGTCGCCAACCAGCCCATGGTGCTGGCCGGTGTTCTGGATGCCGATGCATCGCGCAAGGCAGCGCGGTTCGTTCGGTTCTGCGATGCATTTGGAATTCCGATTGTCACATTCGAGGATGTTCCGGGCTTTCTACCGGGAACGGCTCAGGAATATGGCGGGCTGATCAAACATGGAGCGAAGCTTCTCTTTGCCTTTTCGGAGGCTACTGTGCCGTTGGTGACGGTGATTGTGCGCAAGGCGTTCGGAGGCGCTTACGATGTGATGGCCTCAAAGCATATTGGTGGAGACGTCACTTATGCCTGGCCGTCAGCCCAGGTTGCGGTAATGGGAGCGAAGGGTGCTGTCGAGATCATCTTCCGTAATGACATGTCTGACCCGGGTAAAATTGCTTTGCGCACCAAGGAATACGAGGAACGCTTCATGTCTCCCTTCGTCGCGGCGGAGAGGGGCTATATCGATGACGTGATCCGCCCTCACACAACACGCTGCCGTATTGCGCGGTCGCTGGCGATGTTGCGGTCGAAGGCGGTCGAACGTCCCTGGCGCAAGCATGATAACCTTCCCCTGTAGGGCGCATGGCTAAACAGTATTTATGACAGGCGGCTGCGAATGAAGCCGCCTTTTTTCTGTCCTGGAAAGCATTTGGCAACCAAACTTGGTCAAGTTCGATTAACCTCGATGGTATCTTCCCGGATAGCGTTAACCTTCTGGTTTTCCTTGTTGCGTGAAAGTAGCGCGAAACAAGGGAACGATCCTTAAAGAGATCCAGGAGACAGGTTCATGATAAGCAACTCGCTTCGTGAATTCATTGATCGCGTTATCGACAAGGGACAGATGAATGAGCGCGATGTTTTGATTTTGCGTGACGATGTTTTTTCCAATGGTCCTGCCAGCCGGGCGGAGGCCGATGCGTTGATTGCACTTGATCGCCTTGTCACGGTGCCTGAAGGCTGGAGCGATTTTCTGGTCAATACCATTTTGGGTTTTACGCTTCGTCAGTCCACTGTGAGCGGAAACTTGCCAGCCGATTTCGTGAACTGGTTGATTTCCTCACTTGATATCGGCCAGCCGACCGAGCGGGCGATCCGCATTGCCGCCGCAGTCGTTGAGGAAGCCCATTGCGCCGATGAATACCTGCGCCGTTTTGCTAAAATGACCATGCATCGTCCTGGTGGCCCTGAGCCGGGAGTTCTCGCCGCGTAAAGTATTGCGCAGAAAAGTGATCCCGTTTTTTCTGCAAGAAGCCATGCGGCATAGAGTGCCGCTGCTTGTCCTTATGATGTAAGCATAAGGACGTGGTTCCCCAATCCCCTTAAGTCCATTATCAGGATGGATAACAAGCGCGACATTAGAAACCGCGCCGGGGAGACGGGGACATGGTGATGTTCAAGAAGATCCTTATCGCTAACCGTGGTGAAATAGCGTGCCGCATCATCAGGACTGCAAGACGGATGGGGATTGCGACCGTCGCAGTTTATTCCGAGGCAGATCGGGATGCGCTGCACGTTGAAGAGGCTGATCAATCCATTGCCATCGGCCCGGCACCCTCGACAGAATCCTATCTCAATATGGAACGCATCGTTGCTGCCTGTCTGGAAAGCGGAGCGGAAGCGGTTCATCCAGGTTACGGATTTCTTTCCGAACGCAAAGAATTCCCGGAGCTTTTGAAAGCCGCGGGCATTGCCTTTATCGGCCCGAACCCGGAGGCGATAGCTGCCCTTGGCGACAAGATTTCCTCAAAAAAACTGGCAGCTTCTGCCGGAGTCTCCATCGTTCCAGGTTTCGTCGGGGTTATCGAGAGTGTCGATCATGCGGTGAGCCTCGCCGACGATATTGGCTATCCTGTGATGATCAAGGCCTCCGCAGGCGGTGGCGGCAAGGGAATACGTATCGTCTATTCACCCGAGGAAATGGCGGAGAATTATCTGAGAGCCCGTTCCGAAGCGGCATCCTCGTTTGCCGATGATCGGATATTCGTTGAAAAGTACATTACCGATCCACGTCATATCGAGATTCAGGTTCTGGGTGACAAGCATGGCAATGTCATTCATCTCGGCGAGCGGGAATGCTCCATTCAGCGGCGCAATCAGAAGGTCGTGGAGGAGGCGCCGAGCTGTCTGCTTGATACGGCTACGCGAGAGAAGATGGCGTCGCAGGCCATAGCATTGGCTGAAGCCGTCGGGTACGATTCTGCTGGAACGGTGGAGTTCGTCGCCGGGCAGGATCGGTCTTTCTACTTTCTGGAGATGAACACGCGCCTGCAGGTTGAGCACCCGGTGACAGAGATGATAACCGGTGTCGATCTTGTTGAAGAGATGATCCGTGTCGCGGCGGGGGAGAAACTTCGCTACGGGCAAAAAGACATAACCTTCAAGGGATGGGCGGTTGAGAGCAGAGTTTATGCGGAAGACCCAAGCCGCAATTTCCTGCCCTCGACTGGCCGTCTTGTCGTTTATCGCCAGCCGGTTGGAGACCGGAATGCCGATGGCGTGACGCTTCGCACCGATGCGGGCGTTGTCGAAGGCGGAGAGGTTTCAATTCATTACGATCCGATGATCGCCAAACTGATTACGCATGCGCCAACCCGCAAGCAAGCGATCAGTGCACAAATTCGTGCCCTGGATGCCTACGCGATCGATGGAGTCCGCCACAACATTTCTTTCTTGTCGGCATTGATGCGTCACCCCCGTTGGCAGGAGGGTGCGCTGTCTACCAGCCTGCTGGCTGAAGAATTTCCAGATGGCTTCTCACCCGCGATGCCTGAAGGTGAGATTGCGCGCCGCTTCGTTGCAGTGGCGGCTGCCGTCGACTACGTGCACAACATGCGAAAAAGGCTGGTTTCTTCACAGATCAGACCGGCAGCAACCCTGAAAATTGATCGCAACCGCGTGGCGCGGATCGGCGATACTGAGTTCCGCTATTACATTGAAGAACGTCAGAATACGTTTCTGATCACCGTGGATGGCAAGCCGATACGTGTTGCGACGGATTGGAAACCAGGCAAACCGGTTTGGTCCGGGCACATGGATGGCGAGGACGTCTTTGCCCAGGTGAGACCCGTGCTCAATGGCACCCGTGTCTGGTTTGGCGGCTACAGCGCCGATATATCGGTTTATCGTTTCCGGGCAGCGGAATTGATGGGATTCATGCCGGAGCGTGTTGAGGCTGATAGCGGCAAGCAGTTGCTGTGCCCTATGCCTGGCATGGTGAAATCGGTGTTTGTCGCAGCCGGGCAGGAGGTCAAGCCGGGCGAGCCGCTTTGTGTGGTCGAAGCCATGAAAATGGAAAATGTGCTAAAGGCCGAACGTGACGGCATCATATCCAAGGTTTTCGCCAAGGAGGGCGAAAGCCTCGCTGTCGACGCGGTTATCCTTGAGTTTGCATGATTCCAGCAATATCTCCGGTTGTCCGTTCTTTTCTCCGATAAAGTTTTCTGGCGCACCGAATCATCATTTTTCGGCTGCTATCGAGACCTCTCTTCCTGTAAAAGGTAATTCTGAAACCGGGGTAAGGACTGTCTAGGTCCGAGGAGAAGGTTGTGCTTGGCCTGAGAGTGATGGATTATATCGCGCTGTTGTTTTTCTGCGCGTGCTGGCTTGGCTATAATCTCACGGTTGAACGCTTTTCGATGGCAGCCAGCAGTCTCAACAAGACGATGGACACATATCGGACCGAATGGATGCGTCAGTTGACGGTTCGAGACAACAGGATCGTTGATACGACGATCATGGGGTCATTGCAGAACGGTGCGGCATTCTTTGCTTCCACGTCTTTGCTCGCACTTGGTGGCGCGCTGACTCTTTTCCGATCTCCCGATGATGTCTTGCAGGTGATGTCGGCGTTTCCGTTCGGGGAATCGGTTACTACCCGGATGGCCTGGGAAACAAAGACGCTCGGCCTGACATTTATCTTTATCTATGCTTTTTTCAAATTCGGATGGGCCTACCGTATTTTTAATTACGCCGCCATCCTGGTCGGTGCCGTGCCGGTTATCAAGCTCTCCGACGTAACGGATGAGAAGCTTCAGGAGGCCTATGAGGCTGCAGATCGCGCCGCGAGGATGAATACGGTTGCCGGTCGGCACTTCAATCGGGGGCAGAGGGCGTTTTTCTTTGCTCTGGCTTACCTGAGCTGGTTTATCAGTGCGTATGCATTGATACTGGCAACAGCAGCGGTGCTGTTCGTGATGTGGCGCAGGCAATTCGCTTCCGAAGCGAGAGCGGTCTTTCGCCCCCTCCCAAAGAAGTAAAATAAAAAAACAATTAAAAAACAAATACTTGAAGTTTAGTATTCGCCTATAGAATCAGGGGCTACTTCTTGACAGTCAAGCTGCAACACGTGGTAATCCTTTTCCAAGATTGGCGGCTGGCTGCCGTTTTATGAGACTTCTGGGAATTGCAGCTTGCTTCGTGCCGTGCGTGCCCGGTGCGACTGAAGGGGAACGATCATGAGAAAAGTGAGAACGAAGCATTTTGGATGGATTATATCCGCTGCTCTTGCGGCAGGGCTTGCAAGCTCCGCTGTATCCGCTCAGACCATCAAGATCGGTGTTGCCGGGCCGGCAACGGGATCTGTGAAGCAATATGGCGATATGGTGATTGAAGGTGTCCAGACGGCCATCGAAGTCATCAATGCCGCAGGCGGTGTGGACGGCAAGAAACTCGAGGCGGTGCTTTATGACGATGCCTGCGAGCCCAAGCAGGCTGTTGCGGTTGCAAACAAGATCGTCAGCGACGGCGTAAAATTCGTCGTTGGTCATGTCTGCTCGGGTTCGACCATTCCGGCGGCGGATATCTACGACAATGAAGGCATCGTGATGATAACGCCTTCCGCCACCTCGCCAATCCTCACTGAAGCGAAGCTGCGGAATAGCATTTTCCGCACGATCGGGCGAGATGATCAGCAAGGCCCGATTGCCGCCCAGTACATTGCTTCCAAGGGACAATGGAAGCATGTGGCCGTTCTCCACGACAAGCAATCCTATGGTCAGGGTGTCGCTTCAGTGGTCAAAAACCAGTTGGAAGCGGCTAAGGTTCCTGTCGTGATCTTCGAAGGCATCAATGCTGGAGAAAGCGATTATTCCGCCGTCATCACCAAGCTCAAGGCCGCCAACGTCGATTTCGTTTATTACGGCGGTTATCATCCCGAACTCGGATTGTTGCTGCGTCAGGCTCGTGAGCAGGGGCTGACGGCGGTCTTCATGGGGCCTGAAGGTGTCGCCAATAGCGCGCTGGTGTCAATTGCCGGCCCGGCTTCCGAAGGCACGCTCATGACGCTTCCGGCTGATTTTGCCTCCAACCCTGAGAATGCCAAGATTGTCGCCGCTTTCAAGGATAAAAAGCGCGATGCTTCCGGCACCTTCCAGCTTCCTGCCTATAGTGCTGTCGTCGTCATAGCCGGGGGTATCGCTGGAGCGAAATCGGAAGATCCTTCCAAAGTCGCCGACTTCATTCACAAGAACACCTTCGACACGCCGATCGGCAAGATCGGTTTTGACAAGAAAGGCGACCTGACGAACTTCAAGTTCGTGGTTTATGAGCAGAAAAAGGATGGCTCGCGCGTTCCGGCTCCCTGACGGTGTTGAATTGCTAATCCTGTGAAACCCTTGCCCGGAAACGACGATTGTTCTCGGGCACGGGACTGCAACCTGGTTTCATCTGATCATTCGACATTTCCGACCATGTGACTGAAGTGGAGGCACACCGCTCCAGCTTCTGCGTATAATGGTAAGCGTGATTTAAACAGGAGAGATGAAACAGATCATCTGAAACTTTAATGCTTGACGGGGCGGAGAAAGCGCACGAAAAGTCCTTTCAGATCGTTTTACAGGCAATAAGCGTTCTTTTGAGCGCAAAAAACTGAGGCAGGATCATGAGACGGATGATTTTGACAGCGACGAGCGCTGTTGCGTTGGTGCTTTCTTCAGCGATTGCTCAGGCAGAGAGCATAAAGATAGCCTTCGCTGGCCCCATGACCGGATCGGTCAAGCAATATGGCGATATGGTCCGGGAAGGGTTCGATACCGCGGTAGAGCTCATCAATGCGGCCGGTGGAATCGATGGCAGGAAGCTTGAGGCGATCCATTACGATGACGCCTGCGAGCCGAAACAGGCCGTCGCTGTCGCCAACAAGATTGTCAGTGATGGCGTCAGTTTCGTTGTTGGACATGTCTGTTCGGGCTCGACCATTCCGGCAGCCAACATCTACGACAACGAAGGTATCGTCATGATCACCCCGACGTCGTCCGCGCCGTCTCTCACCGATGCCAAATTGCGCACCAGTATCTTCCGCACCATGGGAAGGGACGACCAGCAGGCACCGGTTGCTGCGAGATACATTATCGAGAAAATCAAGCCGACGAAGGTTGCTGTCCTGCATGATAAGCAATCCTACGGTCAGGGCGTTGCCACGGTGGTCAAGCAGGTTCTTGACGATGCCAAGGTTAATGTCGTGATTTTTGAAGGCATAAACGCTGGCGAAAGCGATTACTCGGCCGTCATCACCAAGCTCAAGGCCGCTGGTGTGGACTTCGTCTATTTCGGTGGCTACCACCCGGAAATGGGGTTGCTGCTTCGTCAGAGTCGGGAGCAGGGCTTCAAGGCGGGCTTCATGGGGACCGAAGGTATTGCCAATGCCCAGCTTGCCGCGGTTGCCGGGCCTGCGGTTGAAGGCGTTTTGCTGACACTGGCCGCTAATTTCGCCAACGATCCGAGCAACGCGGATCTGGTCAAGGCCTTTGCCGACAAGAAGCGCGATGCGAGCGGTGCTTACCAGCTTCAGGCTTACAGTGCGGTCAAGATCATTGCGGATGCCATTGCCGCGACCAAGAGCACGGACCCGGTCAAGGTGGCGGAGTATATTCACGGTAATACCTTTGCGACGCCGATCGGTAAAATCAGTTACGACAAAAAGGGTGACCTGTTGTCGTTCACGTATGATGTCCTTCAAGCCAACAAGGACGGCAGCCGCTCTCCGGCCCCGTGAATTTGGCTGACAGCGATTGGGACCGGGCGAATTGTTTGTCCGGTTCCATATTCTCCCGGAGCGCTCGCGAAAGAACGGCGATGCTCCTTCATCTGGTCGCAAGGTCGGAATGAATGTTTGGAAGGTGGGTGCAAGGCCTGCAATCCGTACCGATCTCGCTTTCGATAGTGTGCAATGTCTGAGTTCATTCCCCAATTTACCCAGCAACTGATCAATGGCCTGAGCGTTGGAGCGATCTATGCGCTGATCGCCATCGGTTACACCATGGTTTATGGCATCGTCGGCATGATCAATTTCGCCCACGGTGAGATTTACATGATCGGAGCTTATGTGGGACTGGTTGCTCTGACCGCTTTTGCCGCGGTCGGGGGAGGCCCTTTACCGTTGATGCTGGCAGGCGCGCTTATACTGTCTGCCGTCATTACCGGAATTTACGGCTATGCTGTTGAACAGGTTGCCTACAAACCCTTGCGTGGCGCGCCACGGCTCGTGCCGCTTATCTCGGCCCTCGGTGTGTCGGTATTCCTGACCAATTACGTCGGGCTAGGGCAGGGAGCGCGCGATGTTGCCGTACCGGCGCTGCTTTATGGCGGCTGGTCATTCAACATGGGTGGGACATTCGCGGTTAACTTTTCCTACTCGCGGATGCTGATTATTTTTGTCACCGTCATTTTGATGATCGGGCTGACACTGTTCATCAAGCATTCCCGCCTCGGTCAGGCCTGCCGCGCCTGTTCGCAGGATATGGCGATGGCCAATCTTCTTGGCATCGACACCAACAAGGTGATTTCCTTCACCTTTATTCTCGGCGCCGTTCTGGCTGCCGTTGGCGGTGTTTTGATCGGGCAGGCAACGGGCAAAATCAATCCGTTCATCGGGTTCATTTTTGGATTGAAGGCTTTTACGGCAGCGGTGCTCGGCGGGATCGGCAGCATACCCGGAGCGATGCTGGGGGGCTTTCTCCTTGGGTTGGTGGAGACATTCGCGCAGGGTTACCTTCTTTCTGAATACAAGGACGTTGTTTCGTTCGGGTTGCTGATTTTGGTACTGCTGTTCTGGCCGACGGGACTCCTCGGTAAAAACACCATGGAAAAGGTCTGATGCAAGAGAATATCAAGAGCGCGCTGATTGCGGCGGTTCTTACCGCAATCATGATGCTGCCGATCTTCGGGATGCATCTCGAACAGGAGGGCCTGAATCTCGGCCTGAGCTATCACTGGAAATGGATTGTGATAGCCTGTAGTGCCGTCTTCTGTGCTCAGTTGGCGCGGCCTTACGTAATGAAGGCTTTTTCCGGATCGTCTCTGCTGTCGCTACCTGCTTTGAACCCTAACCAACAGCGGGTCGCTTTTGGCGTGTTGCTTGTCGCTGCCCTCGCTCTAGCGGCTTTTGGTTCGCGCGCGGACATTTCAATTGGCCAGCTTGCGATGATATACATCATCCTGGCGCTCGGGCTGAATATCGTCGTCGGCTTTGCCGGGTTACTGAATCTCGGCTACGCCGGTTTTTACGCTATCGGCGGATACACCTTTGCCCTGCTTAATCGCGATCTCGGTTTCGGTTTCTGGCAGAGCTTGCCATTTGCTGCCGGGTTAGCAGCCCTGTTCGGTCTTGTTCTCGGTTTTCCGGTCCTGCGGCTTCGCGGTGACTATCTTGCCATCGTAACTCTCGGTTTCGGCGAAATCATTCGCATTCTGGCAAGAAACCTGACGGATTTGACAGGTGGGCCCGATGGCATTTCAAGTATCCCAAAGCCGACGGTGTTCGGTTACGAAATGGCCCGACGCGCCTCCGAGGAAGGGGCGCAGACTTTTCACCAGATGATGGGCTGGGCATATAACACCAGCCACATGGAAGTTTATCTCTATCTGATCGGTATCGTGTTTGCGATTGGCGCCATCGCTATCTCCGTCCGTCTGTCGAGAATGCCGATGGGGCGGGCTCTGGAGGCTATGCGTGAGGACGAAATCGCCTGTCGTTCTCTCGGCATCAACCCGACCGGGCTTAAGCTGGCAGCCTTCACTTTGGGGGCGATGTTTGCCGGCATTGCCGGATCGTTGTTCGCCGCAAGGCAGGGGTTGGTTAATCCGGAATCCTTCTCCTTCGTGGAATCCGTATTTATTCTGGTTGCCGTCGTCGTCGGCGGCATGGGGTCGCTGCTTGGCGTCATCGTCGGTGCAATCCTGATCGTATGCCTGTTGTCGATGGGCTCTGATCTCGCCGAATACCGGATGCTGTATTTCGGGTTGATACTGGTGGTGATGATGATCTGGCGTCCACAGGGACTGTTGCCGGTCGGGCGCCGTCACGTGGAAGTCGCACCTGGGGAAGTTTCATCATGAGTCCGAAAGACGTCCTCCACGTTTCCGGGCTGCGCATGGAATTCGGTGGCCTGGTTGCCGTTGACGGCATTAGTTTTGCTGTCGGGCCGGAAGAGATTTTCGCGATCATCGGGCCGAACGGAGCCGGCAAGACGACGGTGTTCAATTGCGTGTCCGGCTTCTATAAGCCGACATCGGGACATGTGGTTTTCGCGGGTGAGGCGATAACCGGAAGGTCCAGCCATGAAGTGGCGCGCCGGGGTATCGTGCGGACATTCCAGAATATCCGCCTGTTCAAGAACATGACGGTGCTGGAGAATCTTCTCGTCGGCCAGCACCAGCAGGTCGATAACAATTTCCTCTCTGGTCTGCTTGCATTGCCACGCTACCGCCGGATGGAGCGCGAGGCTCTTGCGAAGGCTCTGTTCTGGCTTGATCGCGTCGGTTTGCGGGAGTTTGCCAATCGTCAGGCTGGCACGTTGGCCTATGGCCATCAGCGACGTCTTGAAATTGCCCGTTGCATGATTACTGATCCACGCCTTTTGCTGCTCGATGAGCCTGCGGCTGGCTTGAATCCGCAGGAGAAAATCGACCTGCAACGGATGATTGACCGTCTGCGGCGGGAGAACCACATCGCAGTGCTTCTGATTGAGCATGACATGCGCCTTGTGATGGACGTCTCGGACCGTATTCTTGTCATGGAGTATGGTCGGCCGATAGCAACCGACACACCCGAGCGAATCCAGAAGGACGAGCGGGTCATCAAAGCCTACCTGGGAGAAGATTGATGCTCCAGTTCGAGCAGGTCCATACCCATTATGGCGCTGTCGAAGCTCTTCACGGCGTTTCCGTCAATGTGGAGAAGGGCGAGATTGTAACGTTGATCGGCGCCAACGGTGCCGGAAAGACGACGTTGTTGATGACGATCTGCGGCACACCACAGGCTTCGAGCGGCAAGGTAGTTTTTGAGGGTGCCGATATCACGCGCATGCCGACACACCAGATCATGCGTCGCGGAATGGCACTTTCTCCCGAAGGTCGGCGGATATTTCCCGAGTTGACGGTTCTCGAGAACCTGCGCATGGGCGCGTTCTTTTCTCCGTCGAGTGAAGTGGAAGCGGGTGCGGAATACGTATTCAATCTGTTTCCGCGTCTCAGGGAACGCCGGGATCAACGCGGCGGAACCATGTCCGGTGGCGAACAGCAGATGCTTGCCATAGGTCGCGCCCTGATGAGCAAGCCCCGCCTGCTGCTGCTTGACGAGCCGACACTTGGCCTTGCGCCGATGATCATTACCCAGATATTCGATATCATCCGCACCATCCGCGATCAGGGCGTGACGGTGTTTCTGGTGGAACAGAATGCCCACAAGGCGCTTCAGGTTGCAGATCGCGGATATGTGCTGGAAAACGGACGTGTCGTTCTGGCAGATACAGGTGCGAACCTTCTTGCCAACGACGCCGTCCGCCAGGCTTACCTCGGTGAGCTGGAGAGCCCCGAGTAATGAGCGTAGCCATCTAGGGAGCAGGCAGGAGTTCCGGTGTATAACCTGCCAGCCGGTAAGCGATAAGACCGAACCACTCCTTGGTCGCCGTATCCAGGCGACGCAGGCCTTCCGATACGAAGGCGAAGGTACGGGTCACGTCCTGCGGCCCGCGGGTTCTGAAATCGACCGGGTAGGCGATAACCGCGAGGCCGGCGCTGCGGAAGCTGCCGACAGCGCGTGGCATGTGCCACGCAGAAGTCACAAGAAGCCACCGCTCGTTTGCTTCGGGGGTGATCATCCTGCTCGTGAGAATAGCGTTTTCCCATGTCGTGCGCGAAACAGATTCGATCTCTATTCGCTCCGGGTCCACGCCAAGCGTTGCAGCGTAAGCCCTGACTGCATCAGCCTCCGCATAACCGTCGCGGATAAGGGTGCCACCGCCGCCGGTGAAAAGGATACGGGCCGAGGGATAGCGTCTTGCCAGGTCGCCAAGCGCGATAATACGTTCTCCGGCCTCATTGATCACCAATTGTCTGCGCATCATCGTTTCGTCCGCCATCACGCCGCCGCCGAGCACGATGATGCCATCGATGGGCTTGTCTTCAAGCTGGGGTGAGGGGAACCGCTGTTCCAGTGGCAGCATGACCCAGTTCGCGACCGGAGACAGGCCGCAGAAGAAGATCAGCAATGTGGCGACTATCGCAAGCGTAAGGGAAAAGCGGCGATAGCGCGTGAAGAAATGGAGCAGCAGGCCGAGCAGGACGAGACTTGGCAGAAGGTTGGACGGCGTCGTGAAGAACCACACGATTTTCGAGAGGTAATAGAACAAATCAACCCCGTCCTGACAGTTTCATCGAGCGCGAAGGCGTTGAAAGCGACGCAAATCCCCCGATGCCGGGTTTACTTCATGCATCGACCGGTTTTTTGCAGATCCTTGATGTCGCGTGGTTCGCAATCCGTTGCAAGGAAGGTCTTCCACTCCCCCTCGGTGCCATAAAAAGCGTTACGATCCACATCGCCCTGGATGCCGGGAACGCGACCCGTTGTCGTGAACTGCCACATCGTCCAGCGACGGTTGGGGTAGCGGTAATGCGGCTCCGCCGCCGTGCTGCGCAACCAGTAAGGATAATCACTGAACTCCTGTTCCAGAATTTCCTTATGGAAGGTGATGTCTGTGTAGATGATCGGGCGCTTACCGGTATGCTCTTCCATGGCATTCAACATCACATGGATCATCTGCAGGGCCTGCTCACGCGGCACTTTCCTCGGGCAGTTGCGCGACTCTCCATTCCACTCGACATCAAGAACGGGTGGAAGGGCATCCGGGTCGGCAGGAACATTGCGTTTGAACCATTCCGCCTGTTCTTCAGCCGAACGGCACCAGAATACAAAATGATAGGCAGCGCGGGGCACGCCGGCCCGGGCTGCATTGCGCCAGTTTTGGTAGAATTTGTCATCCAGGTGGTCACCGCCTTCGGTCGCCTTGATGAAAGCGAACTTTGTTCCCGCAGACTTGACTGCCGACCAGTCGATATTGCCCTGCCATTTGGACACATCGATACCGTGAATGGGCAGCCGGTGGGCGGCGGCAACGCCTGCATGAGGGCGGACATCGCCCTTCTGCGGATAGCGGTTGGTGCACGATGCGACGACAAGCCCGACGGCTGCCGCCACAACGAGGCGCATGGCGCAGTTCGATGAGCGCCGACGGCTCCTGGATTTTTGAGAGGTTTTCATAAACGGCATCGGCTCAGATCTTGCAAAAGGTGACACAGTTCATCAATGCACCAAAGCCGGTTAATGAACCTTTGAAGAAAACAGTTAATTTGTTGCGTTAAAGCCTGAACCACGCGGTGGCTATGCCAAGAAAGGCGAAGAAGCCGACAATATCGGTCACGGTGGTCACGAGGGGGCCGGATGAGACGGCGGGGTCGACTCGGAAACGTTCCAGCGTCAATGGAATGACGATACCGCCGAAAGCTGCCGCAATCATGGTCGAGATAACCGCCATGCCGATAACCGGCCCCAGACTGCCGATGCCGAACCAGACAATGGCGATGCTGCCCATCAATGTTGCAAAGGCGAGGCCGTTGCACAGGCCGACCAGCAATTCACGCTGAATGACGCGCCAGGCGTTGTTTCGTCCGAGGTCGCGCGTTGCAAGTGCGCGCACGGCAACGGTCATCGTCTGGGTTCCGGCATTGCCGCCCATGGATGCAACCATCGGCATCAGAACAGCGAGTGCGACCATCTGTTCAAGGGAATGCCTGAACATGCCGATAACCGATGCTGCAACGAGGGACGTGCACAGATTGAGAAACAGCCAGGTAAAGCGGCTTTTAAGAGTGGAGAGCACGCTGTCTGAAATCTCTTCATCGGCCATGACGCCGCCGAGAGCCTTGATATCGGCGTCTGCTTCCTCATCGATAACGTCAACGATGTCATCGATGGTCAGTACGCCCACAAGCCGCTTCGACTCGTCCACCACAGCCGCAGATACAAGATTATAGCGCTGGAACAGATGGGCGATATCCTCCTGCTGCTCGGTTGCCTCCACCATATCCGGGTCGGAGGTCATGATATCGGAAATGATGGTCGGGCGTTTGCTACGCAGAAGCCTGTCAAGGGGAACCGCACCTATCAGCTTCGCTGCCGGGTCGGTGACGAATATCTCATAGAACGTATCCGGCAGGTCTGCTGTTTCCCGCATGAAGTCGATGGTCTGTCCCACGGACCAGAACGGGGGAACCGCGATGAACTCCCCCTGCATCAGGCGTCCGGCGGTATCTTCCGGGTATTCCAGCGCCCGTTGAAGCGCAATGCGTTCATGCGCTGGAATTCGGCCGAGAATGTCGGCTTTCTCGGTCTCGTCCAGGTCTTCGAGAATGTAGACCGCATCGTCGATGTCGAGGTCGCGAACACCTTCTGCAACGGCTTCGGAACCGAGATCGTCGAGAATTCCCTCGCGAACAGAATCATCGACCTCTGTCAGCGCGGTAAAATCGAAATCCGGGCCGAGTAGTTCTATCAGGCGCGGGCGGAGTTCGGCATCGAGCGCTTCGAGAATCTCACCGAAATCGGATTCGTGAAAATCGTCCGTCAGCCGCTTGAGAGTCTGGATATCCGCATTTTCAACGGCCTGCTCGATAGCTGTGACAAAGTCATAGTTAAGCTCACCTTCCTCATCGTGCAGGGAAGGCAAAGCCATAACGGAACTATCCGGTGCGTGGAGTTTATGCTCTTCCACGTCCGTCATCGGTCAATCCTTCTGAGCCGGAATATAAATTTAAGTGAGTTCGTGGACGCTTGTAAAAGGGTTATGTGTCAAAAACAATGCGGGAATAGCCCATGTCCCGGTAAATAACATGTCCCGTTGCACGGATTCATGGATGGCCCGTCCCACCATTCACCACCGATGGCTGTCGCCGGCTTCAAATAGCTGAAAGCCGATCCTTCTCCAGACCGAAATCAGAGCCATGCCTGCACCAGTAATCCGGCGGCCTGTTTCAGTTCTTCCGCGTCGTATCCGGCGTAGCCCATGATGACGGTGTGCGTCTCTGCCGGAGCAGAGAGATAATATTCGGATAGGCCATAGACCTTTACACCGTGTTCTCCGGCGAGCTTAATGAGTTCTTGCTCGGTCAGTCTGCCCTTAGCAGAGATGAGAAGATGGAGTCCGGCTTCCTTACCGTTGATCTCGATATCCGGCAGAGTGCCCAGAATGCGCAGCAGGGCATCGCGCCTGTTTTTGTATATATTGCGGATACGGTTGAGGTGTCGCTCGTAATAACCACCACGTAGAAAACTCCGCAAGGTCATCTGCTCGAATTCCGAAACCGTGCAGGCGTAGAACATGAGCTCTCTGGAATAACGCGCCAGAAGCTTTCGCGGCAGTACCAGATAGGCAATGCGGAGAGAGGGGGCCAATGTCCGGGTGAAGGTGTTCATGTAGATGACCTTGTCATTCCGATCGAGGCTGTGAAGCGCCGGAATGGGTTTCAATGAAAACCTGAACTCGCTGTCGTAGTCGTCTTCAATGAGATATCTGTCGTCAGCCGATGCTGCCCATTGCAACAACTGCATCCGACGGCTGACGCTCATGACTGTCCCCAGGGGAAAATGATGGGAAGGTGTCACCAGAACAACCGAGGTCCTGGAATTCCTTAACTCGTCGATGCGGATGCCCTCGTCGTCCATGGGAAAGGCTTCGTACAACACCTTGCGGCTATGAAGAATTTTTGCCGGCTTCGGGTAGTTCGGCTCCTCGAGCCCGAACGTGCTGGCTGGAAGCAGCTCCGTGATCAGGCCGAGCAGATATTCCGAGCCGGCACCGAGTATCACCTGATCCACCGAGACATCCATGTTCCGGAATTGACGCAGATAATGCACGATTTCCTGGCGCAGGGCCTGGTTGCCCTGGGGGTGGGACGGTTCGAGCCAGCTTGTGTCTCTGTTGCGCAGACTCTCGCGCATCAATCTCGTCCAGATCGAGAATGGGAAATCTGCCATCGAGACTTTGTTGGTCTTCAGGTCGAACAGATATCTTTCGGACTGCTCGTCCGCTTTCTTGAGGGCAGGGGCTGCCGCAATACGGCCCGGGACGATCTGCTCAAGCTGGCGCACGTAATAGGCCTTTTTCTCCACGGCCTCCACGTAGCCTTCCACTGCCAACTGGGCATAGGCATTCTCTATCGTTCGCAAACTGACACGAAGATGATCGGCCATCTTGCGCTTGGAGGGAAGCTTTTCACCTGCTTTGAGAGTTCCGCCCTCGATCGCCAGTCTGATATGTCGATAGAGCTGCTCGTAAAGCGGTAGACGGGTGCTTTCATCAAGGGCGACGGTGATCATGATTTTCAATCTGGTATTCTGAAAAAAATAAAAACTGGTTGTTGTAAGCAGATCAGTTTCTCGCAAAATGCCTCCATCCCCGTTGAATTGTCAATTCCAATGTGAGGCATGACCGATGGTAGAAGAGAGATACGAGCTGAACAAAAATCTGGCGCAGATGCTCAAGGGTGGCGTGATCATGGATGTCTCCACGCCGGAGCAGGCAAGAATCGCCGAAGCTGCCGGGGCATGTGCCGTTATGGCGCTGGAACGTATTCCCGCCGATATTCGGGCGGTTGGCGGTGTTTCCCGCATGAGCGACCCGAAGATGATCAGGAGCATTCAGGAGGTTGTGTCCATCCCGGTCATGGCAAAAGTACGCATCGGCCATTTCGTGGAGGCGCAGATACTCGAAGCCATAGAGATTGACTATATCGATGAGAGCGAGGTGCTTTCTCCGGTCGATGTCCACCACATCGACAAGACCGGATTCAAGGTTCCCTTCGTGTGTGGTGCCAAGGATTTGGGCGAGGCCCTGCGTCGCATCACCGAAGGAGCCGCCATGATCAGAACCAAGGGCGAGCCCGGAACCGGCGATGTGGTGCAGGCCGTGCGTCATATGCGCAAGATCATGGGCGAAATTCGCATTCTGGGAACGACAACGGAAGACGAACTGTATGAGGCAGCCAAGCAACTGGCCGCTCCCTATTCCCTGGTCAAGCAGGTGGCGGAGCTGGGGCGGCTTCCCGTCGTCAATTTCGCTGCGGGAGGCATCGCCACCCCGGCCGATGCTGCCCTGATGATGCAGCTTGGTGCCGAAGGCGTGTTCGTTGGTTCCGGCATCTTCAAGTCCGGTAATCCTGAGAAGCGGGCGGCGGCCATCGTCAAGGCGGTTACCAATTATACCGATGCGAAGATGATCGCCGCTCTCTCGGAAGATCTCGGAGAAGCCATGGTCGGGATCAATGAAAGCGAGATTCAACTGTTGATGGCGGAGCGCGGCAAATAGGAGAGGACCGGATGACTATCGGTGTACTGGCATTGCAAGGCGCATTTGCCGAGCACATCCAGGTGTTGCAGCGCCTTGGTGTCCTCTGTCGCGAAATCCGGCAATCTGCCGATTTCGCGCCGGACCTTGATGGAATCGTGCTGCCGGGAGGGGAAAGTACCGTCATCGGCAAGCTTCTGGAAGATACTGCGCTGCTGCTGCCTATAAGCAACGCCATCCGGTCGGGGTTACCGGCCTTCGGCACCTGTGCCGGTATGATCCTTCTTGCAAAGGAGATTTCTGGATCGGACACCTCCTATATAGCGGCCATGGACATGCGCGTACAGCGCAATGCCTATGGTCGGCAGCTGGGGAGTTTCAGCACGACCGGCCTGTTCGCCGATATCGGCGAAATTCCCATGACCTTCATCCGCGCGCCAAATGTTGAATCCGTATGGAATGATTCCGAAGTGCTCGCAGTGGTCAACGACAAGATCGTTGCCGCCCGGCAGGGTAATCTTCTGGCAACGGCTTTCCATCCGGAACTCACGGACAGCACATTGGTTCACGAATATTTCCTTGCCATGACGGGCACCTTGAAGAGAGACCCGGTGAGAAAGTATCAGGGATGATTCCCTTCAACTGAACATGATCCTTGGCGCGGATGTTCGAGCAGTTGCGAAGCGATGTCTTGGAAAGCAAGCCGCTTCCTGTATGACGCGCGCCACCCACCAACCCTGCTTAAAGTTTCGTCGTGCGGTTTTTTATGAATCGCACGACGGAGCCTTAAGCTTCCCTATCTGCATCGCTTCTCGCAGAGAAACCTGGCCAGTTGGACCGTCCCCTTCTTAAGAGCTGGGGAGATAATTCGCCAAAGCATGTTCATCGGCTCGGGTTCATATTCCGCGATCTGATGGTTCGATGCTGGGCGGATTGAAGTCATGTGCCGAATGTTACCGCAATTGAAGATGCTGGAACAGGGCTGAGGTCAATCAAGCGCCTTTTCTTCGAATGGCGATATCGCTTGAAAAGCAGACACCTCGGGCGCGGCTCGGCGGCAATGATCCACGATATCGCCTGACAGGCCTCCCGCAGCGCGGCGGTGGACCTCTCGTAAAATTAATTTGACTTTTTTCTATTAAATATACTAATCCAGTGAATTAACGTATCGATAGTTGTTATGTGTAAAGTTTCGGAGAATCGATGGTAGCTGGAAATATATGAATCTCAAATCGAATCTATAGATGGAATCACTCTGAAAATAATAATATTTTAGGCTTTAATTATTCTTATATTTAGTTTCAAATTATTTATATTTCTATTATTTTTCCGCGATTTGATATAATTTTTGCTATTAAATATCCAAATTACAAGAAATATATGCGTCTATTTTGTAGTTAAAAAATGCATCCATTTTTGGCGACTATCTGACAGCGCTAACGTCAGCAAAGGGCATGAAATTTTTGTCTGTGTCTGGCTGAAGCAATTCCGGAACGAAGAAAAGTAAAATTTGGCTATTTTTGAAAACAATAAATAGTCATGAGTTAAATATTATGTATTTGTTAGGATTTTTGTAATGATTTGGTTTAATTTCTCGGTAAATTTTTCAGTAAATAAAAATTTTTCTTCCTCGGTTAAATGTATTTTAACTGAAAATTATCCTGATGGTCCCAGTAAATGCGGTCATGCGACGGGGTTAACACGCAGTCTTGCATTGCTATCCGGTATTTCCGGGGCTGTTTTACTTCTCGGCCTCTCCCCCGCGAAAGCTGTTGACTGGGATTATATCGATGGAACAAGGACGTTCACATCGAATGCCGATTACACGAATTCCAGCCATAACAAGGAGCTTTACGTCGGCTATTACACTGCCGGCACGATGAATATTCGCAATGGCGCCACGGTCAGAGCCGATCATCTTTATATCGGTTGGTATAACGGGTACAACGGTACCGTGAATGTTAGCGGAGCAGGAACGCGATTGAATTTGGTCGGGGTCGGGACAGGGGCTTTCGGGCAGCGGACTCTGTTTATAGGCGCTAACGGTAGAGGTACCCTGAACATATCCGGCGGCGCTGTCGTTTCTAACTCAAGGCGGCTCAGTCTTGCAAGAAACAGCGGTGGCGTTGCTATCTTGACCGTCACTGGTGCAGGATCGCGATTGGAGTCCAGCACGATAGAAAGCGAGAATGGTTCATCCTACATAACTATTGCCGATGGAGGCAGGATAGTAAATACATCCTCCCGCGTGTATCTTGGGGTTGCGGGTCGTACCGAGCTTGCTATCGGAGCGTTATCAGGATCATCCGCTGCCGCCCCAGGCTACCTTGAAGTTCCAGTTGTAGTTCTCCAGGTGTCTGGAGGAACCGGTCAGCTGACCTTTAACCACACAGGCAGCTCTTACACGTTCGCGCCGACCATAGGTGATGAGGCCAGCGGTTACGCCGGCGGAGTGGTCCAGACCCGTGCCGGTGTCACCACATTGACGGGGGCAGGTTCCGCAGTTTCAGGAGTTGAAGTTCTCGGTGGCACGCTGGCCTTCGGCCAGAGCGGCGATTTTAAAGCCACTTCCTATGTAACTTATTCGGGAGGGACCACTCGCTTCAGCGGCACATCATCACGGCTTGCGACGTTCGGCTTCCAACAATCGAATGGCGCGCGACTGGAGCTTCTGCGCACTACCGGCATTTCCGTTAACGCCGGGATAGTAACCCTCGGTGGATTGCTACAGGTATCCGGCTTCAATGTGGCATCGGCGAGCGGGTTGGGGCAGCAGACCACGGTCATCCGCTCGAGTTTTTTTGACATCAGCGGCGATTTTGCATCGTTCAGCCTTGGTAGCCCGATGGATTATGTGTTGCTGACCGGCAGAGTCAGCGGCAAGGACTACAATGTCAACACTGTTCTGGCCTGGCTGGCCGGGACAGTCCGGGGCCATGGCACCTTCACGGTGGCGGCCGGTGACACCTTCAATGCCGACGTGGTGCTGGCCAACCAGATAGGGTCATTCGCCGGCTGGAACGGCCGCAACCTGACCAAGGCGGGCGCTGGCATGCTGATTCTTTCCGCCATCAATACCTATACCGGTACGACCCGGGTCGATGGCGGCATCTTGCGGACCGACAGAGCCAATATTCTCAACAACAGTTCGTCTGTGACCGTTTCCTCCGGCGCAACCCTTGTCCTGAACAGCTATGCCCAGACGGTAAACAACCTGGCCGGGGGAGGCAGCATCATGCTCGGCTCCGCATTGCTGACGGCGGACAACGCATCCGGCAGCACCACGTTCTCCGGTGTTATCTCCGGCAGCGGCGGCCTGACCAAGACCGGTACGGGCACGCTGGTTCTTTCCGGCACCAATACTTATACCGGCGCGACCAGGGTCGATGGCGGCGTCTTGCAGACCGGCAGGGCCAATATTCTTGGCAGCACTTCGTCGGTGACCGTTGCCTCCGGCACGACCCTTGCCCTGAACAGCTATGCCCAGACGGTCAATAACCTGTCTGGGGCAGGCAACATCACACTCGGTTCCGCGATGCTGGCAGCGAATTACGCATCCGGTACCTCTACGCTTTCCGGCATCATCTCTGGCAATGGTGGCGGCCTGACCAAGACCGGTGCGGGCACGCTGGTTCTTTCCGGCGGCAACACCTATACCGGCGCGACCAGGGTCGATGGCGGCACCTTGCGGACCGAAAGAGCCAATATTCTCAACAGCAGTTCGTCGGTGACCGTCGCCTCCGGCGCGACACTTGCCCTGTACAACTTCAACCAGACGGCGAAGAACCTGGCCGGGGGAGGCAGCATCACGCTCGGTTCCGCATTGCTGACGGCGAACAACGCATCCGGCAGCACCACGTTCTCCGGCGTTATCTCCGGCAGCGGCGGCCTGACCAAAACCGGTGCAGGCACACTGGTTCTTTCCGGCACCAATACTTATATCGGCGCGACCAGGGTCGATGGCGGCGTCTTGCAGACCGGCAGGGCCAATATTCTTGGCAGCACTTCGTCGGTGACCATTGCCTCCGGCGCGACCCTTGCCCTGAACAGCTATGCCCAGACGGTGAGGAATCTGTCCGGGGCAGGCAGCATCACGCTCGGTTCCGCATTGCTGACGGCGAACAACGTGTCCGGCAGCACCACGTTCTCCGGCATCATCTCCGGTAGCGGCGGTCTGACCAAGAGTGGTGCGGGCACACTGGTTCTCTCCAGCGTCAATACGTATACCGGCGCGACCAGGGTCGATGGCGGCACCTTGCAGACCGGCAGGGCCAATATTCTCTACAGCAGTTCGTCGGTGACCGTCGCCTCCGGCGCGACACTTGCCCTTAACGGCTTCAACCAGATGGTGAAGAACCTGTCGGGTGCGGGCAACATCATGCTCGGTCCCGCAAGGCTGACTGCGGATAACGCGTCCGGCAGCACAACATTCTCCGGCGTCATCTCCGGCAGCGGCGGTCTGACAAAGACCGGTGCAGGCACGATGATTCTATCCGGCGCCAACACCTATAGCGGCGGCACTGAAATCAGTGTCGGCAGGCTGGTCGCGACCGGCGCGCAGGCGCTTGGCACGGGATCGGTGAACAACGCCGCGACGCTTGAGCTTGCCTTCGCAACGAGCGGGACGCTGGCCAACCTGTTGTCCGGCAACGGTGCACTGATCAAGACCGGTGCGGGGACTGCCACGCTGACCGGCGGCGGTTCGGCGGGCGCGGTGAGCGTGAGCGCCGGCACATTGATGTTCGATCAATCCGGCATATTCACGGCAGGTAGCTACAGCACGGCCTCTGGAGCAATCACCCATATCGGTGGAACCTCGCAGTTGAAGGTGACGAACGCCTTCACGCAGGCAGCTGGCGCGACGCTGAATGTGACGCTTGGCTCGGCTGTCCCGATCATTGCCGGAACAGCGGTGCTGGCTGGCGATCTGGTCATTTTCGGCTCTGTAAACGGTTCCGCGCCGGGTTCGGCTAGCGCCCTGTCGTATGCGCAGACGACTCTTATCCAGACCACCGGTGGTATCAGCGGAGATTTCGCATCGGTCAATCTCGGTGGTGCGAGTTCGATCGATTATCTGACCGTTTCCGGCAGCGTCAGCAGCGACACACTGAGCTACAATCTCGGATATGGCCTGACCTGGCTGGTAGGAGCGGCCAATGGCAGCCACGGCACCTTCACGTTGGCCAATGCCGGTGACACCTTCGATCTCGACGTGGTGCTTGCCGACCAGACCGGTCATGGCAGTTGGGACGGCAAGTCACTGACCAAGAAAGGAGCAGGCACCCTGATCCTGTCGGGAGCGGGCGGGCTGGGAAACAGCTATAGTGGCGCGACCATCATTGAAGGCGGTACTTTGCGGACCGCTGTCGCCGACGCTTTCGCTGACAGTTCGGCAGTGGCGATTTCCTCCGGTGCGGTCCTCGATCTGAACGGCTTCAACCAGACGGCCAACAATCTATCCGGGCTGGGCAATATCACGCTCGGCTCTGCGACGCTGACGGCTAACAACACGTCCGGCTCGACCGCGTTCTCCGGCATCATCTCGGGTAGCGGCGGCCTGATCAAGGACGGTGCGGGCACGCTGGTTCTTTCCGGCGACAACAGCTATACCGGCGCGACCGGGATCGAAGGCGGCACCTTGCGGACCGGCATCAATGATGCCTTCGCCGCCAGTTCGGCGGTAACGATAGCCTCCGGTGCGATTCTCGATCTGAACAACTTTGACCAGACGGCCAACAACCTGTCGGGCGCGGGCAACATCACGCTTGGTTCCGGTGTGCTGACGGCCAGCAACGCCACGGACACGATCTTCGAAGGTGCGATCACCGGTACGGGTAACTTGACCAAGACCGGCGCATTGATGCTGACGCTCGAAGGCAGCGGCTCGTCGGTCGGTGCGGTCACTGTTGCCGACGGCACGCTTACCTTTGGCCAAGTTGGCGTTTTCAATGCCTCGTCCTACAGCACGGTGTCGGGCGCGACCACCAGCCTCGGTGTCAACGCGTTGCTGTCGGTGACCAACACTTTCACGCAAAATACAGGTTCGACGCTGAGTGTAACCCTTGGAATGAGTACCGATCCGCTGATTAGGGCACAAAGCGCCTCGCTTGGCGGCAACCTGACGGTGACCGGCTACAGCACTTCACTGCTGGGTTCGGCGAGCGGCGTGATCGGCAGTCTGGTGACGCTGTTGAACACCAGCGGCAGCATTAGCGGGGATTTCGACAGCGTTACGATTGGCGGCGTCTCTAACAGCACTGACTATCTGACGCTCGGCGGCTTCAAGGTCGCCGACGGTCTCGGCGGCATGAACTACAATATCGGTCTGGGCCTGACCTGGGCGGCTGGAACGGCGCTTGCCCATGGTGACTTCACGCTGGCCGATGGCGACACCTTCGATATGAATGTGGCGCTGGCCGACCGCACCGACGGTCCGTTCACGCAGGGCTGGGAC
>Ga0153997_1000037_pt1 | contig 42333 bp, 38 predicted proteins | sample TSNC081MetaG_FD_104750 | JGI IMG/M metagenome (GOLD analysis project Ga0153997, IMG submission 104750) | Attine ant fungus gardens microbial communities from North Carolina, USA - TSNC081 MetaG | ecosystem: Host-associated > Fungi > Mycelium > Unclassified | place: USA: North Carolina, Lumber...
AGTTAATTGATATGAGGTATGAAAAGAAAAGCACAATTATTACCACAAACATCAACTTTGGTGATTGGGAGTCAATTTTCTATGATCCGGTAGTAGCGAATGCAATCCTTGATCGTGTTCTCCCATTGGTTGTATGCACCGCTAATGTGGCAGGTCCTTGACAGTGATTGCTGAGTAGTATGAAGGGTAATCAAGACAGATGTAAGGCAGGCAGGGAAACTTGGTATATGTATAACAGAAAGTATATTCTTTTATAATAAAAATATCGAATCCCATTGTGTTTTAATAGGTCTATAGCAAGATAAAATTGTTAAAACCACTCCACTAGTTCCATTTAATAGTCCTATATCATTTATATTGACAATCTGTCCTTTTTTTAGTTCCTGATCTTTAAATCCAAACGGATATTGATCGCTGTATAAATCTAGTATATGTTCAAATAACTTCATGTACATTTCATAAAAGTAGTTGTCATTAGTGCATTCATAGAATTTTCTAGCCAAACAGCATAATCCAGAAAGACCATGACAAAAAGTGGGAGATATAACATCACGCAATTTTATTAGAGATAGTTTCATACTATCAATTGCTAAATTACGCATATCATTATCATTTAGTATCATTGAAGCAATCAATAATGAATATGCAACTCCTGGTGTTCCATAACACCATGCATCCCTAGACGGCATAGCTTTATCATTATCTACTCCTATTATTTTTTGAGCTTCCCAAAAAATCTCATTACTATTTTTGACACAACTATTGTAAATATAATTTGATAGACATTTTATTGCTTCAAGCTGGCCTGGGACACACATTCCTGATTCATAGGATTTAGATAATAATAAAAGTATTCCAGGTATCCCATGAGATACCCCTAAATTTACATATCGAACCCTAGAATCATTTGCTAAAGAATACAATTGGCTCTGATCTGTTCTAATCACAAATTTGGGAACTCCATCGTCCCCTATTTTACAAATATCCGTTAAATATTGTAAAATACGTAATAGTGTATTTTTAACTTTACTTTCAGATTTAAAATTTAACAAATAATTAGCTGTACCAGTTAACCCATACATAATATCATAAAGAAATTCGTTTAATGGTAATTTTTTATACTTTAAAATATTTCTGTCAGCTATATCGACAATATACTCGTTTAAATTTTCTATAACGTTTGATATCGTTTACCATTATCCGACATACAATTTGCTGCAAAACCTACTCCACACAACCCATCGAATAGAGAGATATCATATATATTGTTTTGCCCAAGATAGTTGTTTACTTTCTCTAAATATTTATGGGCATATTCATCAAATTTGCTTTGTTGGAAATTTAATTGAAGCTCCGAAAACAATATACATAAAGCAGGATATGAAACTGCGACTGAAGAACATTTATAATCAGTTGCATTTGAGCCTAAGACATCTTGAACATATTCTACATTTGATAACTTCTTTGATATATTTATAATTAAATTATCTAATTCATGCTTTTTTTTATTCGATAAATTCATAATCAACCTCCATTTATCGGTATATTAAATTCTAAATCATAAATTTCTTTGTAAGAAGGACATGTTTTTAATAATTCTTCATGTGTACCTTCTGCCAATATCCTTCCTTCATCAAGATAGAATATTTTATCAGCTAACATTACATGTGCAATTTTGTGAGAAATAAATATACCCATATTATTTTTTGTAAGCTCAAAAAATGTGTTCATAATCTTCTTCTCGCCCATTTTATCAAGAGCCGCATTAGGTTCATCTAAAATATACAATTGTGCATTTTTGAAAAAGCAACGATCTTCTTTTTTTTGTTACAGTATCTATATTAATACATAATATTCATCCTTTATTGGAAAAAGGATTGGGGTGTGCTTTTTTTATTCAATCAATAATGCTTTTGATTGGCAAAATAAATAAGCAAATAGCTAGATAATCAGTTTAAATATGCTTTGACCTGACCAAAAAAGCCGCCATTGGCGGTTTTTTTGATAATATAATGTAAATAATCATTATTTTATTGTATAATTACAAGGTAAGAAACCAAGTCGGTCATAAATAAAAAAAGACCAAACCGTTAATTCTGATTTGGTTTTTACCTATTGAACAATAGTCACGGACGTTTAGCCAATACACTATGGGATTTCAATCTTTTTACTTGTGTTAAATATGTGAAAATAGCTCAAAGATATGAGCTGTAGAAATGGATTTCTAGTATCTATTGCAGTATAGTACTCAAATAAAATATGGTGATAGTCAGTTAAACAGTTGATAGACATAACATTTGTTCACATTGTTCCCCCTATATGGTAAAATATACTTAGGAAGGGGTGGTGTGATGAACACACTGCGCAATGAATTAATCGACAAGATCAAAAAACTGCCGGAGGAATGGCTTCTCTTTATCAACCAAGCAATTAGCAGTCTTTCCGAGCATTCCATATATACCGGTCATATCAATGTCTGCCCATACTGTGGCGGTCATATTGTCAAGAACGGTACGCAGTGCTGCAAGCAACGATATTTGTGTAAATGGTGTGGCAAAACATTTACTTGTACCGTGAATACTGTCTTATACCGCTCAAGGACTGATGAGGAGACCTGGAAAGAGGTTCTTGCAGATACCCTGGAGTTTGTTTCGATTGATAAAACCGCCAAAAAACTGGAGCTTACCCACGATCATGTGTTCCGTATGCGGCACAAGATTCTTGCAGCCATGGAACGTTCCGAAACCGCAGATCCCGTTATTCTGTCTGCCGTAAAGGAATGTGATGAGACTTACGTGCTGGAAAACCTAAAGGGCATAAAAATCCCGGATGGTTATTGGCGACAATCCCGCAAACATGGAGCAAAGGCTCAAAAACGTGGCATATCAAATGAATATGTCTGTATATGCACCGCTATTGGCCGTGAAAATGGTGCTGTTGCAGTATCTGTAAACCGTGCCAAGCCTGATGAGTCTGAACTAAAGGCTGCATTCAGGGGATATCTGGACGAGAACTCTCTCGTTTTATGTGATGGTCTCAAATCCTACCAAATTTTAAGTACCAAATACGAATGTTCCGTCAAAGACGTCAATCTGGAAACAGAAAAATACTTTCATCTCAACCGATACAATGTGTTATTCGCCAAAGCCTACAGAAATGCCAAGACATGCTTTGATGACATATACAAAATCTTGTTTATTGACAGTATGCAAAACAGCTATTTTTCAAACCAATCGCTGAAGACATGGAATCTGCTTGATTTGTGATGTTTTATAATACGAAATCAACTGTTTAACTGACTATCACCTAAATTTAATACTTTTACAATTATCTAAACCTTTTTCAACATTCCATTTTACATAAATATGATTATCAAAACGCATTTGATTTATATCAAAATAAATATTTGTCATTTTAATTTCTTCAGATATTTTCACGTATTTACTGGGATTTACTAAAGCATAGTGAAGTAAATTGGTCAATAAATCTATCATTTCACTCGTCTCATTTGGTCCGTCTGTCAGCTTCATGCTCTTCCAAAATATATTTTTTAAGGTATTAAATAAAAAATGCGGATTTAATTGCGATTGCAGAAATGAAAAATACATGGTTTCAAAATTATACTTTTTTTCCGCCAACTGCATTTGTAAATAACTCTTTTCTACAAAATTTTTAATAATATTTTGCACAATATATCCAAATTCATCTTTTGGTTCACCTGTAATCTCTGGTAATGCAGTACCACTTTGTGCATGGTCAATAATTTCTACCACTTTTTGAACATTATTTGTATTTTTCTTTGTAACAGCATAAGCCAGTACCAAACCTATCGTGAGCGATATTCCAAGAAAAACCCCTACCGTCACAATCATATCACTTGCATTTTTCCATATTATACTTTTAGGAATAATCGAAATATATTTTAAACCATAGCCTTCATTCTCTACTACAGCAATCATATACTTTTTTTGGTAAGCTTCCTCGTCCAAAGATTCTACCGAATCAAAAGGAATATCTTCCCCTGCTTTGCAAAGAATTTGATCATTATTATCCACTAATATAATGCTTTGTCCTTTATACATCAAATATCCTTCTATGAATTCTTTATAATAATCCTGATGAATATTAAGCACCACTAATCCTGCCGGCTGGCTATAAGAAGAGCGATACAACTTTTTATACAGGGTAATCACATCTACTGAATAATTGGATATGCTATATCCACTAATGGAACGTACTTCAAACCAGTGGGGTACACCTTCATAATCGACTCGATTCTCAGGCTTAACGTATTCAAGCCATTTGGTATCGCCAAAATTTGTTTCATTCGCCACACCTTTATTGGTCGCAAAGAAATTATCATTCTCATTATTGAGATAAATATAAATCGAATGAAGATACTTTTTTGTATTTATATTTGAATCCATAAAAGTTCTAATCATGTATGATACATCTAAATTAGCCTTATCTGCATAACCCTTCTCTAAAAGGGACTGCAGCTTAATAATAACATAGGAAGAAATGCTATAATTAAACTCTGTGCATCTGCCTCACTAAATATAACATCCGAGCTCTCTTTAATCCGGTCAACCATTTGTTCCTGTGCGAATAATACTGACTTTTTTGTGGAGTTATATGTTATATATATGGCCATACATCCAAGCAAGGCAACTATAAACGCAACCGGAAGGGCAATAACAAAAAAATTTCTAATAAAAAATTTTCTTCTCATAGTAAAATTCCCTTCCATCTCCAAGTCGAATTCTCCCCAATTTACTCATACGATAATCCCTTGGTGTCATTCCATAACATTTTTTATAAGTACGCGTAAAATTAAATGGATTACTATACCCTACCATCAAACTAATTTCGCTTATATTATATTGAAGTGCTTCTAACAATTGAGATGCTCTTTGCATTCGTTGAGTAATAAGATACTCTTGAAAATTTATACCTGTTTTAGCCTTAAAATATTTACTAACATAAGGTGCACTCATATAAACTTTCTCTGCTAATATCTCCAAAGAAACATCATCCAGATGCCGGCTTATATAATCTTTTATGATTCCAACTACCTTATCCGGTTCCTTTTCGCTCACCCCATCTTTATGAACTCTGCCTTCTCCTCATCTAATTTATCTTTAATAGTGGTAAATACGTCAATTAAATCATCAAAGGATATGGATTTAAGTAAGTATTGGCTTGCCCCATACTCCATCGCCTGCTGTGCATATTTAAACTCATCATATGCACTAAAAAAAACTAGCATTGGTTTCTTCTTTGGAGATAATAGAGAGAGCTCCTTGGCCATTTCAAGCCCATTCATTCCCGGCATAAGCACATCTGTCACAATGACATCTGTCTCATGATTCTTTAAAAAATGTAATACCTCTTTTCCATTTTGAAATTGACCTATTACCATGTAGCCCAATTGTCCCCATGGAAAATATTTTGCGAATCCATTACTAATCTCCTTTTCATCATCAACAATAACTAATTTATATGACATATTCTCCTCCCTAATTTATTCCTACTGTAACCCAAAAGTTCATAAAAATGTTGGCTTTACGAGTTTTTCGAACCAGTTTTGCTCTCTTTTGCAATCAAACTAAATATAAAATCCATCCAATCATAGATACACGTTCTATAATGCACATATTCGGTTTCAAACAGCCACTTCAGCTGAGATAGCGTCGACCTGTAAAGGCTTCATTTTAAAGGATAAGTTTATACTATTTTAGTTCAATTTCAAGATACAGTATCAAGTGAACCTATATGATCTTCATGAGGGTGTGTGCCAATTACATATTTTAAAGTTTTAACACCCTGCTCCTGCAAATATTCCACAATGAAACTTCCATCTTCATTTTTTCCAGCGTCTACCAGCATGTATTCCTTATCAGACTCAATTAGTATACAATCTGCCTGTCCAACATTTAGAAAGTGAACCTTTCATATGGAGATCTCATTTCCTGCTGCACTATTTATTGGATTTTTATCACTATTATCATTTTGTGCACTACTCTGTGTAGTTTTTATCATGCTGAAAAGTTCGTCTTGTATGAAGTTGGTTTCTCCTTCAAATATTGCTAACGCTGCCAATAGCACAAAAGATATTATTGATGTTACTATTTTACTGTATTTATTCTTCCTTCTGTGACCTCCTCCGGTACTTCTTTTTTTCTTCCCCAATTATTTGATAAATTCTCCATCTCTTTTGTCCCTCTCCTCCAATTTCCGTATAAGAAGTTATCCTATGTAACATGCATTTTACGCAGTTATTTTCTTTAAATAGGTATATAGGTTATCACAAATCTATCCCCTAATCAACAAAGCGCTCTCCAAAATCCAATAAAATCTTAAGAACAAAGAGTTCGCCTTGCGAACTCTGCGCCTCCGGCGGTCGCTTGCGACATCTTCCTCTTACGCCGGAGTGCGCATCCCCCGGAGGGTTTTTGCTTTATAGGACGCAATTTCCTATAAAGTAAAAAAAGCAGGCTATTTCATTTCATAACCCGCTTAATATTACCACTCTACAATAGTTGCACCCCAGGATAATCCACCGCCAAATCCAGACAGCAGTATCTTGTCGCCTTTATGCAGTTTATTTTTCTCATTCATTTCGTCCAATAAAATTGGTATCGATGCCGATGAGGTATTCCCATATTGATCTATATTTAATGGGAATTTTTCAATAGGTACTTTAAGTTTTTTTGCAACGGACTGAATGATTCTTTCATTTGCCTGATGGAGGACAAAATATGTAATAGTTTCTATAGAAAGTCTCGCTTTTTCAAGTACTGCATAAATAGATTCAGGAACTTTTTTTACCGCAAATCGAAGTACTTCCTGGCCATCCATCGCTATATACTCCATTTGACTTTCTGTCTGTATCAGCATATTCGATGTGGTTGATCTTTTACAAGTTAACACATTTCCTTTACTTCCATCTGTGTATTGCACCATTTCATAGATACCCACTTCAGATGCTTCTACAACGACAGCTCCTGCTCCATCACCAAATAGCACACAGGTTCTGCGGTCCGTCCAGTCAATCAATTTTGACAGAGTTTCTGATCCTATGATTAATGCTCTCTTATACATTCCTGTTTGAAAGTATGCATATGCTGTGTTTAACGCAAATATAAAACCAGAACAGGCTGCTATCATATCGAAAGCAACTGCATTTTCTGCGCCCAACTGTGCCTGCACTTCACATGCCGTACTTGGCATATTCGCATCAGCAGATATCGTTGCTACGATAATTAAATCTATTTCTAAAGGGGATATGTTTGCCTTTACAATTGCATGCTTAGAAGCTTCTACTGCCATTGATGTAGTGCTTTCATTTTTTACTAACCGCCTTTCTCTTATTCCTGTTCTTGAACTAATCCATTCATCGTTCGTGTCCACTATTGCAGATAAGTCATCATTTGTTATAATATTTTCAGGTAGATTTCTACCTGTTCCTATAATTTTTGCTTTCATATGAACCCCTTTTATTTCTAATTTATGTAAATATGACACAGGGTACTTGCGGGAATAAACTGTACAATTTGGCTACTTCACAATAATACTTTGATAACCAAACTATCATGATACAAAGTATAAACTTCTCTATATCTTTTGTCAATATAATTTTCCTATTTAGCATCTGCATCGTAACAGTTCAGCCTTAGCCGTTGCGGCAAACTGAGATTTGAAGGAGCGTTCTGATTCTGATTCTTAAGACATACAGGCTGGAGGCTCCTATGAGCCCTCCAGAACAAAATTCACTTCATTAAGCAAATCTCCGGTCTCATATCCGCAGCCTGTAAAAGCCTTTAGAATCAGAACACTCTCCGGAATCTCTGGTTGCTGCATTGCCGAAGTATGTGATAAAAAGCTAACCGTTCATTTCAATTTCAGGCTTATAGGTGGGGTTAGCAATCAAGTGCCTTGAGCATCAGTGGCTCCACACAGAATTTCATCTGTCTTCGCATACATAAGGCCGTCCGAAATGTAATATTCAACCTGAAAAACATAAAAATTTTTGACAATATATCAATATTATGTTAAAGTTTAATAGTTCTAACTTTATTTGGGAGGAGTATATTTATGGCAAAATTCCTGATTCGCAGAGTGATTTCAATGTTGCTTGCGTTGTTTGTGGTAGTTACACTAACTTTTTTTCTGATGAACCTTGTTCCGGGAGGACCTTTCAATTTGGAAAATATCAGTAGCAAAGCATCCGCAACGTTAGAAGCGAAATATGGCTTGGATAAGCCTCTGTTTGAACAATATCTTGACTACCTGTCGGATTTGGTTCACGGTGATTTGGGTGTATCTATTAAAAAGGTAGGCTATACTGTCAATGAAATTATTGGTGAAAAGTTCCCTGTTTCTGCCAGTCTTGGTGCTGTAGCCATTGCAATATCCGTCATTGTAGGATTTCCAATGGGCATATTGGCTGCTATGAACCATAACAAAGCCATAGACAGAGTTATTATGTTTGCCTGTACCATTGGGGTTTCGGTTCCCAGTTTTATTGTGGCAACCCTGTTGCTCTATGTATTTGGACTCACATTAGGGATACTTCCTACGATGCGTCTGAATTCACCTGCAAGCTATGTGATGCCCTCCATTGCGTTGGCACTGTCTCCGCTTTCATATATCGCAAGACTAACTCGCTCCAGTATGTTGGAAGCCCTTGATCAAGACTATATAAAAACTGCAAGAGCAAAAGGCATGGGGAAACTTGTAGTCGTGGGAAAACATGCGTTGCGAAATTCAGTTATTCCGGTAATTACCTATATGGGGCCAATGGTGGCCGGTGTTTTAAGTGGTGGCTTTGTAATTGAGAATATTTTCTCAATACCCGGTCTTGGCAAGTATTTTGTGGAATCCATTACCGCCAGAGATTATCCGCTGATTATGGGAACTACTATTTTTTACGCAACTCTATTGCTCGTTATGAACACACTTGTTGATTTACTTTATAAAGTCGTCGATCCAAGGATTGAGTTATAGTCTGATAGGAGGTTAAATTGTATATGGAGTCTCAAACAGAAATTATTCGTAAAAAGATTAAGAAATACGCAAAGCCGTTTCGTTTCAATCTGGATCCGGAGGACTTGCTCCCGGTTCCGCCGGGAGAGCGGGCAGGAGATACTCAAGTACGGGAATCCATATCCTATTGGAAGGATGCCGCACGCAGATTTAAAAAAAATAAAGTTGCAATGGTGTCGTTTACCGTTATTATTTTGATTATACTCTTTGCATTAATTGGTCCATATTTTTCCTCATTTACCTATAGCCAACAGATTAGAGGCAGTGAAAAACTCTCCCCCTGCCTTACACACCCATTTGGCACGGATGCATTAGGACGAGATATGTTGGTGAGGGTTATGATAGGCACGAGGTTATCTTTATTAATTGGTGTAATCAGCGCAGTTATTGTTCTGATTATTGGTTCTATATATGGTTCTATTTCTGGATTTTTTGCTGGAAAAGTGGACAATATCATGATGAGGATTGCCGACATTGTGTATTCTTTGCCTACTATCTTAGTAATTATTCTGCTGCAGATAGCTCTGAAAGAGCCTATTGGTAAGCTTTTTCCTGATTCCACTTTAGGTTCCAGTGTAATTTCAATTTATATTGCTTTTGCGTTAGTTTATTGGGTGAGTATGGCACGTATGGTAAGAGGACAGGTGCTTCTTTTGAAACAAAACGAATACGTTATGGCAGCAAAGGCTATGGGTGCCTCCAACATTACAATTATCCGTCGGCATCTAATTCCAAACAGTATTGGAACAATTATTGTATCCACTCTTTTTCAAGTGCCGAATGCTATATTTTTGGAGGCATTTCTCGGATTTGTCGGACTGGGTCCCTCTGCTCCTTTAGCATCTCTTGGCTCTCTGGCCAGTGATGCTCTATCAGGTCTTCAGAGTTCTCCACATCTGGTTTTTTTTCCGGCACTCTTTATCTGCCTTTTGGTTTTGGCATTTAACCAATTCGGCGATGGGCTGCGGGATGCTTTGGATCCAAGATTGAAAAAGTGAGGGATATAGATATGACTAAAAAAGAATTATTAAAGATAAACGATTTGCATGTGTCTTTCTTCACTCCAGCAGGTGAAATAAAAGCCGTAAATGGTTTATCATATGAGTTGGCTGAGAGTGAAGTGCTTGGCATTGTAGGAGAATCAGGAAGTGGAAAAAGCGTTTCGGTCAATGCACTTATGGGAATTATTCAAAGTCCCGGAAAATTGACGGCAGGAAGTATAGAATTTAACGGAATCGTTATTAATGAAATGAGTGAAAAGCAGTTACAGAAAGTCAGGGGCCGAGATATCGCAATGATTTTTCAGGATCCGATGACCAGCCTAAATCCGGTATATACAATTGGTAATCAATTAAGAGAAACGATAAAGAAACATACAAATTTAAAAGGTACAAAGGCTACGGAGCGTGCCATGGAGATGCTGCGATTCGTTGGCATCAATAACCCGGAACAAAGAATAAAGCAGTACCCACATGAACTATCGGGTGGTATGCGTCAAAGGGTTATGATTGCCATGGCTATGTGCTGCCAGCCAAAGCTTTTGATTGCTGACGAGCCAACAACGGCATTGGATGTTACAATTCAGGCACAGATTATAGATTTGATGAAGTCTCTGCGAAATGAGTCGGATTCATCTATTATTATGATTACCCATGATTTGGGTGTTGTTTCGGACATCTGCGATAATGTTATTGTTATGTACGCTGGGCGTGTTGTAGAGAGAGGCACGGTGGATGATATATTTTACAGAACCGGACATCCCTATACCAGAGGACTGCTTGAATGCCTGCCAAGGCTGGACAACGATGAGCAAGGTACGTTGACGGCGATAACAGGTTCTCCGGTAGATCTAATGGATTTACCTGCCGGCTGTAGTTTTGCCGCAAGATGTAAGCATTGTAGGCGAATATGCATGAAGGAGTCACCACCGGAATTTGTCCTGAATGAGGATAAAATTCATACTGCAGCCTGTTGGCTGCATACAATACCAAAGGGAGGTGCTTCTATATGAGTAAATTACTTGAAGTGAAGCATTTAAAGAAAAATTTTCCTATAAAGATGGGCTTTGGAAAGAGAAAGTATGTATCGGCTATAGAAGACGTAAGCTTTTATATAAACAGAGGAGAAACCTTGGGTTTGGTGGGGGAATCCGGTTGTGGAAAAAGCACTTTGGGAAGAACTGTGCTGCGGCTTCATGAGCCAACAGATGGTCAGATTATCTTCGATGGAGTGGATATTACAAAAGTGAACATGCGTGAATACCGCAAGCGTATGCAGATTGTGTTTCAGGATCCCTATTCCTCACTAGACCCAAGAATGACAGTTGGAGATATCGTTAGCGAGCCGTTAACTGTTCAAAAGAAATCTCTTTCAAAAGCTAGGATTCGTGAAATTGTAATGGAACAGATGGAAATAGTAGGTCTGAATACAGAACAGATGAATCGCTACCCTCACGAGTTCTCGGGAGGACAAAGACAAAGAATTTCCCTCGCTCGCGCACTCACAATCAAACCTGAATTTATCGTATGTGATGAGCCAGTTTCGGCCTTGGATGTATCCATTCAGGCTCAGGTAATTAATATGCTGATAGAATTACAGCAAAGACTTGGTCTTACCTATTTGTTTATTGCCCATGATCTTGCAGTGGTGCGGCATATATCAAGCCGTATAGGGGTTATGTATCTGGGGAATCTTGTTGAGGTGACAGCTTCTAAGGATCTTTATAAAAACCCTCTCCACCCATATACCCAAACACTGCTTTCTGCAATTCCAATTCCTGATCCAAAAGTCAGCAGGAACAGTAAGCGGATAATCCTACAGGGAGACGTTCCAAGTCCTATAGATCCACCTTCCGGCTGCCGTTTTCGTACGCGGTGTCCCTATACAAGAGAAAAGTGTGCTATGGAAAAGCCACGGTCGACAGAAGTCACGTCCGGTCATTTTTGTGCCTGTCACAAGGTCTCGGACGGTTGGGACTAAAGGCTGACAGCCTTTGTATTTGCGCATCGCAGATGCGAATCTGTTATAATATATGAGACCAGAAAACTGTTTTTTTGTAAAATTCAAAACAAGAACGAGGAGGAACAATTTATGAAAAAGTTAATATCGCTTATGCTTACAATGGCAATACTGTCTAGTCTTTTAGTGGGGTGTAATAGTGGAACCAATGACAGCACAACCCCCGAAACTACAACGAGTGATAGCAACGCTGAGAAAACTGCATCCTCAGATACTGCATCTGAGGATACTGTAGCCGGTGCGGATTCCGATGTGATCACGGAGTTTAGTGTTCAGGTAGCAACAGCCCCTGATACAATTGACCCACAGTTAAACTCATCTTCAGATGGTGGAACTTATTTGACCCACTTAAATGAAGGTTTATACCGCTATAACTGGGCTGGTGACGGCGTAGAACTGGGTTTGGCTAAGAGTGTTGAAGAATCTGTGGACGAAGATGGCAATACGGTTTTAACCTTTATAATCCGTGAGGATGCGCTTTGGTCCGATGGAAAAGATTTGACGGCGAATGATTTTCTATATACGATTCAGCGTTTTTTAGACCCTGACACTGCTGCTTACTATGCAGCAGATATGGGGAAATACATTTTAAACGGAGAAGCTGTGGCTGCCGGTGAAAAGGAGATGAAAGAACTTGGCGTTGCAGCACTCGATGAGGATACTTTGCAGATTACACTTGAGGGGACTTGTTCATTTTATGACGAAATTTTTGCATTCCCAACATATTATCCTGTACGCCAGGATATCATCGAAGAATATGGCGCTGAGTGGACAAAGAATCCGGAAAGCTACATTACGGCAGGTCCTTACAAGATGACCGGGTTCTCTGTGGATGAACATCTTACTATGGAAATCAATCAGTATTATTATGAGTCAGATGCTTTGGTGGCAACGCAAGTCACTTGGGAATTTCTTAATGATACTGCTGCACTGACTGCTCTAAAGGCTGGAGAAATTTTTCTTATGAGAGATCCGGCAATTGAGGAATGGGCTTCTCTGGAAGCAAGCGGAATGGGTTATCTGGCACCAACATTGGGTACTTATTATCTTTCTTTTAATATTGAAAATGATCTCCTGTCAGATGTAGACATCAGAAAAGCTTTAACCCTTGCTATTGACAGAGAATATATTGCGGATGTTATTATGCAGGGAACGGTTCTTGAGGCTGAAGCCATGGTTGGTACCGGTTTTACAGATGAGAATGGAAAGGACTTCCGTTCCACAAGTAACACTGTGAGCTACGTTAGCACAGATAATTATGAAGCGCAGCTTGAGGAGGCAAAAGCCGCTCTTGCAGAGGCTGGATATGCCAATGGTGAAGGATTGCCTACCATTGAGTATATGTACAATGATACTACGGTGCACAAACTTATTGCAGAAGCACTTCAGAATATGTGGCAAGAGGAGTTAGGAATTACTGTGGAATTAGCAGTACAGGAGTGGAATGTATTTCAGGAAACCCGTAATTCTGGTGACTTTACCGTTGCCAGAAACGGTTGGCTTACTGACTATAACGATCCTTTAAGTATGCTTGGTCTTTTTACAACTGAAAGCGGTAATAATGTTGGAAACTATGCAAATGAGAAGTTTGACTCCTTAATCAGTATTGCAGCGTCTTCATCTGATGCGGCAGAACGTATGCAGGCTATGCGAGATGCGGAAGATCTTCTGATTGGTGAAGATTGGGCTATTTCACCTATTTACTATTATGCTACCCGCTATGCGGTTGACCCGGCATTCAAAGATTGGACTGCAGTACCTGTTGGTTATACCTTACTGCATCTGGCATATCTTGAAAAATAAAGAAAAATTAGGATTGGTCTCATATTATAATTAACACAATTACAGATATTTAAACTGCCGCAAGACGATATAAAACGTTTTGCGGCAGTCAATTATTTGATTATTTTGTCGTGCTCCCTAACCCACCATTTCGAACTGTTTCCACATCATCATCTACTGTAATACCATACTCCACAAAAATTCCCTGCATAAATCCGGTTCCCGCTTCCACCAACATAACTTTCCCCTCATTACTATCATTGGTAATCTTTGCAAAAATATGACCTTCATTATCCGAGTGAAAATAGTCACTATCAATGATACCTACTGTGTTATTTAACTGTAAACGGAATTTAAAACCCAGTCCACTTCTTGGATAGCACTTTAAAACCCAGTCTTCTTCCATCTCAACTCTTACCCCAGTTGGAACCTTTGTAGTTTCCCCAGGTCGCAATTGAATATGAATTGGTGTATAAAAATCATATCCAGCTGAACCTCTTGTTGCTCGCTTTGGTAATTTAATACTGTCATAGATAGATTCGATTTTTTCCAAATCCGTATCTGGAAATGTATCTAACAAGCCTTCCTTAAACTGCTCAAAACTAACCTTATAAAATTTTGCAATTCTTTTCATGTTTATGCCTATGCATATTCAATTTGTCTGTAAATTGAATACTGCATAGCTCCTTTTCGTATATTCTTTTTCAACCTTATATTTTCTTTTAACCTTCCCTCTTTCTTTCACTCTTAAGAACAGCGCTTTCACACATGCTTGAAACCCCTTTGGGGATGCGCACTCCGGCGTAGGAGGAGGGTGTCGCAGACTTCAGGTCCTGCTCTTCATTCGTCATGCAGGACAATGCTTCCTAACCTTAATGTCTCCTGCACATCTATAACCTTTTGATTATAGCTGCCTTTCCAATGTAAGCTTGTATCTTTTTTTTCTATTTCAAATTCACCATCTACCACAACATCAAGATATTTCATAATTGAATATGCTTTTATATCGTGCCATAATTCACCTGTGTAAAGCCAGATGGTTTTTTGGGGAAATTTCTCTTTTATTTCCCTTGCAAGGGATTCAATATCCGTTATATTGTCTGGATGTAAAGGATCGCCCCCGCTAAATGTTATACCACTTATATATGACTTGTTAAGGCTTTGAAAAAGCTCCTCTTTTGCCATTTCCCCAAATAAAATTCCCCCATCAGGGTCCCAGGTCAATGGATTATGGCATTCTTTGCACCTGTGGTTACAGCCAGCCACCCACAACACTACTCTTAACCCTTCTCCATTTAACATGTCATCCTTTGTAATATTGTGATATCTCATTACGTATTCATCCTTTCAACCAACGTGTCATCTCACTATATAATGTATGGTTCCACTACTCCCAACACCATATAGTGTTATTTCCTGTCATTATAGTAGCATCTATAACGATGAAAGTCAAGTCAAATAGTGTCTGTTTTCCTCAAATAAGTATATTCCTATTACTGTTCCATTGTGTATATCCATTTCGTTTTCATCTGCGTAAATAGTACTGCGCCATGTCTTGTAACCTCGCTATTGCATATTCAAAGAACATATAATAAGATTCACAGAAATGATTGAGACTGTAAGCCCCATTCTGAGATGGCTCGCGGTAACGCCTGCATCCACCCCGGCAGATCATTTTAAATTTGCAGTTCTGGCACTTTGCATCCATACTAGTGGATTCCTGAATAAACTTTATTTCTTCCCGCTTTTGATAAATATCCGAAAAATCACAACAATTGAGGTTCCCAAGTTTGTACTTATCTAAAACGTAAAAATCGCAGGGATAGACTTCCCCGTCTGCTTCAATTACATTTTGTAAACTACAAACCCCAGTCATTCCACAAGAACTAGGTACCTGTCCCATTAACAAACCTACATAATTTTCAAACTGGTCAATATGTATCTCCTGTCCGCAGGTAAAATCATCATACCACAAGTCGAATAAATTTTTCAAAAATTCACCATACATTTTAGGCGTCAACGAATATGTTTGTCCTCCGCTCTCTTTACCCAATGGCTCCAGGCAAGGTATAAATTGCAGATATAAAAAATGATTCTTCTTGTAAAAATTATAAATACTTATAATATGTTTCGCTGTTCTTGCATTCACTACAGTAAGAATATTATATTCCACTTTATGCTTATTAAAAAGCTGCGTTGTCTTCATAATCCTGTTAAACGTATCGCACCCCCGCATATCATGGCGAAATGCATTATGTGTATCCTTAGTCCCATCTATGGATAATCCTACTAAAAAATGATTTTCTGCCATAAATTTTGCCCATTCCTCATCTAAGCAATAACCATTCGTTTGGATAGCATTATGGATAATTATCTGTTTCTCATTATACTTATTTTGAAATTCTATTGATTTTTTAAAGAAATCCAACCCTATTAGTGTGGGTTCTCCGCCCTGATAGGCAATCGTGCATTCCTTGTCCGCAAATTGAAGCGCATGTTTCATGACCTGTTCAAGGGTACTTTCATTCATGAAACCATAGGAAGATTGTTCCCTTTTTGCAGAAATGTCCCGATAAAAACAATAGCCGCATCTCATATTGCACATACTTGATGCAGGCTTTATTAGTAAATTTAGTGACTCCATAGTATACTCCTCTCATTGATAAGTTCCAGCCATATATAAACTACCTGACCTCTGTTACCTATTATACCATGCTTTTATAAAATGAGACAATATTTTATGGAACCTTCACACAGTCCTATACACGCAGTTTGTTGCGAAATATGTAATCCTCTCTGCAGTTGGCATATGGGAACATGATTCGTTTCTTACACGCAAATCAAGAGCATAACAGATCATACATCGATATGCTCCCAGTTTACAAAGCTTGGTGCAATTATTATGATTAATACTCAAATTTTTTTACAAAATAGGCTTTCAAATCTTCAATCTTAATTCTTTCCTGCTCCATAGTATCACGGTCGCGTACTGTAACAGCAGAATCCATTTCTGAATCAAAATCATAGGTTATGCAGAATGGTGTTCCAATCTCATCCTGTCTTCTATAACGTTTTCCAATATTGCCTCTATCATCATACTCACAGTTATACAACCCGGATAACTCTGTAAATACTTTTTCGGCACCTGCACCCAACTTCTTAGAAAGTGGAAGGACACCTATTTTAACTGGTGCAATTTCAGGATGAAAATGAAGGACAGTTCTTACATCCCCCTCACCTATTTCTTCTTCATCGTATGCACTACATAGTAATGCAAGCAACATACGGTCTGCGCCAAGTGATGGCTCAATTACATATGGAATATACTTTTCTTTCTTTTCATCATCAAAATAGGTTAAATCCGCTCCGGATACATTTTGGTGCTGATTCAAATCATAATCTGTTCTATCAGCAATCCCCCAAAGTTCACCCCAGCCAAATGGGAATAAAAATTCCAAATCTGTGGTAGCTTTACTATAAAAACTCAACTCTTCCTGATCATGGTCTCTAATGCGTAATTCTTCTTCTTTTATTCCAAGGTTTTTCAACCAATTGATACAGAACTCTTTCCAATATGCAAACCACTCTAAATCTGTATCCGGTTCACAGAAGAATTCCAACTCCATTTGTTCAAACTCTCTGATACGGAAAATAAAGTTTCCCGGAGTAATCTCATTTCTAAATGACTTCCCTATTTGACCAATACCAAAGGGTATTTTCTTTCTGGAGGTTCTTTGTACATTTTTAAAATTTACAAAGATACCCTGCGCAGTCTCCGGTCTTAAATATACGGTATTCTTAGCATCTTCCGTCACTCCCTGAAAGGTTTTAAACATTAGATTAAATTGTCTGATATCTGTAAAATCGTGTTTTCCACAGGTAGGGCATGCAATATTATGTTCAGCAATATAGGTTTGCATCTCATCAAATGACCATGCATCTACTGCACCATCCAGCGGTATATTGTGAACCTGACAATAATCTTCAATGATTTTATCGGCTCTAAATCTTTCGTGACATTCTTTACAATCCATTAAAGGATCACTAAATCCGCCAAGATGTCCACTGGCTACCCATGTTTGCGGATTCATGATAATAGCGGAATCCAAGCCGACGTTATATGGATTTTCCATAATGAATTTCTTCCACCATGCCTTTTTAATATTATTTTTAAGTTCCACACCCAGGTTTCCATAGTCCCAGGAATTTGCCAATCCTCCATAGATATCAGATCCCGGATAAACAAATCCTCTTCCTTTTGCAAGTGCTGTAATCTTGTCCATCGTTTTTATCATTGTTATACCCATGCCTATTGCAAGCTTATTCTATGATACGCTGCTTGGCTCCTTTTCTAATTTTCTTACGTTATTACAAACACACTCCAGAGCTTGTTCATAAAATGCTTTATTAGCTATACGTTCCACTTTGCGGGATTCAAATCTTAATTTGGAATTTGGGGGCTTAGTAGGCTAAGCTGTGCAAAGTGGGGTGCGCAGACTGGTGCAATGATTTTACAAACACGTTCTGGCATTTATGTGTACACTTGCATCTATTTATAGATAATATATGCAAGTTTCTCATTTGTCTCTACCTGATTTTGTTGACTTTGGATCACATCACTTCCGTCTGTTTCTTCAGAGGCTGCCGTAGTATCCTCCGCTGTTCCCCTTTGCTCTGTCGCATTTTCATCGTCGACTCTCGCTGCCTTCTTACCAGCTATCGCTGCATTCTGACTAATATATGTGATATTGGAAGGAGTCATCACCTTAACAGCCTGATTCGTAATAACTACCGAACAATCAGCACCTAATGCCATAATTACATCTGCTTTGACACCTTCTGCTTTTACTTTTCCCTTGCTTATCTGATCAAAACCAGCATCAAAATCATATCCTGCTGAAATCGCTTCACTTATGGTTCCTACAAATAAAACCACATCATTGAATGCAGCATAATCCTCGTATGCTTCATACCTCATCTCTAGTGAAATCTTATCATCGCTTTCTTCCAGACCACTAATCGCTATTTTATTGACACCAGCTTTTTTGCTGTATTCGCCAATTTCTTCACCCACAAACGCAGTAAGTTCTTCCTTGCTATAGTAGTCTTTCTCAAATTTTTCTACTAATGTTTCAATAATAGTACCCTCGCTGTCCACTTCTATTTTGTGGTTCACTGCATACGCCTCTGCTTCACTTTCAGCAGCTTTCTTTTTGCACCCAACGAATGATAAAACAACTGCCACTAGCATAAAAAAAATAAAAAAATTTTTTCTCATAATAATGCTCCTATTTGTTGTCCTTATTTATTGTTCCTATGTAATACCTGTTTTTTATTATATCCTTATTACATTATATTTTCAACAAATAATTTATAAAACTCATTTTATTCGTAACAGTTCAGTCTTATGTATATTGGTCGTTACTGACCATTTTGATTTTTATTAGCGGTTAATCTTGAATTATAAATCAAAAAGGCTTTATCTTTCTCGATTTTCTCAACAGCGTTCCATAAGACAGCGCAGTCTAAATATTCTCCAGGCGCATGCCTTTGTCCCGGCTGATAATTTTAATACTCTGTGTATACAATTTTACTTTTCAATGCATTTTCCCTAATCTCCAAACCATCAACACTTTCAAGAAATTTCGAAAATTTAGAATACCCAAAATCTTTCACATTGAATTTTCTATATTTTTCTTTTACTATATTAGCCAGTTCACTTAGATAGACACCTTCACTTTCACTCCTTTTGACAACAAATTTGATATATTTTATAATTTCATCGTTTATAATTTTATTATCCTTTAAAAATACCGTAAGAGAATTATTAATATTCTTAACCTCCAGATTTGACATCTCTTCCATAAATTTTGACAGTAGGCTATACCCATAATTTCGCACATCAAAATCAGGATATTTTTTTGTCAGCCTGCTTCCAATCTCACCCAGTCCTGTGACTCTATCTTTGTTTTCATTTTCTATAATAATATTAATGATATCCTGCTCAATGGTCGATTTACTTATTCCCTGAGCTTTATTTTCTATATCACTTTTCTTCTCTGCGACTTCCTGCGGCGTCTCATTTTCCTTACTAGGCCTTATTTGTAGCGCCTCCTCTTCCTGATCATCACTATCATCTGCATCCAATAATATTTCCAAACTAGTAAATACGTTACAGGCAGCTCTAAACGAACGAGGTGTTTTTTCCTCACCCATTCCTATAATGTCTTTACCCGATTCTCGTAACCGGCTTGCTAATCTGGTAAAATCACTGTCACTTGATACAATACAGAATCCATCCACATTATTCGTATATAGGATATCCATAGCATCTATAATGAGCGCAGAATCTGTTGCGTTTTTCCCAGTAGTGTTACTAAATTGCTGTATTGGTGTAATAGAATTTTCCAATAACTCCTGTTTCCATTTTGTTGTTTGAGTACTTGTCCAGTCACCGTATATTCTTTTATAAGTAATGATTCCATGCTTTGTCATTTCATCCAAAATACTTGTAATATACTTTGCAGAAATATTATCAGAATCTATTAATACCGCAAATCTTTTATCCTCCATTCCTTAACTCCTTTCCTCTTAGGAGCTGTACTAAATAAATTGCACAATTTGCTCCTGAGCCACAGACCTTAAGTTCCTTAGAGTCCGCCGCATGATTTCCTTTATATATCCATAGCCTCTAAAACCCCCAAAGACTTGAATTTCTTATCTACATACAGTCCAGTATAATCTTCCATTATATACTTCACTTCAGCAAAGACCTGATCCGAGACAGTAAAAGTATACAATTTTTCTAATGGAGACGAAATAATAAACTGCATCGTATAGATCAGGGATTCTGAAACCGGTATTCGTCTACTCACAGTCTCGCAGCAATTTTCACAGACTAAGCCCCCCTTTCCTGAACTAAAATATCCTGTCTTCAATTCTTTACCGCATCCGGTACAGCAAAACATCTGTGGATACTCTCCATTTACCACCAAGGCCTTTAATTCAAATATGTATCTAATTAACCTGTTATCAACCTTGGAATCGAGCAAAGCTCTCAGTGTGACATACAACAGCTTCAGAACTTCTCTTTCATCGTTGCCTTCTCTGGTGTAATAATCAGCGAATTCAAGGAAATAAAATCCATAGCATGCGCTGTCAAACCGGGATGCCAATTCCGTAAAATACTTAGAAATATCCGCCTGTTGTAAACGATAAGAGGTACGGCCTTCGTATAGCGTAAATTCTCCGAATACAAAGGGATTACAAGCTGCCAGAAGAGCACTGTTTTGTCTGCGGGCTCCTTTGGCAAAGGCTGTAATCTTCCCTCGCTCTTTCGTAAGAATAACTAATCTCTTATCATAATCACCAATTGGTTGAGCCACCAGAATCATACCCGTCAAATTTACTGATTGCCCCATAACGAATTCCACCTTCATGTCTTTCACTATTATTGCTATTATTGGGAAGCATTAAATCTTCATTTTTATACTTTAAATAAGCGAAAATATCACCTGTTCCTCTAAATAAATTCCAATATTCATCTCTATCCATGTACAACCTCCTTCGATAAATTCAAGAACGCCTTAGCGTTCTTGCTGTGGACGATGCGTCAACTCTGCTGAAAAAATGCAACGCAAGTCAAGCCTGCTTGACTTTGACGCCCTGCAATCCGCCGGAGGCATTATCCTGGAAGGAGACCTACTCCCCCAAGACGAATTTGTCCTTACTCACCACCTATAGAAGTAGGAGTCTTACTGATTTCAAGGTATATTAAATTCTATCATATATTACTAACATAATATTAGATTTTCCCGTTTCGGATATAGTATACTGTTCAATAAATACCAATTATTTTTTCCAAAAAGGCCTTGACAGCTTTGAAAATTAAATAATCAAATATTTTTTTCATCATATCCAAAGTTATGAATTAAAAAATCGCTGTCACGCCAGTCCTTCTTAATTTTGACCCATAATTGCAAATTCACTTTCATATCCAGTATTTTCTCAATATCATATCTGGCAGTACTGCCAATTCTCTTTAGCATCGCTCCGCCTTTCCCAATGATAATGCCTTTATGGGAATCTTTTTCACAGATAATAGACGCTTCAATATCCACCATTTTTCCATTCTTACGCACCTTCATACGTTCAATAAAAACTGCTATTCCGTGTGGTATTTCCTCATTTAACGAATGAAGTGCCTTTTCCCGAATCAGTTCGGCCACAATCTGGCGCTGGGGCTGGTCTGTTATGGTATCCTCCTCATAAAACATAGGACCTTCCGGAAGATATTTGTATAAAGTATCCATGATATCCTGTGTATTCGTCCCCCTTAGTGCCGATACCGGAATAATTTCTGCAAACTCATATATCCGTCTGTATGCATCAATAAACTTCAAAATCTCATCTTTTTTCACAGTATCTATTTTATTGATAATCAGCACTACCGGTATTTTATTCCCTTCTAACTGCTCGGCAATATGTCTCTCACCCGCTCCAATAAACGTAGAGGGTTCCACCAGCCAGAGAATAATATCCACTTCCTTAAGTGTTCTTTTGGCGGTCTTGACCATATACTCACCTAACTTATTTTTGGCCTTATGAATGCCTGGTGTATCCAAAAAAATAATTTGCCCTTTATCTGATGTATAAACAGTCTGAATCTTATTTCTGGTGGTTTGAGGCTTACTTGACATAATTGCAATCTTCTGACCAATCAACTGATTCATCAGAGTAGATTTCCCCACGTTAGGTCTCCCTATCAGAGAGACAAATCCAGACTTATAAACCTTATCTTCCACATCCCATATATTATTACTGCTCATTTCCATATTAACTCCCATCTGCTACGCAAAGCGTACTTGGATTAGATCCTCTGCCAAACACTGCTCCTACTGCCCCATGGAATCGCATCCGGCTTAGAATAACTATATCTCCGCCGAACTCCCCCTACTGCATTAAAGGCAGAACATTCATAAACAAATCTTTTTGTTCTTTAATCTTCTCTTCATTTCCTACGACGCAGAGATAATTCCCATTTAAAATACTTTCTATAATACCAGCCAGATTCCTAATATCCTGTGCTGTGGCATAAAGAACCTCATCTCTTTCTTTTTGTAAATCCTTCGGACTCTGGTTTGATAAATACATTGTCAAAGATCTATTGCCTTTTGCCGCTGGGTTTAATGGTGTATCCATGTCACTGATGGTACCGATAATATATTTTGTCATATCCCTATCATCCACAGTAAAGCTTTTTACATAATCCGTAGTACCTTCATAAATCTTAATTGTTTTCTCTAAATTAGGATCTCTATATGAAACCAAATAACAATCTCCAGTCTTAGAAAAACCGCTCATACAACCATAAGCTCCGCCTTTCACTCTAACATTATTCCACAGATAATCATAGCTCAAAATAACCTTTAAAATTCTAAGTGCACCTGTATAAGCATATCCTTCATGAATAAAATTGCCAGCCCTGGCTACATACTGGATCTGAGATGCCGTAGTAAATCCTTCATTCATCTTTGCAGGTATAATCTCTGCTACCACAGCATCCGCTGTTTTATCATATAATTTAGCTTTCAACGCTTCCACTTCTTTTTCCAAATAAGCGAATCCTTCATCGTCAGCCGTAAAGCTAACCATTAAGTTTTCTTTTGTAAAAATCAGCTTAACAAGAGCCTGTAATCTGCCTATTAAATTAGCCTTCTCATGTTCGAAATTGCTTTCCAAATGCTCAATAACCTTATAAAATGAAATTCCACCTATGGAATCCATAAAATAAGAAGTCGGTGAAAAATACGACATCGCTCTTGTCGCTGCACTGGAATGCCCTGAAGAATTCAACTGCATCTGCAATCTGGATTTCAACTGTGCTACAATTTCATACAATCTCTTTTCATCCATTATTTTAGAAGTAAAAATAATCTCCTTTATCATCTCAAAAGCAAATCCAAGTTTTTCATACAAAAACTTAGCCTTCATCTCAAATTTAGCCTGAAACTTAGTCGTATTCTTCACATCAGAATACGCATTTACAGAGGAATAAATACCACCTGTATTTCTATTTATTTCATTAAATAATTCGCCATGCTTATAGTTTTCGGTATCCACATATCCTAAAACAGACTTCAAAATTCCCACATAAGGAACCAATTCTATAGGAATATCACTCAAATCAAATAGCAAATTCAAATAACCAATCTTATTTGTATACAAATTATGATGCAATACCTTTGTACGATTAAAGTCAACTTCTGTATTATAAATTTCTGCCGCTTCGCTTTTTATATCCGCTCTATTCAACATTGGAATCACTTCCAGCTCTTCCTTTGTGGAGGATTCTTCCTGATGCTTTCGTAAAACTTTCGTGTTTTGGACAAGTCTTTCCACTTCTTCTTTTGCTAAACTATCTTTATATATTTGCAGCTTATCCTCCACATCCTTATCCAATTTAGCAGTCAGACCTTTTTCAGGCTCAATCACCACGATAGAAGAATGAGTATTGCTTAATAAATATTCTTTGATTAGATTTTCAAAATAGCCTGTATTCACCTGTGTTTTCAAGAACTCAAATACATCTAAAAGTTCCAGATATGCAAATGGTTTTTCTTCATCATACAACCAACTGTGAAACAACTCTAATCCATACATAAGTCCCTTAGGATAAGAACCATAATCCGCTTCCCTAAACTTAAATTCCAGATAATTGATACCAGCCAGAATTGCATTCCCATCAATACCATCTCTTGCAATCTGCGTTAATGTATCTTCCACAAGCCTTACAAATTCATCTTTTGATTCTATATTAGAATTCTTAATAATCACAGAGAAAATAGGTTGAAATATACCATTATCATAAGACCCTAATACATCTTTTCCAAGTTTAGAATCTAATAATACCTGTTTCAGCGGTGCTCCCGGTGCTGAAACAAAAGAATACTCCAACACTTGAAATGCTGTTGCCAGCTGCACATCCAAGCTTGTACTAACCACTTTATTAAACGATAAATAAGTATTATCTTTTAAAGATTCCTCTTCCCCAATCGAATATTGCTTTTTCACTTCTCTGATTTCGGTAAAAGGCTCCTGCCTTTTAATCTCTGACACAATGGTCATAGCATCATACTTACTCAAATACTCTACATCCAGCCATCTAAGCTTTTCTACCACATCCATATTTCCATACAGATAAATATAACTATTCGATGGATGATAATATTTGCTATGGAAGGATAAAAAATCAGAATATTTTAAATCCGGAATATACTTAGGGTCTCCACCAGATTCATGGGAATAGGCGGTATCCGGAAATAAAGAGTTCAGTATCTCCCTGTCCAAAACACCTTCCGGAGAAGAAAATGCTCCTTTCATCTCATTATACACAACCCCATTGTATGTCAGCTTATCCTCTGATGACTCTAAATTATAGTTCCAGCCTTCCTGTCGGAAAATCTCTTCTTTTTCATAAATATTAGGAAGAAAAACCGCATCCATATACACATTCATCAGATTCTGAAAATCCTTATCATTGTAACTTGCAACCGGATACATTGTCTTGTCCGGATAAGTCATAGCATTTAAAAATGTATTCAGGGAGCCTTTCACCAACTCAACAAATGGATCCTTTACCGGAAACTTCTTTGATCCGCATAAAACACTATGCTCTAATATGTGTGGCAGCCCTGTGCTATCCTCCGGCGGTGTTCTAAATGCAATATTAAACACTTTATTCTCGTCATCATTGGATAATATTACAACTCTGGCTCCGCTTTTTATATGCTTCAATCGATATGCCATTGCATGAATATCCTTTATTTCTCTCTCTTCCAGCACTTCATATGCCAGCACTTCATTTACCTTCATTAATTCCCGTTCCTCCAATGTTCCTTTGTAATTTATTATCTTAATTCCGCTACTCTTATTCTAGCATTTTTATGATCATCTATACCAATTATATCAAATTAAATTCACTAATCATTATACCATTTTTTTGTATATTATAAAAGCAGGTTTTTACTTAAGCATAATAACTTGCATAATGTAGTTTTACTCCTTCCCTGTTTTCCTCTCTGCTCAGTCCACTTCAGCATGATAAACAGTGTACTATTTGGAATTTGGTTTTTGAATCCTAATCTTAATAGTAAAACCGACCTTTTGCCGCCCAAATCCTATAAAGCAAAAAAAGGCACTGCACAATGATAAAAATCATTAAGGCAGTACCTTCTAATTCAAACTTTATTCAGCCTCAGGTGCTCCATAAAGTGCAACCAATTTTTGTAAATATTTATATTTATCTTTTGCCTCAGCCTCAGCCTCAGCAAATAGTTTGGCAGCCCTCTCAGGTTTTGTACGCTGTAATGATGTATAACGAACTTCTCCCAATAAGAAGTCCTGGAAACTTTCTGTTGGAGCCTTGCTGTCTAATAAGAATGCACTCTTTCCTTCTTTTGCTAATATAGGATTGTATCTAAAGTTATGCCAGTAACCTGCTTTTACTGCCTTCTCTTCTTCTGTCTGAGATTTACCCATACCAGATTTGATACCATGAGCGATACATGGTGCATATGCAATTACTAAGGATGGCCCTGGATATGCTTCCGCCTCTGCAAGCGCTTTTACAGTCTGATTATAGTCTGCACCCATAGCTATCTGTGCTACATAAACATAACCATAGCTCATTGCAATACTTGCAAGATCTTTTTTCCTAACAGCCTTTCCACCAGCTGCAAATTGCGCAGTGGCACCTGTAGGTGTTGCTTTGGAAGACTGACCACCAGTGTTAGAGTAAACTTCTGTATCAAATACCATGATATTAATATCCTGACCGCTCGCTAATACATGGTCAACACCACCGAATCCGATATCATAAGCCCAACCGTCTCCGCCAAAAATCCAGGAAGATTTTTTAGCTAAGTAATCCTCCTGTTTTAAAATGTCTTTTCCTGCTTCGCAGTCACATGTCTGTAAAGCTTCCACAAGTTTGTCCGTAGCAGTTCCGTTTAATGCACCAACTGTAAAGGTATCTAACCAATTCCGTGCAGCCTCTTTTACATCTTCTTTATCCGTTGATGCAGCCAGAACCTCTACTTTTGTTTTCAAACCATCTCTGAGTGCCTTCTGCGCTAACATCATGCCATAACCAAATTCAGCATTATCTTCAAATAAGGAGTTAGACCAAGCTGGCCCTCTGCCCTTTTGGTTTACTGTATATGGTGTTGATGGTGATGAGTTACCCCAGATTGAAGAACATCCAGTTGCATTTGCAATGTACATTCTATCTCCGAATAACTGGGTAATCAATTTCGCATAAGGAGTTTCTCCACAACCTGCACAAGCTCCTGAGAACTCAAGTAATGGTTGTTTGAACTGACTTCCTTTTACGGTGTTATCTTTAAATTTAGCAAGAACATCTAACTTTTCAGGTAATTCAACTGCATAGTCGAATGCTTCCTGACATGCCATATTAGCTTCCATGTTCTTCATAACTAAAGCTTTTTCGCCTTTTCTGCCTGGACAAATATTTTCACATGAACCACAGCCTGTACAGTCTAAAGCAGAAACTAGCATTGAAAATTTCATATCCGGCATACCAGTCATTGGAATCGATATTAATGTATCCGGTGCATTTGCCACTTCCTCATCTGTTAATGCTGCAGGGCGGATAACTGCATGAGGACATACGTAAGAACAACGGTTACACTGGATACAGTTTTCCGGAACCCATACTGGGATATCAACTGCAATACCGCGTTTTTCAAATGCAGATGTTCCTGATGGAGTTCTTCCATCTACATAATCTGCAAATGCGGATACCGGCAGATTATTCCCTTCCTGTGCATTAACCGGAATCTGAATGCCATTCACAAATTTAACGGTATCTGCTTTCTTGCCGTCTTTTTGGATTCCCAGATCTTCATCCTCAGCATTTTTCCAACTGTTCGGAATCTGAATTTCTACAATATCCTGTGCCCCGCGATCGATTGCATCGTAGTTCATCTGTACAATCTTATCCCCTTTTTTACCATAAGATTTTTTAGCAGCATCTTTCATGAACTGAATCGCCTGCTCTTCTGGAATGATGTTGGCAAGTTTAAAGAATGCTGATTGAAGAACTGTATTAATACGGCCTCCAAGACCAATCTCTTTCCCAATCTTAATTCCATCGATGGTATATAATTTAATGCTATGTTCCACAATGTAACGTTTCGCCTGTCCTGGCAAATGACTTTCAAGACCCTCCAAATCCCATGGGCAGTTTAATAAAAATGTACCGCCATCTTTTACTTCCTGAACCATGTTGTATTTACGAACATAGGAAGGATTATGGCAGGCTACAAAATTAGCCTGTTTGATTAAATAGGTTGATTTAATTGGATCTTTACCAAAACGTAAATGCGAAATGGTAACACCGCCTGATTTTTTAGAATCATAATCAAAATATGCTTGTGCATACATATCTGTATTGTCACCGATAATCTTGATTGAATTCTTATTTGCTCCAACCGTACCATCTGCACCAAGTCCCCAGAATTTACAGCTAATCGTTGTCTCCGGTGCGGTAAGCGGATTCTTTGTTACCTCAAGGGATAGGTGGGTAACATCGTCGACAATACCAATTGTAAATAACGATTTTTCTGTATTTTCAAATACGGAAATGATTTGACCTGGAGTCGTATCTTTTGATCCCAAACCATAACGTCCTGAAAAGATTGGTGTCTGGTCAAATTTGGTCCCTTTTAATGCCGCTACAACATCTAAGTATAATGGCTCTCCCATGGAACCTGGTTCTTTTGTTCTATCTAAAACGGATATGCGTTTTACAGAGTCTGGAATTGCATTTATCAAAGCGTCTGCAGCGAACGGTCTGTATAAACGAACTTTAATTACACCAACTCTTTCGCCGGCTTTATTTAAATATTCTACAGTTTCATCAATGGTCTCACAGACAGAACCCATCGCAATGATTATATGCTCAGCATCCGGTGCACCATGATAGTTGAACAAGTCATAGTTTGTACCTATTTTTTCATTCACTTTGTCCATACATTCTTTTACAATACCTGGTAATGCTTCATAATAAGGATTGCAAGCTTCTCTTGCCTGAAAGAAGATATCCGGATTTTGAGCAGATCCCCTATGATCCGGGTGATTTGGATTCAGGGAATCCTTACGATATGCATCTATTGCATCCATATCCGCCATATCTTTCAAATCTTCATAATCCCATGTCTCAATCTTCTGTAATTCATGAGATGTTCTAAAACCATCGAAGAAACTCACAAATGGTAAACGCCCTTTAATTGCAGCCAGATGTGCGACTGCACTCAAATCCATAACTTCCTGTACGCTTGATTCGCAAAGCATTGCCACCCCAGTCTGGCGTGTTGCGTAAACATCTGAGTGATCTCCAAAGATTGACAATGCATGACTTGCAACTGCGCGAGCGGATACATGGAAAACACCCGGCAGTCTTTCACCTGCTATCTTATATAAGTTAGGTATCATCAGTAATAAACCTTGAGATGCAGTATATGTTGTCGTTAAAGCACCTGCTGACAGGGAACCATGAACCGTTCCGGCCGCACCAGCCTCTGATTGCATCTCAGTAACTTGTACTTCTTGTCCAAAAATATTCTTTCTTCCTTGCGTTGCCCATTCATCCGTCACTTCCGCCATAACAGATGATGGTGTGATTGGGTAGATGGCTGCAACATCTGTAAATGCATACGAAGCATGTGCCGCTGCATTATTTCCGTCCATTGTTTTCATTTTTCTTGCCATATTATTTCTCCTCCTTACGTAGAATCCAACGATTCCCAGTTACATCTAATCAGTCAAATACTGATACCATGCAGCAACAAGCTACGGTGTATTTAACCCTCGCGGCTTTCGCCAAATGCAAGCAGTCCGGCACCTGGCATTGTGTTCGCAGAACACATTTTGCTCACGGGAAAAATTAGCGTGTTAATAATAAACCTATCGAAAGTTCAGCTTATACTTTTTCGCTTAAAAACAGGCCAATTCACATTTATGTGAAAAAGCCAAATATTATTGTCTTTAACTTATTAAGCATAGCATATTGATATAAAAAAGTCTATTTGTTATTTGCTTTAAAGTGGAAATCTATGTATTTTTTACAATACAATTTGTATTTTTCAAATTTTATTTTTTTGCAAAAATTCGCAAATAAACATCTTATATTAATTAAGGTATGGATACCAACAAAAATGATTTTATGTGGAAGAAATTACCAGTCTGTTCTCTGCATGTGGAATCTGTCGCACAGCTGCTTCGCAACACATGGAAATCTATGTATTTTTCATAATTTGCATATTCCTTAATAGTATTTTTTTGCATAAATACGCAAACAAAACGGAAATAACATCTTTTACTAAATATGGCATGGATACCAACAAAAATGATTCCATCAGTGTACGCATAGAAATTATCTTAAATTGTATTACTCCAAGCAAATGACAAATAAGCAGTCCCAGAACACTGATACAAATAATACCTATTTTATTCTTCATTTTTTTAGTAAGACCGCAACATATCACCAAAAAGAAAAAACCAAATATAAAACCGCCTGTTGTCCCAACTAACATCTGTAATCCCCCCTTAAAGTTTGCAAATACAGGTACGCCCACCACTCCTAATAATACATAGATAAATGTAGAAACACTGCCAAGCTTCCATCCGAGCACATATCCTGCCAGTGCAAAGCCAAAAGTCTGCAAGGTTATCGGAACCCCTGTTGGCATTGGAATGGAAAGCTGAGAAAGGACTGCCAAAATGGCGGTAAACATTCCCACTGATATGATATATCTCGCATTATATTTCTTACTTTTCATTTCTTTTTGTTTTTCCATAACCTCTCCCTCTTTCAAAAAAATGGCAAATCGTATTCCACTTCTCAATGTATATCACTATGCAGCTGCACTATGATTTCAATGAAAATTGGAATTGCTTTTTCTTAATCATTATAATAATACAAACTTCTATTGTCAACCATATATATTCTTCGGTTGACAATATATATGTTTTCTCCACACTTTTTGTCTAATATACGAAAAAATCGGCTGCGTTCAAATTAGCAATAGCTGGACACGATTTATAATGATAAAACAAAAGTGCTACTGCGGCAATACTCTCAAATTGACTTCAACCATCCATTCAAAGGCGATACCGAGTAACACTTATTATTCTTTTTAGTAAGATATAATCCTTCATATAAAACACATTCTCTTAAGCATCGACCATCTCTAATTCTTCAATATACTGTTCGATGAGTTTATCAAGTAGTACATTCTGTATATATGACTCCTGCAAATCTTTATTTTTATCTATAGATTCATTTAATTTATTTCTTTCTATTTCAATTTGGTTCCTTAGTTGTTCGATACGTTTCATACAAACTACCTCTTCCTTCCTAATTTTTAATCCTTTTTCTTTTGATCATAATTATAATTATGGATATTACGACTAGAAAAATTGCAAGAACCTGAGATACCGGAAAACCCATGAATCGTAATTGATCCGTACGTAAGCCTTCTATCCATCCTCTTCCAAGACCGTAACCTGCTAAGTAGAATAAGAAAACTTCGCCCTGAAATTTCTTATGCTTTTTATAAAGTATAAGTATACATAAAACACATACATTCCATAATGATTCATACAAAAAAGTAGGGTGCACCTGAATATATTCAATTCCATTTATCATGATGCTGTTATTCGCCAACTCTGTTGATACATCACTGACATAAACCATATTTAACGGTATTTGCATTGCGAAGAGCGAATCTGTATATCCTCCAAAAGCTTCCCGATTAAAAAAGTTACCCCACCTTCCTATTATTTGTCCGGCTGTAAGTCCTATACATGCAGTATCTACCAGTTGCCCAAATGATAACTTTTTAAATTTGCTGTATATGTAAACAGACAATACGGCAGCGATTACTCCTCCATATATTGCCAGTCCACCTCTTCTCGTGTTAAAGATGCTTAAAAGATCATCTTTATAAGTTTCCCAAGAGAAAATTACATAATACAATCTAGCACCAACAATTGCAGAAGCAATTGCTATCATTGCTAAATCAATATAATTATCTGCATTTTGTCCTGTCCTTTTTGCTTCATTATAAGCTAAGATTACACCTACAAGCATTCCAAATGCAATAATAATTCCATAATATGCTATATCAAATCCAAATATCGTTATGGTTTTTCCGACATTCTCTAAATGTATTCCCAGATTGGGAAAATGAATTGACTTATCCACTATATTAACTCCTATCTGCCTGATCTGCCGGCAATATGCAACTCTATACATTAAAACGGAATAATATAACATCTCCATCTTTTACCACATACTCTTTGCCTTCTAAACCAACTAATCCTTTTTCCCTGGCTACTACATATGAGCCGCAATCCAGAAGGTTTTCATAGTTCACAACTTCTGCACGTATAAAGCCTCTTTCAAAGTCGGTATGGATTTTCCCTGCTGCCTGTGGCGCCTTTGTTCCTTTTTTTATTGTCCATGCTTTTGTTTCTTTTTCACCAGCTGTAAGATAACTGATAAGACCTAACAAACTGTAGCTTGCACTGATCAATTTTTCTAATCCGGATTCTTCTAAACCCAGTTCTTCTAAAAACATCTGTTTTTCATCATCATCAAGTTCTGCTATTTCCTGTTCAATCTGTGCACAAACAACAAAAACTTCAGATTCCATCTTTTTTGCAAATTCTCTAACTGCTTTTACATTCTCATTTGAGTTACCATCGTCGCATAAATCTTCTTCACTGACATTCGCCGCAAATATTACCGGCTTTCCTGTCAATAAATTATACTCACTTATCATTGCTGCTTCTTCTTCATCTTCTGTTTCTAACGATATAGCCATATTCCCTTCCTCTAAATAGTCTTTTACTCTATTTAATAGTTGTAATTCTTTCGCAAGTGCTTTATCATTTCTGGCTCCTTTTGAAGTTTTTTCAATCTTTCTTTCTAATATCTCCAAGTCTGAAAAAATTAATTCAAGATTAATAGTTTCAATATCCCTTATTGGATCAACTTTGCCATCCACATGAATTACATTCGAATCTTCAAAGCATCTTACTACATGAACAATTGCATCTACTTCTCTTATATTTGCCAGGAATTGATTACCAAGTCCCTCGCCTTTGGATGCTCCTTTTACTAAACCAGCTATGTCTACAAATTCAATAACGGCGGGTACAATCTTCATTGAATGATATAAATCAGCAAGCATTCCTAATCTTTTATCCGGAACCCAAACGACTCCAACATTGGGATCAATTGTACAAAACGGATAGTTTGCTGATTCTGCTCCTGCTTTTGTCAATGAATTAAACAATGTACTTTTCCCAACATTTGGCATACCTACAATACCTAATTCCATTACATTCTTCCTTTCTATATACATCATTTTTACATATTTTGTTATTTTTTGTCCTTGCTTTCTCTTCCTCAGATATTGTGATTTGCATATTTTGATAAAATTATTACTATGCCGCATTATGGTAATAGTCTATCATATCCAACAATTAAAAATCAAGCGTTTGGAGCTGCTATCGATCGACATTTGTCGTCTTTTCATCGACACAATTCGCCATGCGATTAATCTTCCGACTCAATTAAAAGCAAAATACCCCTGGAAAATTCTATACTTCCAACTTCATGAATCAACTCGTTGCTAATTCCTATGCTGCTATGCTTTTCCATAGTGTATTTTTCTAATGGATATTTAAATCCTTTAAGGGTAAGCCCCTCCACAGTTGTACTAAGAGGAAGCAGTGAAAAATATGTTCCAAATTGATTTTTTTTATATATTATTGTCGATTTTTTTAATAAAGAAATTCTGTTTTTTTCGTTTATTATGAAACATTTTATACCTTTTTGGGCGGGAATATATAGATTATGGATGTTTGAAAGAGTGTGATCCATTCGAGAACCGATTCCTCCCATGATAATAATCTCATCACTGTTTAACCCCATCGCTAATTCTATTGCCAATTGCGTATCGGTTGCATCTTTTTCCGGTTTATGAATAGATACTTCTACGGATGGGTCAGCCAGATAGTAATTCACCACTTTCTTTGACGCAGTGTCAAAATCACCAACAACATGCGTGGGTGTAATTTGATTACTATATAGAAACTCTGCTCCTGAATCTACACCAATTATGAGATCCAATTTTAAATCTGAAATGTAAGAAAGGGCAAAGTCTTTACTGATATCGCCCCCGGTAATAAGTAAGGTAGTCATGCTTAAACTCCCATCTTTCACTTCCTTGCCTGACACAAAATATCCCCGCCAAATTGTATGGTCTATTTTGTAACAGCTCCTAAAATATTTAAAAAATCCTGTACATTTTTCTGAGTATCTGCACCAAATACGGAGGATCCGGCAACGATTACGTTAGCTCCCGCATCGATTATTTTCCGAATATTTGACTGTTTAATTCCGCCATCTACTTCTATGTCTACAGATAAATGTCTATCTTGAATCATATTTCTTAACTGTTTTATTTTTTCAGTACAGCTTTCTAAATATGTCTGACCGCCAAATCCTGGATTCACAGTCATGATAAGAATCATATCTACCTTATCTAATATATATTCCAGAGTCGATAAGGGTGTAGCTGGATTTAAGGCAACACCGGCTTTCAATCCTTTTTCCTTTATCTGAGCAATGGTTCCATCCAGATGCTTACATGCCTCCGCATGCACAGTGATGATGTCAGCTCCTGCAGCCGCAAATTCTTCTAGATATCTTTCCGGATTGGATATCATTAAATGTACATCGAATACTTTCTTAGTAACACTACGCACAGATGAGATAACCGGCATTCCAAAAGAAATACTTGGAACAAAATCGCCATCCATTACATCAATGTGAATATACTGGGCTCCTGCTTTATCTACAGTTTCTATCTCTTCTCCCAGTTTTTTAAAGTCGGCTGCTAATATCGATGGTGCTAATATATACATACGTTCCTCCATTTATTCAATAGTCTAAATTAGAGCGTGTAGAACAAAGTGTTCGCTTTGCGAACTCTTGCGCCTCCGGCGGCCGCTTGCGACATCTTCCTCTTACGCCGGAGTGCGCATCCTCCCGGAGGGTTTTTGCTTTATAGGACGCAATCTCCTATAAAGTGAAACATGCTTGTTCCACACGTTCTAATATCTCTTATTATTTTTTGCCTCTCCAAACATAATTACATAATTATCATAACGGCTCTGGCTTATGTCTCCTGCGTCCAGTGCAGCTTTCACAGCACATGCCGGTTCGTTAATATGAACACATCCCTGAAATTTGCATTGCCCTTCATAATGATGAAACTCAGGAAAATAATTCTTTAACTCTTCTTTTTCTAAATCCTGCGCAAGAAGAGAACTAAAACCAGGCGTATCCATAATATAGGTGTTCTCACTGACATAAATTAATTGGGAATGGCGGGTTGTATGTTTCCCTCTCCCAATCTTTTCACTAATTACACCCGTTTCCATACCTACTTCAGGTTGTAAAATATTGATGATTGAAGATTTCCCTACTCCGGAAGGTCCTGCTAATGCAGTAGTTTTCCCCTTGATTAGGTGGTGAATTTCTTCTAATCCGTCATTATCATAGGCACTTGTGAAAATAACTTTGTAGCCACAGGCACCATAGGTATCCGCTAACATTTGAATCTCCTCCGTGGATCCAATATCTGTTTTATTAAAACAAATATTCGTTTCCACATTCTGCCTTTCCATCATAACTAAAAAACGATCCAGCAGATTAAAATGAGGGTTTGGTCTTGTTACTGCAAAAATAAGGATGGCTTGATCAATATTGGCTACCGCCGGTCTGATAAGCTGGTTCTCTCTTGGATGTATATCTATAATATTCCCCGTCTTTTCCACTTCATCGCCAACCTCAATTGTAACGTTATCACCTACAAGTGGCTTTATATTCCTTTTTCTAAATATACCTTTTGCCTTACACTCATAAATTCCGGACTCCACTACGTGAACGTAATAGAATCCGGCTATCCCTTTTATTATTTTACCCTCCATAGACTACTGGGAAATTACAGTGAAATCCGAGGAGGTTAAATTTCGCGTATATATCGGTATATCATTAGATGCTCCTGAGCGATCCGGATTATCATATATTCTTTCTGTAATGATAATTGATGCATTCTCGGTGCTTTCTGTAATCACACCCGAAACTGAAAATGGGAAAAATCCGTTGCTGGCTTCTGTCCAGTCAGCTAAGGTCCGACGATACGCCCCCTGTACAAATTCGACTACAACCGGCCCATTAGAATAAGCGGATGGTTGTTCAATTAGTATAGATAAGCTATATTGCTGACCTTTACTTACATATATAGTAACTTCCTGTCCCGCTTCCAAGGTAGTCCCTGCTGAAGGACTCTGTCTAAATACAGTCCCATTCTCTGCACTATTAAACTCTTCTGTAACCTTTGCCACCAACTTTTTAGTACCTAGTGCTGTTTCGGCACTTGATTGATTATACCCTACTACATTAGGCACAGTAATATATTCAATTCCCTCACTAATTGTTATTGTAACGGTATCACCAGCAACAACCCCAACCGTAGCTACCGGATTTTGCCTTATCACATCCCCTTTATTTACATCACTACTATATTCATACTCATATTTAACCGTTAAACCTAAATTTTCAATTGCGGCAGTTGCTGCATTTTTACTCATTCCTGAAACATTCGGAATGGAAATACTTGCAGTCCCTGAACTTATTACAACAGATATCTGCGTATGCGCATTCACCTTTGTGCCAGCTGCGACATCCTGATCCATAATCATTCCATCTGCATACTCATCCGAATTCTGTGGAGAGTTTGAAGCTAACTTAATTCCAAGTCCTAATGCATTTAATTCCGCTTTCGCTTCTTCATATGTCTTACGAAGCAAGCTTGGAACTGTTACTGTTTGAGTTTCTGATTCTGTAATCTCGGCTGTCACTGTCTCTGTTTGTGTAGCATCATCTTTCGTCTTATTAGAACCTAAGAAATCAAAAAAACCAACTGCATAACCTACTAACGCTAAGAAAATAACCAGAATAACAACAATGATTATAATTGCGCCTGTCATCATGGCTTTTTCTAATTTTGGATTAAACTTTTCATCGCCATCATCATCTTCATCATCATCTTCATCGTCGTCACCCTTATCATATGCTTCATCATCATATTTATTTTTCCTCTTACTATTTCTCCTGCTTCTGCTTTTCTCTTCCTCATAATCATCGTCGTCATCATATTCTGAACCATGACTCTTTTGATTCTTTATCTGTTCTAATTCTTCTCTGGATATCATAACCGTTTTCGCATGATTATTAAGAGGCGTTAATTGCACAAAATCCCCCTCTGGATTTACTAACGATAATTTCAAATCGCGAAGCAGTTCATCTATGGAAGCATATCTTCTATCTGAACTTTTCTGTGTACATTTGAAGATAATCTGCTCTACGCTATATGGAATATCCGGTGCATATGCAGAAGGCGCCACCATCTCCTCCTGTAAATGTTTGATTGCTATAGCAACTGTTGTCTCCCCATCAAAAGGAACACGCCCGGTAACCATCTCATACATTGTAATGCCCAGTGAATAGATATCACTTTTCACATCGCTGTATCCGCCTCTTGCCTGTTCCGGAGAACTATAATGTACGGACCCCATCACATTGGAGCTAATTGTATTGGCGGATGCTGCTCTGGCAATTCCAAAGTCTGTTACTTTGACCTTACCATCTGTAGAAATCATAATATTCTGTGGTTTGATATCACGATGTATTATATTGTTATTATGAGCCGCCTCAAGCCCCATAGAAACCTGAATGGCTATACTGACTGCTTCTCTAACGGATAACTTTCCTTTCTTATTAATGTAATCTTTCAGGGTAATCCCCCCTACTAATTCCATCACAATATAATAAACTCCCTTTTCATCACCGACATCATATACATTCACAATATTTGGATGTGAAAGACCTGCTGCTGCATGCGCTTCTGCTCTGAATTTGGATACGAAACTCTGGTCTTCCTGAAATTCTGATTTCATTACTTTTATCGCAATAAAGCGGTTTAGTTTATGATCCTTTGCCCTATAGACATCAGCCATGCCACCGGAACCTATTTTCTCTATCACTTCATACCTATCGCCGATAAACGTTCCTTGTTCTAACATTTTTTCACTCCCCTATAGATGGCTCTATTAATACAACTGCGATATTATCTTTTCCGCCATTCTCATTTGCTCTCTCTATCAAACGAGCTGCTATTTCCGATAAATCTGAGCCTGTTTTTACTATTTTACTTATTTCTTCATCCTTCACCATGTTCGATAATCCATCCGAACACAGAAGAATTATATCATGTTCTTGTAACTTCAGGTCAAAAAAGTCTATATCCACTTCGCTACTTACACCAATAGCTCTAGTGATTACATTCTTATCTGGATGATTATGGGCTTCTTCCCTATTAATTTCACCTATCCGAATCATTTCTTCTACGAGCGAATGATCTCTGGTCACCTGCTGTATCTCCTCTGATACAACATACAAGCGACTGTCTCCTAAATTTGCCACATACAAATAATGACCCACTATGGTGGCTACAACTAACGTCGTTCCCATGCCTAACCTAGCTGCGTCTTCTTTTGCTTTTTCACGCAAAAGTATATTTGCTGTTTTCATGGCGCTTCGAATAATTTTTATTGGGTTATGCTCTGCGTCGTTTGTTATAGATTCTATTAACGATTCTACTGTAAATCTTGATGCAAAGTCACCAGCCTTGTGACCACCCATGCCGTCAGCTACCACAAAGAGATTGGAAAGGTTTCCAACAGGGGTTTCTGAAACAAAGACATAATCTTGGTTTTCTTTTCTTATTTGTCCTAAATCTGTAGCAGAAAATGCGTTCATGCTTCTTCCTCCCTCTCTTTTTAGTGACTATTCAGAAACCCTCACATTTCTTTGAAAATGTGCCGAATGTACCAGCTACTGAATAGTTTCCTTTTTATCAATGTAACTTTTCCTTAATTGTCCACAGGCCCCATCAATATCGCGACCTATTTCTCTTCTTATAGTAACATTAATTCCGCATTTTTCAAGTTTATTTTTGAAATTTTCAATTACTTTTTTTTGAGACTGTACAAAACATCTTTCATTTATTGGATTAACCGGTATTAAATTAACGTGGCAATTCAATGGTTTTACCAGCTGTATCAGCTGTTTTGCATCTTCAAGCGTATCATTTACTCCACCTACCAAATTATACTCAAATGTTAATCTTCTACCTGTTTTATCAAAATAGTACTTACAGCTTTTCAACACTTTCTCTAATGAATACTTATTCGCTATAGGCATTAATTTTTTCCGTTTTTCATTATTTGACGCATGCAGAGAAAGTGCAAGTGTAATCTGAAACTCCTCATCCGCAAGTGATCTTATCCCCGGAACCAGCCCGCAAGTAGAAACAGTAATATTCCTCTGGCTAATATTTAGACCATATTCATCACTGATCATCTTAATAAACCTGACAATATTATCATAATTATCAAGCGGTTCTCCGCACCCCATTACCACAAGATTGGATACCCGGTCGCCTGTCCTCTTTTGAATCTGATAAATTTGATCCAACATTTCCGCAACAGTTAAATTCCTAGTCAGTCCCCCAATCGTAGAAGCACAAAATACGCATCCCATCCTGCATCCAACCTGAGAAGAAATGCAAACAGAATTCCCATGCTTATATTTCATCAGAATGCTTTCTATCACATTCCCATCTTCCAATTCAAACAAATATTTCTGTGTACCATCAACCTTCGACGTCTGCACTTCTACAATTCTTAAATGTGGCAGCCTATATCTTTGTTCTAACACTAGTCTAAAGTCTTTTGATAAATTACTCATCTCTTCAAAGTCATCCGCCAACTTCTTATGAATCCATTCATAAATCTGTTTTCCTCGAAACGACTTCTCACCGATAGCGATAACACTCTCTATAATTTCCTCATACCCCAAAGACTTAATATCTACTTTTTCCATTTAACTCCTGACTCCCTGCCCAATTCTCTTAAGTCTTGCTATGAAAAACCCATCCGTCCGATGTACTCCCGGAAGCAACTGCATAAACCCTATTCTAGTTGTTTTAGACTTTAATTCATCTGGTATATATGGATCTAAACTTTCCATTTTATATGGATAGTTTTCTAAAAACCATTTCATATTTCCTTGATTCTCATCTGCATCTATAGTACAGGTGCTATAGATGAGTGTACCGCCCACTTTGACATATGTATGTACGGTATCAAGAATCTTTCTTTGTAATTCTACCAAATCTGCTTGTTTTTTCTGTGACATTTTATATTTAATATCTGTTTTTTTACCAATAACTCCAAAACCGGAGCAAGGCACATCTGCAATCATAATATCGGCCTTTTCAATGGATTTGATGTCAAAAACAGTTGCATCTTTTGTAACTGCAGTCATATTAATCACATCATTTTTTGTAATATTCTCCTGAATGAATGCCACTTTACTATCTGTTAAATCGCGGGCTTCCACGTGTCCGCTGCCTTTTAACTTATCCGCTATATGAAGGCTTTTTCCCCCGGGAGCGGCACAAACATCTATCACGTAATCTCCCCACTTTGGTGCTGCTATTTCGGCCACCAGCATGGAGCTTACATCCTGAATCTGAAAAAGTCCGTCGCGAAAGGCCTGTATACCTCTCATGTAGTTATAGTCTGAAATGTAAAGAGCATAGTCAAGATATGGTGCTTCTTTTACTGTAATTCCCTGCATGATAAGGCTCTGAGTCACTTGTGCTACATTGGATTTTTGCAAATTTACACGAATTGATGTGGGTTTGTTTTCCAAAAAATCCTGCAGCATTATTTTAGTTATATCAACGCCAAATTGCTTTACCCATTTTTCCACAAGCCATTCAGGCATTGAGTAAGTGACGGATAGATAAGTGATAACAGAATCTTCTTCTTTCGGAAATTCTACAGTATCCAAATCCCGTCCTATGGCTCTGATAACACCATTTACAAACCCTTTTAATTTATAAAAGCCTCTTTTTTGAGCTATTTTAACTGCTTCATTACAAACAGCAGAATTTGGCACATTATCCATATATTTCATCTGGTAGACAGCACTTCTAATCAACCCGCGAATAAGTGGCTTCATATTCTCTACTTTTACGCTTGAAAATTGATTGATAATGTAGTCTATCTGCGTCATGTACTCTATAGTACCTTCTGTGATTCTTGTGATAAATGCTCTGTCCTGCTTGCTTAAGTACTGATACTTATCCAGAGCACTGCGAAGTGCTATATGGCTATATTGCTCCTCCTCTGTTATTTCCAATAATATCCCCAGAACCAGTTCCCTTGTATTAACCGAATTAGTCACGGTTTCTTCCTCCCCTAAGTATTATTAATCTTAGCAGTTGTAAGGCCGTTGCTGCTAAACTTGCCACATAAGTCAAGCCGGCTGCACGTAGTACCACAGCAGCTCCTTTGCTCTCTTCCCCACTTAGTATTCCTGTACCCTTCAATGTATTTAACGCTCTGCTAGAAGCATTAAATTCTACAGGAAGTGTGATTATTTGAAATATAACTGCCAGCGAAAATAGTATAATTCCGGCTGTCATTAATGCAGAACTGCTAAATAGTAACCCCGCTACAAAAATCGGCCATGATAGCGATGAAGATATATTCACTGCCGGAACTATGGTGCCCCTGATTTTTAATGGCAGATAGCCCTTATTATCCTGAATTGCATGACCACACTCATGTGCTGCGACGCCAACTGCCGCAATAGACGCTGTATTGTATACGTTATCTGATAATCGTAAAATTTTATTAACAGGGTCATAGTGGTCTGTCAGAGAACCTTGCACTCTTTCTATCCTCACTTCGCAAATCCCCGCTGTTTCTAATACCCGCTGGGCAGCCTGCGCTCCGGTCATGCCTGAATAGATTCTTACTTTTGAATATTTAGAAAATGCAGATTTTACTCTTGCAGATGCTAATAGTGAAAGTGCCAGACCTATAAAAGCCAAAACCATGGTTGAATCATAAAACAGACCGTATCCCCATATCATATTAACGCCTCCTTTATACATTGGTCTTCACCAGTCTTATAGACTAAAGAAGATTTTCATAATAATTCATAGAGATAGTATATTCATTATCAAAACAAGTTATCCTTAATTATATATTAGCTACAGATGTTTTGCAAGTTTTTACGAAAAACAGTGGATTTTTTTGTAACAGTTCAGCCTTATCTATTCGAAGACGGACGAGATTACTGCAGTTGATAATGTATCAATTTGTAGCAGGAATGTAAATCAGGATGTTGAAAATATATTTTCAACATCCTGATTGTATAATTTCTTTTGTATTCGTTCTAAGCCC
>Ga0153997_1000038_pt1 | contig 42203 bp, 34 predicted proteins | sample TSNC081MetaG_FD_104750 | JGI IMG/M metagenome (GOLD analysis project Ga0153997, IMG submission 104750) | Attine ant fungus gardens microbial communities from North Carolina, USA - TSNC081 MetaG | ecosystem: Host-associated > Fungi > Mycelium > Unclassified | place: USA: North Carolina, Lumber...
CTAAGTCTTTATGCTCATTATAGTATTTAACTGCATCCTCTTTAAACTGTTGTGTATATGGTGATCCCATGGTCAATTCCTCCTTTTCTTTACTGTATTATCATATATTATTTCTTAGGAATTTTCCACGTTTAACTTGTCCTATTTTTATTCTACCACTACAGCGAATACTGCGCAAATTTGTTGTTGCCGGCATCCTCGTACCACGTCGCAGCGGCGGAGCAGTCCTTTTCTGTGCCGAGGATATCGTCTTGCAGTTTACACCATTCCTTATACAGCGCACAGATCCGTTCGTCGCCGGCAAGCTCACGCACGATATTATCTACCAGCTTTTTATCATCGGGTTTTAAGTATCCATACATTTTCCGTCCCTTATGCTGGCGTTCCGGATAGGGTTCGAACCTCCGAAACCCGCCTTGCAGAAACCATACAGTCATATTCGTCATATGTTTTGACTAATAATTAAAATTATAAAAAATATATACAAAATGATGGCGGTATAAGTGAAAAATCTATTTTGCGTGTAACACATTTACATATTGTACAAAAATAAACACGGATATTCCATTAAAAAAGCAATTAAATACATTTATACTATACATATGTTTTCCAAAACAAAAATGATAAAAAACCTTTCTGGTAGTTTATTAGAAAGAGGGGTATTATGAAAAAGAATTTTATACAAACACGGGATGACTGTTTCGTAAGAAATGGTAAAAGATAATACTTCGCAGATGGGCATTGGGATCATGGATGAATTTTGAACATTTTATGCTGGGACTTCCGGGAACCAATTCCATGATTCTGGAAGCTTTTGAAGAAGTATATGGAAAAGAAAAGACTTCGAAATGGCTAGATCAATTATTAATGGATATGGTTTCCGAGGAAGATATTAAATATTTGAAAGGCATTGGAATTAATTCTATCCGGATTCCCTTTGGATATCATTATTTTATGAATAATTTAATGGAACCGGGATTTTTTCTGGAAAGTGGTTTTGAAAAGCTAGACAGGGTGGTAAAGCTTTGCGAAAAAAATGAGATATATATCATCCTGGATCTGCATTCTACTCCAGGATCACAGAATACGGACTGGCATTCTGATATTATAACAGGGCAGCCCTTATTCTGAAAGTATCGTTGTTTTCAGGATCAGGTAATTTGGCTGTGGAAGGAATTATCTTCCCGATATACAGATAATCCATGGTTTGTTGGGTATGACGTTATGAATGAACCGGGTTATGGACTCAAAGAAGAACAAATTAACGGCCTCTATGAGCGTGTTTGTGCTGCAATCAGAGAAAAAGATACAAATCACATCCTTTTTTAGAAGGAATTGATTTTGGGAAAGATTTTACACCGCTTAAGGAATTGCATGATCCTCAGATTGCCTACACAGTACATTTTTATCCGTTTGTTCTGGAAGAAAATGTACTGTCTCCAAAGATGGATGATACACACCGGATGAAAATCTTCACTGGGATATTTAAGCACCAATTAAGTGAAATCAAGAGATCCCACCGGCCTGTCTGATGCGGGGAATCCGGATATGAAATTCCGGATGGGCAGGAAGAACTTTATGCACTGCGTTTTTCCGATCAGTTCTATATTCAGTAAGCGTTTTAAACAGTCCTGTAGCATGACCCCCACTGAATACCGGCATAAGAAGAATAATTAAGAGAACCTGCTGGAAACTGTACCACTTTGTGAGGATATTTTGTGTCAGACAAGGAAGTGAACACCGTAAGGCTTTCACCAACTAAGTATGGCGCAAAATACACTATCAAAGGCTACAGTTTATTTAGCGACAGACCCAAAGAGGTTTCAGTATGCAAGCATAAATATCGACTTTTATTTTCGTTTACATGGAAGAGGTTTCTTTGGAGTTCTTGGCTTCACAGCACCTGCTATAACAATTGCATCATAGTCACATACCTTTAGACATTGTTCACATTGGATACACTCATCCTGATTAATGATATGAATGAACTTTTTCTTGCCTATGATTGCATCCTCCGGACATTCATCCGCACAATCCGTACATCCCACACATTTATCCGCCAGAATATGATAGGTTACAAACTTCTTACATACCGTTGCCGGGCAGGCTTTCTTCATAATATGACTTTCTATCTCATCTTTATACCCCGCTATTGCATGAAGCACTGTTTCAGCCACTGCTTTACCAATATCGCAAAGTACCTGTGCTTTCATAACACCACACAAATCGATTAATAGCTCTATATCATCAGATTTTCCTTTTTTCTGTGAAATATCAGATAATATTGCATTAATCTGTGTTATACCTTCATAACCAAATACACATCCTCCACAAGTTTCTTTGGCATAGCCTTGCATAATCTCCAGTAACTGATCTAACATGCAATCTGCTTGGTCTATAATCTTAATATAATCTGTCGTTAGTTCAACTTCCTTCTCTAACGCCTCCAAAGATACAAATTTCCCCATAGGGTATCCAAAATACATTGCTTTTAGTGAATTCTTTGACCCACATTCTTTTAGAATATCTCCCGGCTTTACTTTATTAGAGAAGGTATACTTTCCTGCTTTCTTTGCACTTCCGCCAATATAAACCTGTTTTTCTTCATAAGACAACAATTTTTCAACAGAGCATATTGGAATGGTGCCGTTCATACCCCATGGAATTGGTTTCTCACCCCGTGTAACATTCCTGGCGGCAGTAGCATTACCATATATAAAATTGCCTTCTGCTTCCACGGTGATGATCTCCAAACTTATATCTGCAGCATTCTGAATCTCTTTTTCAAGGTTGGTTATAAGCGAGTGTTCCTTTTTATGAATTATCAAATAGTTCTTTTCTACCCGACTCTTTTTCACCTGTTCTAAAACCTGGAAGGTTTTATCTTTTAAGATATCTAATGAAACTGGAGCCATACCATATGCTGGTACCGCATTTATAATCCTATATTTAATCATTTTCTCATCCTCCCCCTTAATACTCTGTCCACAACTTAGGCTGTTCCAAAGTCAGACGCAGATCACATTGCAGGCAGCGGCCGGCTTCAGACTTAGCCGTCTCTGTATCGAAAGCTTCCTCTACAATTTCAAAACTCTGTTTACGTACTTTAGCTTCCTTTCGTTTTGGAACTTTTCTCTTAAGATCCGCAAATCCGGAGCATCTGCCTATATACTGGTTCGGGATCTCCATATCTATTAATTGTTCGCAGATATCGCCATCTCCTCCCAGATATCGGTCTATACTCTCGGCACTCTTTCGTCCGGCAGCAATTGCATCAATAACTGTTTTGGTTCCGGTAACCACATCGCCTGCTGCGAAAATTCCTTCCACATTTGTCTTCATATTCTCATCCGCTATGATATAAGCACCACCCAATAGTTCCAGACCCATGTCAATTGTACCTGCAGGTTTTTGTCCAACTGCAAATATAACATGATCAACCGGTAGCAGTTCATAGGATTCTTCTAATAAGTCTATTACTGCTCTACGGTTCTCATCAAAATAGAATCTTTTTATCCTCTGTAATTCTACACCCTCTACATGAGCACTACCAACAATTCTAAGTAAGGAATGCGCATCATGAAGGATAATCCCTTCTTCTTTCCCCTCTTCCATCTCCTCTTTCCCGGCAGGCATCTTATCCAGACTCTCCAGACAGGCAACATGGACTTCTTTAGCGCCCAATCTTATAGCCGTTCTGGCGCAATCGTATGCTACGTTTCCACCACCCAGAATCATCACTCGTTCACCTAATTTCTGCGGTCCGCCCTGCCTTGCCTTTTTTAAAAATTCTGTATTAATGCTAATGCCCTCCAGTTCACTGCCTTCAAGCGGGATCTTCGTCCCTTCATGCGTTCCTACTGCGACTAAGACTGCTTCATACCCATCTGCAAGCAGTTTTTTCGGAGATTCAACTTTGGTATTGGTAAGAAGCTCTACACCCTCATCCAGTATATCCGCAATTTCCTTGTCTAGTATATCATCCGGTAACCGATATGCGGGTATTCCATACCTGCCTTGTCCTCCGGCCCTTTCATTCTCTTCAAATACGGTTACACTGTGCCCCTTCTTCACTAAGTAGTAAGACGCAGTAAGACCTGCGGGTCCGCCTCCGATTACTGCCACCTTCTTACCTGTGGAAGGCGTTTTTCGGACTTTTGCTTTCCATTCTTTCGTATCGTTTACTGCTGCCGCTCTCTTCAACCTGCACACTGAGATCGGTTCTCCCAGTTCGTTTCTTTTGCAATTATCTTCACAAATATGATTACATATACTTCCAAGGGTCTCGGGAAATGGAACTTTTTCTCTGACTACTGCAATTGCTTTCGCAAAATCTCCCTCTTTTATGTAGCGAATATATCTTGGAATATCTATGCCGGCAGGACATGCACCCCTACAAGGCACTACCATATCCTTATAGGATGTATCCTCACTCATAATTCCAACTGCATCCATGATGGATCCTGTTGGACAGACCTCAATACAGGCTCCGCAAAATTTGCATCCTGCTTCCTTTAGAGACAGATTGCCGTCTATTCCAACATGAATCCCATCTTTCGTTTTCTGGAAATCCAGTACTTTTACACCTCTAAGTTCACGGCAGGCTCTAACGCACCGCCCACATCTAACACACCTGGTAAATAGGTGTTGAATCAAAGGGTTGCTATTATCATTCGGAACAATCCTGGATTTCTTTCTCCAGCGCTGTGGACCAACCCCCATATATTGATACATGGACTGTAACTCACAGTTTCCATACTTAGGACATCCTGTGCAATCAGCCGGATGGGCTGCAAGAATTAATTCCATTGCCATTTTTCTCGTTTTGTCTGCCCTGGGCGTATGAACCTTAACTACCATCCCATCTCTTACCGTGGTTTTACAGGCTGCCAGAACTTCTTCTTCTCCCTCAATTTCTATACAGCATAACCTACAGCCTGAGACAGCTTCCAGATTGGGATGGCTGCATAGATGAGGAATATATATTCCGGCATCAAGAGCTGCCTGCAAGACTGACTGCCCTTCTTTTACAGAAATATTTTTTCCTTCCACATGAATCCTCATTTTTATACCCATGCATATCGCAAGTTTGCATGCAATATTGCGCAAATACGTAGTTGAAAGAATCAATGCGCTTCATGGCTCCTATTCTAATATTTTCTTTCAACCTATAACCCCGTAGAAATTTGGCAGGAAAATTAGATTTCCCATTTTCCTGCCAATCTTTCACCTATTTAGTTAAAATTCTGCTATGTCCTCTGCTGCATTCTCACCGGCAATACGACCGCTATTCAAGCAGAATCCCATAGTATTTCCGGATAGAATAAATGGATAACTATCTCCGAAAATGTTACATGCGTCTGTACCTACCGCATATAAACCTGGTATTACTTTTGCTTCATTATTCATAACCTGTGTCTTGTAGTTAATTGATATCCCACCAAGTGTACCATATGCCCCTACATTCTGTCTGCAGCAATAAAACGGACCCTTTTCCAAAGGCTGCATATACACTCTATCTTTTTCAAATATTTCATCATAACCAGCATCACACATATTGTTATACTCTTCGATCTGTTCCATAAATCCGACTACATCAATGCCCGCCATTTCTGCAAGCTCTTCTAATGTATCTGCCTGAGCGATCGGCTCATATCCATCTACAAGATCTTTTTCCCATTGTTCGTCAAAATGATCAAATAAATCATGAGGGTGAACATGTGACACAATATCAGGGCCTTTTTTCTTGTATTTCTTAAGCATCTTGCTATCAAAAATAGAATACGCCACTTTACCCGGCTGCGCTGATATTGCATTCCCTGTAAAAGTTGTATTTCCAATCTGATCCTCCGGCATGAATCTTTGTCCATTTCTATTCACCCAGAGACAAGGCTGACGGAAAGCCCCCTCTAAGATAAAGTGATTCATATTATCCGGCAGCTGATACATTATCTCCATGATCGGCGTAACCTTCCCGGCTCCTGCTTCCCAGGCCATCTTAAGTCCGTCTCCTTTCATACCCGGTATTGCAAAATTATAAATTGTCTTTCCAAATTCATATCCTGTTTCTTCTTTAATCATTATCGGATTATCTCCAAAACCACCCGTTGCTAATATAACTGCTTTCGCCCTTGCCTCTATCTCCCCGCCGTCTTTATCCACTGCGATTACTCCTACTGCGGCACCGTCTTCCATAATAATCTTCTTAACCGGTGTCTCCATCATAATACTGACACCAAGTTCTGTCGCTTTTTCAGTCATTCTCTTCGTCATGGTTGTGGCACAGCGAGGACCTGGTTCTCCGCCACCTTCCGGTTTCACAACATGCCATGTGAATTCTCCATCTGAATATGCTCTTGTATTCTCAGGTGCGCTAAATGCTCTTTGCACTCCTACGAATTCAATGCCCATATCCATTAACCATTCAATGGTATCTCCCGCTTTGTAATAATAATCACGAACCAGACGCGCATCCACGCTGTAGTGTGTAAAATACATATGTTTTCTAAATGCTTCGCCGGGTGTAAGGGATACCATCTGATTTTTCTGAACAGATGAACCTACACCTAAAGGGCCCATACCCATATTGGCTGCTCCGCCTGTAGTATTCGATTTTTCGAAAGCGACTACCTCAACCCCATTCTCAGCTGCTGCTATGCTTGCTGCTAACCCGGATAAACCTGCTGCTACTACAATTACATCTGTTTCAATATGCTTCATAATTATGTCTCCTTCCTTTTCTCTGTAGTGTAAAGTATATTACTCTAAAAGTGGCTTAAACTCAGTAAAATCAATAGATTCAGGGCAAATAGCCTATACCCCCCTATTTCTTCCTCTGGACGACCACATTTTTGCTTTGTTATCGCTGTCAAGCCCGGGCTGAAAGCCTGTTTATTCAGGATTTACAGCAATTACAAAGTATAAATATAATGGAGTAAGAAGATAGGGCGCCAAATCATACGTTTTTTTTATGCAAAGATTCATAGCTTATAATATAAGTCATCAGAAGTTTCAGTAAATTCAGATAAAAGTTGCATTCTTTACACCCGTGCGACTGATTATTGTAACACGATTTTGTTTCTATAATCAGATGAATCCGTCATCTATAAGCAATATATATATTAAAAAGTCGTAACTATGATTCCCTGGTTGTGGTGTCATTACTAAAAATGATCTTTCTCCTGTGCATAAAGAGATGGCAATATCGTTGCTAAATGTCCAAATTCCTTCACTCCATGGGCAAAGAGTCCTCTGGGAACTTCCAAAGGTACACACACATCATCCGGCACTAATTTAACGAGTTCACCGTCAACTAGTCCATAGCCTATCCAAAACCGGCTTCTAAGTTCAATTCCGTCATCGACTTCTCGTACAAAATGTGTCATGATAGCTGCCACTCCTTTCCCTGGTATCGGACCATGCCCATTGCTGCAAATCATAGTGGAACAAGCTTTTGTTCCCACCTTCTCTTCCTCATATCCCAGTTCATGCGGATACCGGAAATTCAGTACCAATTCATCTGCACCACCTCCGATATCTTCAAGGACTAAATGCACTGTCCCCCATGTCTTTTCACGCATGGGAACATCGGGATTTTGCACCTTCTCAGGCATTTGCTGACGTGCATAGAAATGATCTTCCGGATCCCAAATGCGATAACGCAGATCTTCTAAACCATGCCATGCAAACCACCATTCAAACATTTCTGTCGTCACTCCCGGCATCTTAGTCAGATTCGCCACATACGCTGTACCATTCTCCAATACACAATATCCAGACTCACAAGGTAAATAACCGGGTATAAATAAATCGTTGCGCTTCTCAATCGGAAGAGCTAATGACGGATCCATTGGCTCTCCCATTATGATAGCCTGCTTCTCCTCTGGAATTGGGGCAATGGGGAGATCATAATACTTTGCATAGGATTTTTTCCGATCTTCTTCTGTTAGCTCAGGTCTCTGACTCATCTCTTTACCTCCTTCATTTCATAGCAGATCATATATACAGGTATTACGCTTATGTACTTGATTTAATTCGTTACTAATTCTAATAATTATTTCTTTAGCTGACATATGGTTCGCCTCCTACTATATAGTCTACCAAGATTCCTGGTGTTACAATATTCTCTGCCGGGATACCGCCTGCCGGTACAAGCTCTTCTGCCGCAACTATAACGAGATCGGCTGCTGTAGCCATATATGGATTGAAGTTTCTGGTAGTCCCTTTATAGAATATAGAGCCGCACGAATCTACTCTACTAATGTTCCCTGTGGAACAAGTACTACTTCTAATTTACCTTCGTTCATTCGTTATCCTGTCAATGGATTTAATCCTATATGAGAAGCAATCAGTTTCTTTATCAAACCGGCAGCTAGTAGTTTTCCAATTCCAGTCTCGGGTGTTCCACTGTCATTCGCAATAATGGTTAAATCCTTCACGCCTTTTTCCACAATTGCATCCATAAATATCTCTGGTGTACCATTCGACATAAATCCGCCAACCATCACTGTCATACCATTTTTTAGATGTGCAGCTGCTTCCTGTGCAGTACCTTTTTTCATATGCCGCTCCTACCTTTCTACAACCATAGCTGTGCCCATTCCGCCACCAATACATAGTGTTGCTAAACCTCGTTTTGCATCTCTTTTTTGCATCTCATATAACAATGTGGTCAGAATTCTCGCCCCCGAAGCTCCAATCGGATGTCCTAACGCAATTGCTCCACCATTCACATTTGCCTTGCTTAAGTCAATACCCAGTTCTCTTATTACTGCAATAGCCTGTGCGGCAAAAGCTTCATTTGCTTCAATCAAATCCAAATCATTTACTGTGATGCCTGCTCTTTTCATGGCCAGATGCGAGGATGGAACCACTCCAAGTCCCATAACAGATGGGTCTACACCGGCAGATCCATAGCCACTTATCTTTGCCATAATAGGTAAGCCAAGTTCTTCCGCTTTTTCTTTTGAACAAACAACTAACATTGCGGCTCCATCATTTAGACCTGACGCATTGCCTGCTGTAACCGTTCCGTCTTTTTTAAAGGAGGGGCGTAATTTTTGCAGATTTTCAACTGTTGTATAAAAACGAGGAAACTCATCCGTATCAAAGATAACTGCTTCACCCCTTCTCTGGGGAATGGAAACCGGTGCGATTTCATCCTTAAAGCTGTCTTCCTCAATTGCTTTCTGAGCTTTGTTCTGGCTGTCACAGGAAAATATATCTTGCTCTTCCCTGGTAATACCATATTTCTCTGCTACATTCTCTGCAGTAACTCCCATATGGTAATCATTGTATACATCCCAAAGACCATCTTTTATCATTGTATCGATCAGCATATCATTGCCCATCTTCTTACCAAAACGATGTCCCTTTAGTACATATGGTGCATTAGACATGCTTTCTGTTCCTCCTGCCAGAATCATGTCCGCATCACCGGCCTTAATAATTTGAGCAGCAAAAGAAACCGCTCTAAGTCCGGATCCGCATACCTTACTTAGTCCCATTGCCGGAACTTCGATAGGAATTCCCGCTCCAAGGGCAACCTGCCTTGCAATATTTTGACCCAAACCAGCACTTAACACATTGCCAATTACCACTTCTTCTATTTGATTTTCTTTTATATCTGCCCGCCGGATAGCAGCTTTTGCGGCTGTCACACCCAGATCTACAGCCGACAGACCGGCAAGACTTCCCCCAAAGCTGCCTATGGCAGTTCTGGCCGCACTTAAAATTACTACCTCTCTCATACCATGTACCTCCTATATTAATCCCAGAATCTGCCTTGTCTCATCTGGCGTTGCCACTTCTTTACCAAATTCAATAATGGAACGTTTCGTTCTTTCCACAAATTCTACATTGGATTTTGCTAATACGCCCTTTGTATATAGAATATTATCTTCCATACCTACTCTTACATTGCCACCAAGAGCTAATGCTGCATATAATATAGGTAAATGTCCCCTTCCTATACCAAGAGCGCTCCAGGTAGAGCCTTCAGGGATAAGATTCTTAAGATATACCAGGTTCTCTACCGTTGCAGGCATACCACCTGCGGCTCCAAGCACGAATTGGAAATGCAGCGGTGCTTTTAAAACACCTTTTTTCAGATAATATAACGCATTATAGATCATACCCACATCAAAGATCTCAATCTCTGGTTTTACACCAACTTCCTGCATCTTGTTCCCAAGTTTCTCAAGAAACCTGGGACTATTCTCAAATACCGTATTGTGCTGCCAATTCATGGACCCGCAGTCATAAGAAGCCATCTCTGGTTTCAATTCTATAAAAGGCTTCATACGCACTTCATCATTAAGACCGATTCCTCCCGAAGTGGTAAGATTTATTACAATATCGCAATCTTTTTTTGCTTTGACAAGCTCTACAGTCTCTTTGAATTTCTTATAATCCATTGAGGCATTATCTTCATCATCTCTTACATGTATATGAGCCATAGATGCCCCGGCCTTCCAGCATGCATATATCTCTTCTGCAATTTCTTTCGGCTGCAAGGGTACATATGGTGTATTTTCTTTCTTAGGCCATGCTCCGGTTGTAGCAACGGTTACGATTACCTTATTATTTAAATCACTCATCTGAATTTTCCTTTCTGTTTTACAATCTATAAAATGTCCCCCCCCTCCCCCCGGAAAATAAACTTTACAATTTGGTGAGGGTACTTTGGAAGTTAAACAGAACCGTATGTATAGATTCTGTCTGGTACCGGATTCACATCATCCTCATCGATTTCTGCAACACAGCGAACCATAGAACCATCCCCCATATACCATCTGATTGGGAAGCAATAGAATCTGAAACGTTTTCCACTAACTTTGTCCAGATTGCCGCCAAGATTTTCAACACCTACAATGCCATGACCAAGCATTTCTTTATGACACGGTTCCCATGTTCCCCAGCATCCAATTGCTTCTAAATCACCGAATTTCTCATCGTATGCTTCCTGACCATGGATTTGAATATATAATTCTTTGTCGAATTCAGCATATGCTTCTTTACCGAACTGCTCAATATATTCTTCTGTAATCGGTTTTCCCGAAGCACCGACTAAGTTCATACGAGTCATACCATTGTTGCCCATAGCCGTATGGAGCGGATGATCCAGCGCCTGCATATCCATAGCAACACATTTTACTTTATGCTTTACAAACCACTTACCTGCATCCACGCCAGTACCACAAGAGTAATGATAGTAATCCTTTGAATCATCAAATTCACGATGCATACCTGTATTCAGGCAGACAACCATTCCTTCCAATTCTTCCGGTTTGATATTCGCACGCCTGCAAGCATCTTCCAAATGTTTTCCCGTGATTAATCCCCAGCGTTCTATGCTAATTTCAAGACATACCGCATCACCTGTATATGCATCAACAGGCATTTCATGCGTAAAACGAGCTCTTTTACCGTCAAATTCCTTTTCCATGACGTGACGGGGTGCGTCACAATGTGTACCCGTGTGCATTGTACAGCCAACATATTGGGTCAAGACGCCGCCCTTTGCCAGCGTATGTTTGCTATCAATTACCGGCTTATCAAAATAAGGCCACCGCGGAATATCTGCACTAAATGGATGTGTTAAATCAATAAAAACTTTCTTTCCCATTTCTTTATTTACCTCCGTAAATTTTATATTATAAAATGAATAATAAAAAATAATCTTGTACTAATTAGCCCAATATCCTCCATCAACAGGGATATTTGCTCCTGTGATAAAATCACTTGCTGAGGAAGCCAAAAACAATGCGGTTCCTACAAAATCCTCCGGCTCTCCTAAACGTCCGATTGGAATTCGATTTAAGAATTTATTTTTTGCCGTATCATCATGGAACATCCACTCTGTTAATTCAGATCGGAAAACCGTAGGATTAAATGTGTTTACATTGATTCCATACTCACCCCATTCACATGCAAGTGACTGAGCCATCAAATCGATTCCACCCTTTGCGGTACAATATCCTGTATAGTTTTTCATGCCGATTTTGGAACGCGCTGAAGAAACCAGAATTACTTTTCCGCCCTTTCCCTGATCCACTAATACCTGACCAGCATATTTGCAAAATAACCATGTTCCCTGAACGTCTGCATCAAGAATGACTCTCCAGTCTTCTAATGTATGCTCAAGAATTGGCTTTGGAGCATTGTAGCCTGCTGCTGTGACTAATACATTAATCTCACCGTACTTTGCAGTTGTAGCAGCGATAACTTTCTTTACATCCTCTTCCACAGCCGGGTCGCCGGCTGCATATGCACAATCAATTCCCTGTGCTTCCATTTCATCGCAAAGAGCCTTTAGGGTTGCTTCTTTACGGCCTGTCACCATTACTTTCATTCCTGCAAGACCATAGCCAGCGCAGATTGCCTTTCCTAAAGCTCCGGTAGCGCCTGTTATAAGCGCAACCTTTCCTTTTACATCAAACATTCCATCTACAAATTGCTTTTCTACCATTTGATTTCTCCTTATTATGATTACGGTGCTCGAACTTAGGGTCTGTCAATAAATAAGCTGTACCATTTGATGGTATATTTTGAACCATACTGGGTCAGTGAAAACCTTACGCACTCCGTAGGCGCTCACTTCCTTGTCTGACGCAAAACGTCCTCAACAAATGCTACCCTTCATTAACAATGTACTATGCGCCTCAGCCCCCTGGCAAAGCCGCCTATTTTGATTCCGGATAATTAATAATTACCAACATGGTTGCCGGCTTGTTCGTGTCATTAATTAGATAGCGACCTTCGTTTGGTGAAAAGGAGATAGATTCATTTTTGTGAATCATATATTTAGTACCCTGTTTATCAGTAACTGTCATCTCCCCCTCTAAGACGTAATATACTTTCTCTAAAGGATTGTCTTCATATGCATACTCCGCACCACCGCCCGGCAGGAATGTGGATACCCCCACCCAAAATTTCTCTGCTCCTGTTTCCTCTTTACCATGAATGCGCATAGCCGTCATATTATAATGCCCTGGTGCATTATAGGCTTTCAACTCTTCAAACGTTCGTTTTATCATGGTTCCTACTCCTCCTCAATATTAAAAATTTTTACTTGCTTTTAATTGTGTAAGTAACCGACGGTTAAATGCCTCCTGTATCTCTTGTTTTTTCTCTTCCGGATATTCAAAGAATCCCTGGCCTGTCTTAAACCCCAGTTTTCCTTCCTCCACTTTTTTTCTTAGCTTTGGATTTGCACAGGTTGAATTGTCCATAACAGATAGTAGGTTATCTCCCACTGCACACCAGATATCTAATCCGCCGAAGTCAGCCACTTCCAATTGACCAGTCGTAGCATAACGAAAGGCGGGACCGAACTTAAGTGCCGCATCAATATCTTCCGGATCTGCTGCACCCATCTCTATTAAAGAGAATACTTCTCTTGCGATTCCTTGTTGAATACGATTGGCAAGCAGCCCTGGGATATCTTTGCGTACCCTTGCAGGTCTTTTTTCTATCTTCCGATACATGTCTTCCACCTCTTTGTATACATCCTCTTCCATATTACCGAAGAAGGATAGTTCTACAAGAGGCATAATGTGAGCCGGATTATACCAGTGGCAAATCATGGTTCTGGTTTTTCGTTCTGTACTCAGCTTCGCTGTCATACTTTCAAAGGAAAGACTTGATGTGTTGCTTGCGAAAATAGCCTCTTTTTTAGCATATCTATCCAGATCGTCAAATAATTGGAGTTTTAACTCTAAATTCTCAGGAATTGCTTCAATTATGTAATCCGCATCTGTGACCGCAAGCTCCATATTGTCACACATGATGATATTTTCAAGCGATGCTTCAATATGAACCGGATAACTCATACCTTCTTTTTTAAGAAATTCATATTGTGTACGTATCTTATTCATGCAATCGTTCCTGACTGCATCAAAAGTTTCCAAGATGCGAACGGTATAGCCATACATTGCAAAGCATCCTGCAATTGCATGCCCCATAGTACCTGCCCCTATTACTGCAATTGTTTGAATCATTTTTTTACACCAGCTCCCATTGCTTTTAGTCAATGGGTAAAATTTTACTTCATGCTGACCTTTCATTTATCCGATTTGATAAATAAATAATCAGTATGTAAGAAATTAATTTTATGCGAATCCTTTCACTTTTACTCGTACAAGCAATTTTAGTCTCAAATTGGTTATTTTGTTACAGTTTGACCAGATGCTATCAAAGATGGATGTGATTTCAGGGAGCCTTCCGATTCTTAAAACATACCGGTGGCTCCCATATCCACCATTTGGCGGCCTTGATCCTTTGAAATACAGGCCTCATATCCGCAGCCTGAAAAACCCCTAGTATTAGAACGATCCATGAAATCTCTGCTTGCTGCAGTTAGTAATAGGTTATGGCTGAATAGTAACGTTTTTTAGAATTTTTGTTTGATTATTCGTGACTTAAGATGCTATGTATTGTATAATTAGTATACCATCAGTATTATTTTTAGTGAAATTCATAATAATTATTGCAGTTATAACCAAGGAGGATATATTTTGAATCTTTATCAATTAGATTATTTTTTAACACTTGCGGAAACTTTAAATTATACAAAAGCTTCACAAAAGCTTCATATTACTCAGCCCAACTTAAGTAAGACAATTGTAAATCTGGAACGTTCTGTTGGATCTCAATTACTTATACGAAACAAAAGAGATGTCCACCTTACACCGGCAGGAAAGGTTTTCTACGAAGAAATCAAAAAGACAATGGAGGCATATGAAAATGCCCTCACAAAGACAAGAGAAATGGAAAGTGGTACTTCCGGGGTAATAAGCTTAGGATTTCTTGGCACTGCCGTAATCAGGCTGCTTCCCAACATAATAAACACTTTCTATAAAAGTTACCCCAAGATTCAAATAACGCTCACGGATTATACATACTCACCATTAATTCAGGCATTAGCTGATAATCAGCTTGATGTTGCCATACTCCCGGATGATGAGCTGCATACCATTCCTGATTTGGGTCATAAGCATTTATTTTCCGATGATATGTGTGTAGCTGTGCATCACAAACATAAATTTGCCGAGAGAACACAGATTAATCTGGTTGAATTAAAGGATGAACCTTTTGTAAATATGGATCCTGAGATATCTATTCGGGATTTTAATTTGGTAAATAAGATTTGTATGGAGCAAGATTTCCTTCCAAATACAGTGTACGAGTCTAACACATTAATGAATATGCTGATGATGGTTGAATGCCAGATTGGTGTGACTATATTAGCAAGCCATATGCAGCATTTTGCAACAGAGAATGTCCGTTTTATCAAGCTAAAGGGATATGAAAGATATTTCAAGGTTGTATGTGCCTGGCGTAAAGATAATAACCCCAGTATTCTGAAATTGCTCGAAGTTATCGATCGGAGCATAGGGACAAATTATTAGAATAGATGGTAAACCAGTCTGTTCTGCCTTCGTTATAAAAACCTGCTTTTGGAGGGAGCGTGAGGCTGCTGAATAAGTAACCACTTAAAAACTGATATGAAAACCATTTTATTTCTATCATATCAGTTTTTTATTGATCTATACTATCGTGCCTCTATTATACAAAACACTTCTTCCAGAATATCAGATTTAACTGATAAGGTTATTTCTCCTACATTACCAGCCTTTATAATTGCAACAGCACTCCCTTGTTATCTGCATTATCTATTCTTCAATCTTACTCAACTCCACTTCTAATTCTTTTAGCATTGCATCTGTTACATTTTCCGGAGAGTAGCGATTCATAACACTCAGTGAATAGCTTCCAGCCATCGGATTTGTTTCCAACATACTCTTTAAATCAGGTAGTTTCTGAAGTAGAATCTTTTTGCAATGCTCATGATTCAGTAAAATAGTAACCGGCGTATTGATTCCAAGCACACTCTTCTCCATTTCAAAATCCTCTGAATCATCTTCTACCTCAAAATCACCCCAGATTCCTTTTAACCATGTGATGCTGGAAGTAAACCATTTAGCTACCGCCGGATTTACCATATTTCGTTTCCCGCTTGAAGTAAATGTTTTTGCAAGGGAAAGACCATGTTGTCCCTTTCGGTAAATATGCAGCTCAAATTCCACACCATGCTGGTCTAAAGCATCTGCAAATTCCAGGCTATTCGTAACTGGAACTGCAAGATCATCACTGGTAGAAAAGATAAATGCCGGCGGTGTCTTATTTGTCACTTCTTCATTTACTCCGGGAAGTTCTTTTTTGAGCAGCTTACCCATGGAAGCAAGGATGCATGGATAACCAAGAATCATCGCACTTGGTTTTACATCGCACATAGTAGCAACTGAGGCTGCCAGATGGCCTCCTGCTGAAAATCCGGCAACTGCAATTTTTTCTATATCAATATGCAATTCCTCTCCATGTTCTTTCAAGTAGTTTAAAGCTTTCACGGCGTCATCATAGGATTCAGAAAATGGAATCTCCTGACCTACACTGTAGCGCAAAACAAATGCCTGGTAACCTTCTGCCATATATGCAAGAGCAACAGGCTCTGCCTCTCTGTCAGAACACATAGAGTATCCGCCCCCCGGGAAGATTAGAATTGCGGGACGTTTATTTACATTTTGCAGCTCCTCACTTAAATCATGTACATAACCTGTTATCCGCACGTTATCTTTGTCGAATTCTTTTACAAAATAATTCATATCTATAGCCTCCTATTTTTCTATGATTTCCACTCATTCTTTAGTGGTCTGCATATTCTGCAATTTCCATGCTACAGAATATTTTTCCTTTCTTCCACTCCTGCTGTGACTGTCCCTCAATCTTGCTGAAACTCCTGTTAAAGCAGGAATAGTTATAATATCCAACCGCAGCAGCCACCTCTCCAATCCGTCAGCCGGTATGGTGAAGCCGCCATTTAGCTCGTCCCCTTTTCTGTTGAACCGTATATTTGCCGAGTGCAACATAAGTCCCCTTTAAAAATGCGTTTCGGTAATTGGGTTTAGATGCACCTGCGCCGCAATTTTCTCCACGTAAAGCTCCTCAGCAAGATGCTGATAGCGGAAGGAAAAGCGCAAGCAATTGTACGGGCTATGATACAGTTGCTTGATATATTCTATCATATCATAAAATATTATACCTTACAAATAAGTATTCTGCATATTTATCCGTGTGCTATATAATAATTTTTTGATGATATAAAAAAAATATACTTGATTTTGCTAGCATGGCTTACTGTGCCTTTGGTTCGATTCACTTTTAGGTATAGTACCCCTACCACGTCCGGGTCTGAACCCATAACGGCTGTCCGAAAATTGTGGTTCAAACAGTGGCGTCAGTTGCGCAATCGCTTGTTGGATTACACGATCGACTACAGTGGGGATACCGTCCTAATCTTTCCCTTGTTTTCTTTGGTATTTCTACTCTGCAGACGGTAGAACGTGTGCCACCGGGCACACCAAAAAAGGGACTTTAACCATTTGCTTATATCCTCCATTGGTTGATATTCATTTTCCAACACATAAAGAAAACCCAGAAAAACTATATCCGACCTAAGGATATTGTCTTCCGGGTTTTGCTTACTCATAGGCTAGTAATGACAATCCCAGACTTATTTAGTTGTTCTCATCGGTTTCATTCAGGATGCTGTGGATATGTATGATCCGGTAGCTTTTCTCATCCTGATATACGGTATTGCCGAACTCTGTCTCTACGTAAGCGGCGATCTCGTTTACACAGACACTTTCAGCTTTTTGGACGATGTTAAGAATTCCCTCAATGAGCCGCAGGCTTTCACGTGTGTTCTTCATGCTGGTTCCGTTGGCATTCAACAGATGGAATGCAATAAAGGTCGCTTCACTTGCGGGCAGCGCATACTCAACCGGTTTTCAATAATATCGAGGGCCATCAAGCCAACACAGTGTGCGGCCGGATATAGCTTTTTTATCTCCCCTAAAGTGTTTGCAAATTCCATTCCCTGATCGTGACGTTCTAAATCCCCACCCCTTTAGATGGTAAGTAAGAACAAATTCGTCTATAAAAATCGATAATCTATACTTTGCATTTGAACTGCATCTTCCACATAAGGAATTAATTCCTCCTGTATATTGGATCCAGTCATTATGATTTCCACATCTTCACCTTTTGAATCCACAATGGCTATTACATCAGCACTTAGTATAATATGGTGTTCTAACAGATCTAAAATGCCATCCAGTATTAGAAGACTGCATTCTTTCGTTGAAAGCACTTTCTTTGCAAAGTTTAAACCGTTCTTAATATTTTGTTCTTCTTCTTGTTTCTTCTCACTCGATAGTTCTTCAAAACTGGAATTTGATTTTTCAAAGCGGAACAATTTTACATCCGGCTCTAATTGTTGGATAAATCTTATCTGCTCTTCATCCTTCCCTTTTAAAAATTGAATCATAATTACAGATTGTCCTTTACTTGCACAAGATATTGCTTCCCCTATGGCCAAAGATGTTTGATCTCCCTTGCTTCCATAATAAGCATGAATTAAACCTTTATCCATATATCCCCCCAGTTCCTGTGAGGCGCTCTACTAGCGGCACTTAAACCATAAGAAGTACGCTGCGCAAACCTCTCATGGTTCCATTGTCAACTGTGTTGTATATACTAATCAGTATTATGACTGAATGATTACATAGCATTACTCTATATGTTCAAGTTTACTTACAGATATTTCATAAGCAATTCTTTTTTCTGAATCAATATCATTTATTTTTTTCATATACTCTCTGCTTTGAATACGTCCCCAGACTTGTACATGTCCTCCCACTTCGAAAGTAGATGCAAACCTGGCATTTCTTCCCCAACAAATACATGGGATATAGTCAGATTTTCCATATGGTCTGTTTACAGCGATTAGTAAATCTGCTATTTCTCTTCCAAGAGGCGTCTTTCGATATACAGGTGCTTTGCAAATATATCCGTCTAAAAAGATTTGATTTGCTTTTACACTATCTGTCTCTTCATCCACAAATGTGATTTCTCTGGCAAAAACAGATAATACCAGCCTGTTCTTTTTTTCTTCATGTCTATTGTAAGACCGAAATTGACCCACCACTAAAATATTCTTTCCTTCATAGTTCTCGCTTATGTCTATCAGCCGATCTGAAATCATAAGCGGTATGCGGTCTGCTGAATCGCTTAATCTTTTGACCAATACCTCTACTATGTAAAAGCCTTCTCCAAACACCTCGTGGCTAAATATGAAACCGGATGCGATTTCCCCTACAATTGATACCTGATTGTTTTCTAATACCTTATCTGCCATAAATAATTGTTCTCCCTTCTTCTTAACGAAGTATCTCTTTTCGTAATTCATATACATTTATATATATATGCAATTAGTTTGTACTTTAGAACTATCTTATGACTTTTTATTTAATATGTAAATGTAATATCTTACATAATTTAGAAAGTCATAACGTGATCCGCTTTATTACTTACACTTACCCTGCACCTAGGGCGTGTTTGAAACCGGTTGATACTCTGGAATGCTCCACACTGCCACCTCATTATGTAATTGGTTATTCTTTATAGATATTATAATATTTTATACTTGGCTTGCATACCCAAAACATGTACTACATAATAAATTCATGTTTTTTCACCTGTCCATATTTACTGTAAGTCAAAAATTTTGCTCATAAGACAAACGAATCAATTTATAAATGTTAGGGCGCAAAGTAGACGTACAGATTGGTGCAGTGATTTTTCAGATACGCTATAGAGCATGTTTAAAAAATGCTCCAGAAAATGCTTGTAATCTCTCAAAAATATGATAAACTGTAACAGTTAGTCATTTTATTCGCATTATAAAGGGATTTATAAGATGTATACGCCTGATGGAATTAGGCCGGAAAGAGAGTTAAAATGAAAATACAAAGTGATGATATTCGAAATATTGCTATTATAGCTCATGTAGACCATGGTAAAACTACTTTGGTAGATGAGCTTTTAAAACAAAGTGGTACATTTCGTGCCAATCAGGATGTGGCAGAACGCATTATGGATTCTAATGATATTGAGAGGGAGCGTGGCATTACTATATTAGCAAAAAATACTGCCATTGTGTATAAGGACACAAAAATCAATATTATTGATACACCTGGACATGCTGATTTTGGTGGTGAGGTTGAACGCATACTTAAGATGGTAAATGGTGTTGTTCTGGTGGTTGACGCATTTGAAGGTTCAATGCCGCAGACAAAATTCGTACTTCAAAAAGCGTTGGATCTGGATTTGCCAGTTATTGTCTGCATTAATAAGATTGACCGTCCGGAAGCCAGACCCACTGAGGTCGAGGATGAAGTCTTAGAATTATTTATGGATCTTGATGCAACAGACGAACAGTTAGATTGCCCATTTATCTATACTTCTGCCAAATCGGGTTATGCTATAACCAGCCTAGAGGACAAACGAGAAAATATGGTTCCGCTATTTAGAACCATTATTAATTATATACCTGCGCCTACCGGTGACCCTGAGGCTTCTACGCAGATATTAATCAGTACCATCGATTATAATGAATATGTAGGTCGTATCGGCGTTGGTAAAGTAGATAACGGATCTGTTAAAATAAATCAAGAAGTGGTTTTAGTAAATGCTCATGAGCCTGGAAAACAAAGAAAAGTTAAAATCAGTAAACTATATGAATTCGAAGGTCTTAATAAAATAGAAGTAACAGAAGCGGGCATTGGTTCAATTGTTGCCATATCCGGTATCGCAGATATTCATATTGGGGATACCTTATGTTCTCCTGAAAATCCTGAAGCAATTCCTTTCCAAAAGATATCAGAGCCAACTATTGCTATGCAATTCTTAGTAAATGACAGCCCATTTGCAGGACAAGAAGGAAAATATGTTACTTCAAGACATTTGCGTGAACGTTTGTTTCAAGAATTAAATACAGATGTCAGCTTAAGAGTGGAAGAAACAGAAACCACTGAAAGTTACAAAGTATCCGGCCGCGGCGAACTTCATTTATCCGTACTTATTGAAAATATGAGACGTGAAGGCTATGAATTCGCAGTTAGCAAGGCCGAGGTACTTTATAAAAAGGATGAGCAAGGTAAAACACTTGAGCCAATGGAAATAGCTTATATTGATGTCCCGGAAGAATTTTCAGGTAATATCATCCAGGCCTTGAGTCTTCGCAAAGGAACTCTTCAGGGAATGAGTATTACAAGTGCTATGAATTCCAGATTAGAATTCTCTATTCCTTCCAGAGGATTAATCGGTTACAGAAGTGAATTTTTAACCTCCACGAAAGGAAATGGTATCATGAACACTGTATTTGATGGTTATGATACTTACAAAGGTGAAATCACTTACCGTAAGCAAGGTTCTTTAATTGCCTTTGAAACCGGCGAAACTGTAACTTACGGTCTGTTCAGTGCTCAAGATAGGGGTACTTTATTTGTCGGATCCGGAACAAAGGTTTATGCAGGTATGGTAATCGGTGAAAATGGAAAAGCAGAGGACATAGAATTAAATGTCTGCAAGATGAAACAGTTAACTAACACTCGTTCTTCCGGAGCTGATGATGCGTTAAAACTTTCTCCTCCAAGAGTTTTGAGTCTGGAACAGGCTTTAGAATTTATTGATACGGATGAACTTCTTGAGATTACACCTGAGAATATTCGCATCCGTAAGAAATTATTGGATCCAACTGCTCGAAAGAGAGCCGGTCGGAATAAATAGGGTACTTCTGGTTATTCCTAGTTATCGCTCTGTCCGGACGAGATTTCAAGAAGCATTCTATTTCTTAATACCTACAGGCGAAACGCTCCCATGAGCCCTAAGTGCAAGGTCTCATGTCTGCCGCCTGAAAAGGTCTTTTGAAATAGAATGCTCCTTAAATCTCTGGTTACTGCCAGCCAGAACAGTATTGACCGTGAATTCATAATAAATTAATACAATAACAACAGCCTTGCATCCCTTTGTAATATAGAGGACGCAAGGTTAAAAGAACGTACGTACTGCAAAACTCAAGGTTATAGTATCACCACTTTGCCTTCTATGATTGCATAATAGACTAAGTCTTCTTCTCTCATTTGGCTTTTCCCATTTGTTGCCTCAGTTATTTCGGTCAGTAATTGCGGAATTTCATTTACGGGAACCATTAGTTTTAGTTTTACTATATCAGAATATTCTGAATCTATGGTTTGGATTCCTCTTTGCCCCAGCAGATATTGGATTTTACCTATTCCATTGTATTCGCTTGTCAGATCAAGGATTTTGCCGGGCACTTTTTCAATAATGACTGTGTTAGAGAGACCCTCTTGAACAGCCTTAGAGTATGCTCTAACAAGACCACCGGTACCAAGTAATGTACCACCAAAATACCTGCTTACAACTGCCACAACATTATGTATACCCTGCAAGGTTAGAACATCAAGCATTGGTTTGCCTGCAGTCTGAGCAGGTTCGCCATCATCACTGCATCTCATTAATTGGTTATTGTCTCCTATTGTATATGCGTAGCAGTTATGTGCCGCATTCCAATTCTTTTTCTTAATCTCTTCTATATACTTATGTGCAGCTTCTTCTGATTCGACAGGTCCAATTTCTGCTATGAACCGTGATTTCTTTTCTACGATTTCCCCAGTTCCGGCTTTGTATACTATTTTATATCCTTTGTCCATTTTTCCTCCAAGTTTGTCGCAACTTTCTCATCAGGTAATCTCTATCATCCCCGCATCTCTTGTGCTGACTCCTCATTCCGTGTTATGAATTCATCGATGATCTCTAACATATGTATTGGCGTTACTTGATTTCGCATCATAGTGTTTAATATCTGTTTTACAAATCTTTCCGCATAAGATATGGCTGGTGCTGTCTCAACCTCCATACTTCTCTCGCCAAAAGCAACCTCTTGTTTTACAATTTTAATGCCACAAAGGGGATTCTCTGACTCCCCAAAACGGTAATCTTTGAGAAAATAGTATTCTATGGTTATTTGTTTTCCAGAATCCCCTGTAATTTTATTTGTTCCGACTAATGTTTCGCTCTTCATGTTAATACCTCCTTGTATAAGGTGTATTATACCTAATACTTATCCAAATAAAAAGGATTGTTCATCGCAAAATCATACACTGATTCCAGTAAAATTATTCGTTCGCCAAAATACTATTAAATATTTGCAGATTGCCAGAGAATTATATGAGATGTTGTTGCTATTTGTTTATCAAATTCCAATCGAACCTTTATATACAAAATATTCTGATCCTTTCGCGAAATCATAATAGTTGTAAAGAGAATTAAAATATAAAAAAGTTCTGATACACTACCTGAAATTGACTCAAGAGTTCTGCGCTTTTTTAATTGACAACGTGTCAAAGATGAAATTAATTCAGCTACACAAGTATACAAAGTAAAAATTTCTTTTTTAACTGTATAAATTTTATTTTTATGACAATCATATCCATATACAGGAAACCAATATAAGTACAAAAGCTACTTCATAGATTGTCGCTAACTGCAACAACCAGAGATTGAAAACACTGTACCAGTGTTTGATTTGGCGGGCTCATGGGAGCGTCCGGCCTGTGGGTCTTAAAAATCAGAACGTTCCATCCAATCTCGCCCGTCTTCGAAATACATAAGGCTGAACTGTTACGACTTAATATATTAATTTTGCATTTTCACTTTATTTCATTTATGTTATTTGATATAATAGTATGGATAAAGGAGGCTTTATTATGAATTATGGGAAAAAAGGAGTTTCCGACAAGCAAAAAGAATTATCCTCTGCTGGGCCTAAGCTAGCGAAAAAAGCAAGTTATAATTTTTTTAAAGTTTTGCTTGTTTCGGTTATTGCCATTGCAGTGCTTGGAATTTGTGCCGGAATCGGAATGGTTAGAGGTGTAATAGCTAACTCACCTGACATTTCCAACATGCAGGTTTCTCCTACTGCAACTGCTAGTTTTGTTTACGATGCAGATGGAAATGAGATTCAGAAATTAAACTTGTCTACCTCTAATAGAATTTATGTGACTATTGACCAGATTCCCCAGTATTTACAAGATGCTGTGGTTGCAATAGAAGATGAGCGTTTTTATCAACATAATGGTATTGATTTTAGAGGCATGGTACGGGCTTTTGTTGTCAATATTTCAAATGGAGACCTTAGTGAAGGGGCCAGTACAATTACGCAGCAGTTACTTAAGAATAGTGTGTTTTTAAATTGGACTGAGGAATCTTCTGTGTCCGAAATGTTTACCAGGAAATTTCAGGAACAATACCTGGCATTGGAATATGAAAAATTAGTTTCTAAATCTGAGATATTGGAAAATTATCTGAATACAATTAACTTAGGATCTGGAACTTACGGTGTACAGGCTGCGGCACTTCGCTATTTTAATAAAACAGTTGATCAGTTAACTCTATCTGAGTCTACTGTAATTGCTGGAATCACGCAGAATCCTACGTGGTATGATCCTATTATATATCCTGAAATAAACCAAAAAAGAAGGATAGAGGTATTGAACCACATGCTGGATCAGGACTATATATCACAGGAAGAATATGATGAAGCTTTGGCTGACAATGTGTATGACAGAATTCTTGCAACAGCAGCGAAAAATGGTGAAACATCTATTTATTCTTATTATATAGATGAGGTGATTGAACAAGTTACGAATGATTTACAAACCAAATTGGGTTACACGTCTACTCAGGCTTATAAGGCTTTGTATAGTGGCGGTTTGCAGATATATACGCCGCAGGACATTGGGATTCAGACTATTTTGGATGAAGAATTTACGAATCCAACAAATTTTCCTTCTACTGTGCAATATTATATGGAATATGCCTTATCGATTGCAAAAGCGGATGGAACACAGGAGCATTATAGCGATGAGATGTTGGAGACATATTTTATAGAAAATGAATCCGCAGATTTTGATTTATTATTCGATAGTCAGGAAGCCGGACAAGCTTATGCGGAAGCATACAAGGCAGTTCTTATAGGCGAAGGGGACACTGTACTTGCTGAAAGTATTTATTTTACAGCACAGCCTCAGGCCTCTTGTACAATAATTGATCAATCAACCGGATACGTTGTAGCCCTGGTCGGCGGACGCGGCGAGAAAGAAGCTAGTTTGGTTCTGAACCGCGCTACGGTTACCAAAAGACAGCCGGGCTCCACATTTAAAATCTTATCTACTTATGCGCCAGCTTTGGATACAAAAGGAATGACATTGGCAACAGTGTATAATAATGCACCTTATGCTTATTCCAATGGAGTTGAAATTAAAAATTGGGACAGTGAAACGAATATTTATTCCGGACTTACTAACATACGTTCTGCTATTGAAGATTCTACGAATATAGTCGCAGTTAAAACGTTAACAGATATTACCCCCCAGCTTGGATATGATTATTGTTTAAACTTTGGTATTACGACTCTTGTAGAGAGCAGTGATATAATTCAGCCTCTTGCGTTAGGAGGTATAACCGAAGGCGTAACAAATGTTGAATTAACTGCTGCTTATGCTGCTATTGCAAATGGCGGAACTTACACAAAACCTATCTACTATACAAAAATATTGGATGCAGACGGTAATGTGCTTTTAGAGAATGAACCCGAAACATCTACTGCTATTAAAGAAACGACTGCTTATCTATTAACAAGCGCAATGGAAGACGTAGTAAAGTATGGTACAGGAACCGGCTTAAGTCTTGGAGAGATGCCCGTTTCCGGAAAGACAGGTACAACGGATGATTCCGGGGATATTTGGTTTTCTGGCTTTACCCCCTATTATACGTGTACCGTATGGGGCGGATTTGACAATAATGTAGAGTTGCCCAATTATGATATTTATCAGACTTATTCCAAGGTACTTTGGAAGGCTGTTATGTCACGTATTCATGAGAATTTGAAAGTGAAAGATTTTCCAGTACTTGATGGTATTGTTACCGCTGTTGTTTGTAAGAAGTCCGGTAAGCTGGCAGTGGAAGGTTTATGTGACCATGATCCCAGAGGCACTCAGGTCTATACAGAATATTTCACCTCAGGTACAGAACCGAAAGTGACTTGCGATGCTCATGCGAAAAAAGATATCTGTATAGTGAGTGGTCTTCTGACAAATAGATATTGCACTTCGAAAAAATCAGAGGTATTTATTGTTCTGCCCGAAGGCAGTGAGAATACAACGGATGATACGGCTTATGAAGCACCAACTAAAACTTGCACCATACACAGTAAACCAGTAGAAACGGAGAAAGCTAAGGAAACAGAAGCTCCTGGCGCACCAGCTGAAAGTGCTGGCGAAGCAACAACACCGTGATCGACAACGTTAATAAACATCGATTTTCATGAACGTTAGAATTCAATGTTCCATGGAAATCGGTGTTTTTATTTTCTTGAGCTTCCAATTGGCTCGCTGTTTCCATGTTAACCAATTACCAATTTCGCCGCACCGTAAATACCTGCGTCATTCCCAAGTTTCGCCAAGGCAAACTTCGTATGAAGGCTTCCCTTAAATACATACTGTCTATAATATATCTCAATATAATCTATGATGACAGATCCTGCCTTTGATACCCCGCCACCGATTACAAATACTTCCGGGTCAACGGTAACTGCAATCGCCGCCAATGCTTTTCCAAGGTATTTTCCAAATCTCTCTGCCACATCTATTGCAAGCTGATCTCCGGTTTTTACTGCATCAAATACCGATTTGGCAGAAATATTCTGTACCCCTCTTAAAAGGGAAGGTTCATCCGTTTCTTTTAACTTATCTACAGCCAGTTTCGCAATTCCGGTAGCGGAAGCAACTTGTTCCAGACAGCCACAGTTTCCACAGTTACATGCAGCATCTATTTCATCATCCACATGAATATGTCCGATTTCTCCCGCTCCGCCATTCGCTCCTGCGATGATATGACCATCGCTTATCACTCCGCCGCCTACTCCGGTTCCAAGCGTAACCATGACTACATTTTTGTACCCAACTCCGCCACCTTTCCACACTTCTCCTAAGGCTGCCACGTTCGCATCATTTCCTGCCTTTATGGTAAGTCCGGTTAGTTTACCTAATACATCTACAATATTCACATAGTCCCAATGCAGATTAACCGCACATAGAACCTCGCCTTTTGCATTAACCGGACCCGGGATACCGACTCCTACGCCCACTATATCTCCTTTTCCAATAGACTTTTCTCGCATCTTTGCCGCAATGGTTTCCGCTACATCTGATAAAATATGACTTCCTTTATCTTCTGTTTGCGTTACGATTTCCCAATTCTCAACCATGTTCCCATCGGTGTCAAAAAGTCCGCATTTTACAGTCGTTCCTCCTATGTCAATACCAAAACAATACTTACTCATTTCCTCAATCTCCTCTTTTTGTCAATCTTCACGTTTTCTATTCATGCTCTTTTGCACTCTATTGGTTAATTCCTGCGCTGCATTATAACCCATTTTCTTCTGTCTGTAATTGACGGCGGCCGATTCAACGATAATTGCCAGATTACGTCCCGGGCGAATTGGAATGGAATGACATATTACTTTATTGCCTAAGAATTCGGCATACTCATCATCAAGCCCCACTCTATCATATTCTTTATCTCTGTTCCACTCTTCCAGTTTGATTACCAAATTAATGGACTGGGTGTCTTTTACACTTTCTACGCCGAACAGAGTCTTTACATCTATAATTCCAATACCTCGAAGCTCTATAAAATGGCGGGTGATATCAGGTGCAGTGCCAATCAAAGTATCATCACTTACTTTTCTGATTTCAACTACATCGTCTGTGACGAGTCTATGACCACGTTTGATAAGTTCCAGAGCGGCTTCGCTTTTTCCAATACCACTTTCACCCATGATTAAAACACCTTCACCATAAACATCCACAAGAACTCCATGTATGGAGACGCAAGGGGCCAGCTGCACATTTAACCATCTTATTATCTCAGCCATGAAAGAGGAAGTTGTTTTATCTGATACCAGAATTGGAACCTGATATTTTAGTGCCAACTCCAGTACTTTAGGATCTGGTACTGTTCTTTGTGTATATACAATACAAGGAATCTTGCTTGACATAAACTGCTCATAGATTGGCAGTTTTCTCTCCATGGAAAGACTCTGCAAATAAGTATATTCCACATAGCCTATAATCTGTACTCTCTCTGAATCAAAATGATCAAAATATCCTGCCAACTGTAATGCTGGACGGTTAATATCCGGTAAAGTAATCCTTACCGGAGTCATATCTATCTCTGGTGTTAAATTCTTTAGATTTAACTTTTTAACAATCTTTTTTAAAGGTACACTTCCCATTCTTTTTCTCCTTTCCTTTTTGCGAGGTCTGCTTACAGTTCACTGCCCTGTGGGTATTCTAAGCCGGACGAATTTGCATGGCTCAACTGCATTTAATAATATTACATTTCAGCCAGCTCGATTTCGCTTCGCTACATCTCGCTTTGGCAGAGCGCCAAATAAATTTTAAATTATATATTCATACGAAAGTAAGCTTTCTCCTGCATATATAATTTAAAATTTGCATAGCTCAACTGTAACAATATTTTAACATAGGCGACAGGTAACTTCAATATCATATTTTCTATAGATTGAGAATGAAATTGGGCAAAATGTCGTATCGTAACAGCTCCCTAATGAAAAAAGTGGTATACGGTCTTGGCAGCGGCAGTATTCATGCTTTCTACTTTTTGTAAGGCTTCTTCGCTCGCTTCCCTGATTGCATCTATGGATTTGAAATGACGCATTAGGGCTTTTCTTCTTGCCGGTCCGATTCCTTCTATATCATCCAGTACGGAATGAACCTGTTCCTTGCTTCTTAAAGAGCGGTGATATTCTATGGCGAATCTGTGGGCTTCATCCTGGATTCTGGTTATGAGCTTAAAGCCTTCACTATGCCTGTCGATTGGAATTTCAATATTGTTATAGTATAAGCCACGAGTTCTGTGATTATCGTCTTTTACCATACCACAGACAGGAATATTTAGATTTAGTTTTTCCATAACGCATAAGGCCACATTTACCTGTCCTTTTCCGCCATCCATCATGATTAAATCAGGAAATTTGGTGAAGCTGCCAAATTCTTTGGACATATTTTTTTCCTGTAGTTCTTTTTCTTCTTCAAGACCATGAGAAAAACGTCTTGTGAGGACTTCATCCATACTGGAGTAATCATCTGCTCCTTTTACCCATTTTATTTTAAATTTTCGATAATCGCTTCGCTTTGGTTTGCCCTTTTCATACACAATCATGGAGCCAACGGATTCGAATCCGCTTATGTTGGAAATATCAAAGGCTTCTACCCGAACTATGTTTTTTAAATTCAAAAGGCTGGCTACTTCTTTCATGGCACCTATCGTTCGGCCTTCTTCCCGCTTCATTTTTTCTCTATCCTGAGACAGAACCAGCGCAGCGTTTCTGGCGGCTAGTTCCACCAGCTTTTCTTTTGTCCCCTTTTTTGGCACACGAACATAGACTCTTTGACCTCTTTTTTTCCCCAGCCATTGCTCAATTATTTCAGTATCTTCTATCTCATGCTGCAGCATTAGCTCCTTTGGAATAAATGGAGTACCGGAATAAAATTGTTTTATAAAGCTGGTAAGTACCTGGCTCTTCGTATCATGAGAGGCAACATTTAGGAAAAAATGATCTCTCCCTATTAGTCTGCCGTCCCGTATAAAAAACACCTGCACCACTGCATCCGTACTGTCTGACTCGAGCGCAATTACATCTTTGTCCTCTCCATCACTATTGGTAATCTTTTGCTTTTCTGATATTCTCTTCACACTATTGATTAGATCACGATACTGCATGGCGGCTTCAAAATCCATATTTTCTGAGGCTTCTTGCATTTTCCCCTCTAAGTTGCCAAGAACTGGTGCAAAATTCCCATTTAGAAAATCTAATACCGAATGTACTGACTGGCGGTAGCCCTCTGCATCTATATATCCCTGACAAGGGGCATCACACTGCTTAATGTGATAATTTAGACAGGGACGCTCTTTTGCTATGTCACTGGGCAGATTACGGTTACAGGTTCGGATCTTATATATCTTTCGGATTAACTCTATGGTCTCTTTTACCGCTCCGGCACTTGTATAGGGACCGTAATATTTCGACTTGTCTTTCTTCATAGTTCTTGAAAAAAGAACTCGTGGATAGGCTTCTGCAATCGTGACTTTTATGAACGGATAGGATTTATCATCCTTTAGCATGGTATTGTATTTGGGTTTATGCTCTTTTATCAGATTACTCTCTAAAACTAAAGCTTCCAACTCGGAGTCGGTAATGATATATTCAAATCTGCAAATTCTGGTAACCATTTGCTCTATTTTAGTACCTTTATTTCTGCTGCTTTGAAAGTATTGACGCACGCGATTTTTCAAGCTGATCGCTTTTCCAATATATAGAATGCCATCTTTGTCATCCCGCATAATGTATACTCCCGGTTTTGCCGGAAGTTTTTTAAGTTCTTCTTCTATAACAAACATTATAATTCCTTCTCTAATATGATTATTAACCCAATCGAAATGTCATGGTCACTTGCTCATAAAACTATTGCTATCGCTTTTTCCATCCAATTCTCGAATGCCTTTTCTTTATCGCTGCACCCTTCTAAAATATATATATGGCATATATGGGCGCTGTTTATAATGAACGCACTAAAAATCTTTTGTAGGTAATATATGATGTTCTATCAACGCCTATACCATTTACTAATTCAGGTAAAAAGCTGTACCTTCTGTAATAACATCCTTTGTGCCATTGATTTTATCTAAATCTTCTAGTATAAATTCAAACATTTCATGATAAGTTTCTAATTCATCATCATTTTGTTCTTTTGGATCTCTTAACCAGATTTCATCTGCAGACATATTTAATATTTTAACTGAAAAAGGATTCTGCTTTGCACTGGCTTTTGCGGCGTATTTATCTAGGTAATCATCAACCTTAAAATAATAAAGGTTAAACTGCCGTTGCAATCATTTCAGCTATAGTGGTTTTCCCACTACATGGTGAACCATCAATGTAATATATTTTGCCAGTTCATTTTAATTCTACGATAATTTTACTACATGGCTTTTATTTCGTCAATGAAAGAGAGCATACGGGTGCATATTTTGTAACAGTTCAGCCTTATGTATTCGAAGACGGACGAGATTTGAAGGAGCGTTTTGAATTCGCAAGACCTTTTCAGGCTGCTCCCATGAGACCATGCTCTTCGGGCTCATGGAAGCTGTTGGCCTGTAGGTTAGTGGAAAGTCCCCCTCCCCAGGGTCGGCGAAAAGTGAAAGAATCAGAATACTCCTTGGAATCTCGTCTGTCTTCGAATACCCCGAGATGAGTAAAAGTCCTTTATATAAGTATGTTTTGTATAGAAAAACTGCCCTAACTATAAGCGGTTAAGACAGTCTCCTTGTTAATATTTTGTTGTTCCTTAAGACTTCTCAGACTCTGAATCCTCTCGACTACTTTCAGTTGCTTCCTCTATAACCTCTGCTGTTTCAGCAATCACTTCGATTGGCTCTTCGACTATCTCAGCTGCTTCGAGCAATTCATCAACTGTCTTCGTTTCCTCCGCTGCTTCTTGGGCAGGTTCCTCAGCTCTCTCTGGTGTCTCAACCGCATTCAATGTGAATCTGGAGGCAGACAGCTTTTTCTCCTCTTCCGTCTTAGGAACAATACCTTTGATTTTATTATAAATATCCATAAATTCTTTTCCGGTAATTGTTTCTTTTTCAATTAGAAATGCAGCAATTTGATCCAAAGCTTCTCTGTTCGCATTGATGATTTGTTTTGCTTCCTCATAGGCTTCACTAAGAATCTTCATTACTTCCTGATCTATCTCGGAAGCAGTTGCTTCGCCACAATTTAAAACGGCTCTATTGTCCAGATATTGACTTTCATTGGTTGTCAAACCAATAAGTCCAAATTTCTTGGACATCCCATATTGCGTCACCATCGCTCTGGCAATTTTCGTTGCTTTTTCGATATCATTTGACGCACCGGTTGTAACGGTATCAAATACAATCTCTTCGGCTGCGCGTCCTCCTAAGGCTCCTACCAGCATAGCCCGAAGCTCTTTTTCGGTATTTAAGAATTTTTCTTCTTCCGGAATATGCATAACATATCCTAATGCACCCATAGTTCTTGGAACAATTGTGATCTTCTGTACCGGCTCTGCATCCTTTTGTGCTGCACTGATAAGTGCGTGACCAACTTCATGATAGGAAACAATCTTTCTTTCTTCCTGACTCATGATTCTATCCTTCTTTTCTTTACCAACTAAAACCACTTCTACTGATTCAAATAAATCTTGCTGTGATACTGCCATTCTTCCATTCTTAACTGCAAGAATGGCTGCTTCATTAATCATATTGGCCAAGTCGGAACCAACTGCCCCTGAAGTTGCCAGAGCAATTGCATCCAAATCTACGGTGTCATCCATTGCTACATTTTTAGAGTGAACTTTTAATACATCAACTCTACCCTTTAAATCAGGCTTGTCTACGATTACACGTCGGTCAAAACGACCGGGTCTTAATAACGCCTGATCTAATACTTCTGGTCTGTTCGTTGCCGCTATAATCAAAAGTCCTTTGGACGTATCGAATCCATCCATCTCTGCAAGAAGCTGATTCAAAGTCTGCTCTCTTTCATCATTTCCACCGCCGTATCTGCTGTCACGACTTTTACCAATGGCATCTATTTCATCTATAAATATAATACAAGGAGAACTTTTCTTTGCATCTTCAAATAAATCCCTTACTCGGGAAGCACCTACACCGACGAACATCTCAACAAAATCGGAACCTGACAGGGAAAAGAACGGCACGTGCGCTTCTCCTGCTACTGCTTTTGCAAGCAATGTTTTACCGGTTCCCGGAGGTCCTACCAGTAATGCACCTTTGGGTAATTTTGCTCCAATTTTCACATACTTTCCGGGATTATGAAGAAAATCTACAACTTCTTGCAGCGATTCTTTTGCTTCATCCTGTCCTGCCACATCCCTGAATGTGATACCGGTATCTTTTTCGCTATACACCTTTGCTTTGCTTTTTCCAACACCCATCATTCCGCCGCCGCTTTTGGACATCTTACGCATGAATATCATGAAAATTCCATATATTAAAATAATTGGAACCAATATGCTCAGCAGGCTATATATTAGGTTAGCTGTGGTGTTCGGAACGGCTTCCTTAAATTCAATATCCAATTCGTTCAGCTGTGCTATTAATCTTTCCTCATCACCAGCGATTCGTCCTGTATAGTATTCCTGCGTAAATAAACTGTTGTCCTCTGTTACAGGCGTGATCACAATTTTACTTGTCTGAAATTCAACTTTACTAACTTCCCCTGACTCTATCATATCAATAAATTCGTTATACGTAATTTCTTTTGACGAACTTGACATTGCACTTTCAACAAAGGCCATCAACGATAACGCAATGACAGCTAGTACTAACAATACTAGGATGGACTGTTTATTCTTATTACTGTTATTATTGTTGTGATCCTTTTGATTATTATCCATAATTATCCTCCTCCTGAATAGTTACATTCTTCTCTATTATATGATATTGTAACTTATTTAACAATAAGGAGTTTATGAATTTTTCAGCCCCAATTCTAAAGGTTTTCTAAACTTTATGAAGCTTTGAGACTTTTGCCCTGGGGCGTATATAAAAAAAGCCTTTGCTTTTCGCAATTACATGTCTTATGATATCAAAGACGGACGAGAATCTGTCATTCGCAGGCGAACACATCAAAACAGTTGAAATAACGAAGGGATATGGTAAGGTATTTATCTGAAGAATGGTTTCGTGGAAAATGTAACAAATTCATATATGATCAACTGCAGTAATCAGAGATTCCAAGGAGCATTCTATTAGGAAGTTTCAGGCTGTGGACATGAGACCATGCACTTAGGTCTCATGGAAGCGCTTAGCCTGTGTGCATTTGGAATCAAATGACTCTCTTGGTAACTCGGCCGGTTTAGAACACCTACCGGGCTGTGAATAGTAACTTGCAATTTTCTCGAAAATAATTCATTACGCCAAAGTATGGACTTATGACAAATTTGGTTGTATAATTAAAAATTATTTTATATAGGTCGTGATTATTTTGTTATATGCTTTAGCGCATATTTCATTTCACTTAACGTACAAAAAGGAGGAATCGTATGTCAGTAAAATATGTTTTTGTCACAGGTGGAGTCGTTTCGGGTCTTGGAAAAGGGATAACAGCAGCCTCACTTGGACGATTATTGAAAGCAAGAGGCTACAGGGTTGCCATGCAAAAATTTGACCCTTACATTAATATCGACCCCGGAACTATGAACCCAATCCAGCATGGCGAAGTTTTTGTTACTGATGACGGAGCAGAAACGGATTTGGATCTGGGACATTATGAAAGATTTGTTGATGAAAGCCTAAGCAAAAATTCTAATATCACTACCGGAAAAATATATTGGTCCGTTCTCCAGTATGAAAGACATGGGGATTACGGCGGAGGCACAGTACAAGTTATCCCTCATATTACGAATGAAATCAAAAGTAGATTTTATAGAAACTTCACTACCACGGAAACACAGATTGCTATTATTGAAGTGGGCGGTACGGTTGGTGATATTGAGAGCCAGCCTTTTCTCGAGGCTATCAGACAATTTCGACATGATATTGGCGAACATAATTCTATTTTAATACATGTAACATTAATTCCTTATTTAAAAGCTTCCGGAGAAATGAAGACGAAGCCTACACAGGCCAGCGTAAAAGAATTGCAGGGAATGGGAATCCGGCCTGATATTATTGTTTGTCGCTCTGAATATGAACTGGATCAGCAGATACGTGATAAAATTGCACTGTTTTGCAATGTGCCTGAAGACCACGTATTACAGAATCTGGATGTGAAACATCTATATGAAGCGCCTCTTGCTATGGAAAAGGAAAATCTTGCTAATGTGGCTTGTAAGTGTCTGAATCTTCCTTGTCCGGAACCTGACCTTGAAGAATGGAAGTTCATGGTAGATGATTTAAGGCACCCCACCGAGGAGATTACAATTGCTCTTGTTGGAAAATATATTCAGCTCCATGATGCGTATTTAAGTGTTGCCGAAGCTTTAAAGCATGGCGGTATTCCCGCCAGAACTACCGTCCATATCAATTGGGTGGATTCAGAAGAGCTAACGGTTGATAATGCATCTGAGATTTTGGGCGCTGTCCATGGAATTCTGGTTCCTGGCGGTTTTGGTGACAGAGGTATTGATGGAAAGATCGCCGCTATTAAATATGCAAGAACGAATCGTATTCCATTCCTAGGTATCTGCCTTGGTATGCAGCTTGCCATTGTAGAATTTGCCAGAAATGTTGTGGGTTATTGGGATGCTCACAGCGTAGAGTTAAATCCTTCTACTACCCATCCTATGATTGCACTTATGCCAGATCAAAACGGTGTGGAGGAGATCGGTGGTACTTTAAGGCTTGGTTCCTATCCATGTATATTGGACGAAGACACTTTAGCTTATGAGTTATATGGCGATACTATGATTCATGAGAGACATAGACATAGATATGAAGTAAATAATGATTACAGAAATGTTTTAGCAGAAAACGGCTTACGTTTATCCGGATTGTCTCCTGATGGCAGAATTGTTGAGATGATTGAATTACCTTCTCATCCTTTCTTTATTGCCACACAGGCTCATCCTGAATTTAAATCCAGGCCTAACAAGCCACATCCATTGTTTAGGGGATTTGTGGAAGCAGCACTTATATATAAAAAGTAGGGGGGAGTGTAAATATGAAATTGTGAAAAGTGAATTGATTTACATCGAAACGCATAATCGCCCTGCTGACTGTTCAAGACGTCAGCAGGGCGATCCGTTATCGTGTTTCTCCTTCTACAGCATTTCGGCGTATAAATTCCATATTGGGATAAATTTCTTCCATTATTTCATTTGGATAAAGTTCATCCAGTAGTTCTTCGATTTGATTCTCAGGTTCAATATCAAGTATCCTATCCGCCCATCTATCTACCGCAAGAGCCGATAATGCCATATTCAATGTTAGGCTTATCGATATTACCCAAGTAAAAAACCGCTTTGGCCGCTTTGGCAGGCGATCTATGAAATTTATGATTTGGGGATAAAGGTAGCCAATATAGACGGTTCCCAGCAACCCCCAAAAGAACATATACATCAGGCTGCTGCGTCCGCCAAATAAAGAGAATGCCTGCTGAGAATACTGCCAAGATACCGAACCAAAGAGTGATTCCTGTACCAGACTGCATACTACTTCAAACAATCCGCCTACTACCGCACTGCTACAAAACAACCAAGCATTTCCCTTTGATGACACCGGCGTTAAAAGCAACACCATTATCACGGCGCCAAAACCATAGATTTGACTAAATGGGCCATACAGCATACCCTGCCGGCTTTCGATAACTCCGGTGGTGATAAGACACCAAGCTGTTTCCACTACATAGCCGATAACGCATCCAATAAGGAACACCCAGACCATGCGAGTGAAACTGATTTCCTTATAAGCAGCACGAGTATCTTGCCTAACCCCTTCGAGTAAGTCACGCCGCCGGCTGCGTCTTTCTTCTCTGAGGGCCTTTCGTTTTGCCGTCCACTCTTGCCGTAATGCTTCATGTTCAGCACCCAGTCCTTTGGGCTGCATTTTAGGAAAAGCCTCCATCATGCGGAAACCGCTGCCCTGGCGTTGTTCAAGTGCATCTATCCTTTGCAAAATCAAAACAGACTTTTCGCTCGTGCTCGTATCCTCACAAATTTCCCGAAGTCTCGCAATACTTCCCGAAGGGTCAGATTTATCATACCATGTGTATTCCTGTTGGTACTGTTCCAATTCTTCAAGTACGGATTTCAGGCTTTCCATACGCTCGCGCAACCCCGTGATTGAGGCTAATGTGCGAATCAGGTCAAACATAAGCAACGCAAAGATTAAGCTTGCCAACACCCGCTGTGATTCAGGATGTAATGATTTTACAAATTGTTCGGCAACTGGCCCCAAAAAGTAAGTTATCACCAGTCCCATCAAGCCGAAAAGGATTGAATTGCGAAGGCAAATCCGGCCTTTCAGATTGAAGCGCCTACCGGAATAATCCCACCACCGTGTATGGAACAGAGCTTCTAAAAGCCATCCGGTTAAATATTCTAGAATAGAAGTCACAACCATGGAAATTAAAAAAACGAGAACAGGGCTGCTTTTTATCAGCACCGCCAACAAAAGAATGAATAGAGAGCCAAATCCATAGATCGGACACCAAGGCCCGGACAGAAATCCGCGATTGACTGCCTTACGAGCGCCAACGGAACACCAGAACGTTTCACATACCCATCCCATAATGCTATAAAGTGTGAAATATAAGACCAATTGGGAAAAGCTGAATATCTGCATAATTTATCCTCCTCTCATGATTAAATATTTTGTCATAATAATCTCTCCTTGCTTTTTTTATGTTAAAGAAAGCGCTTTTCTTTTTCAATTAACCCCACAAATTCTCTGGATACAGGCCATCGTCTATTAATTTTTGTATTGCCTCTGCCACCACTTGTTTATCCTCTTTATAGGTTACACCATGCCATTTATCAAGGGAATTGAGGACTTCTACTACCGCTTTGTCCTGCTTTAATAGTTCTTCCACCACACTTGGAAGAAAATATTCACATTTCAACGGATTAACTGGCAGGTTTTTCTCCAAAAAATGTGGGAATGCTGACTGTAGTTCCTCTAAAAAGCTTCTTGTAAATCCCCACATATTCATAGATACTGTGCTTCCTCTCGGTATTGTTACCCAGGTTTTCCCTTCATCTTCTGTATACACAGTGATATCCCCTCTTTTTTCAATATGAGTTCTTTCATGAATACCCCGCAGGTAATTCCTTTCATCGGTCTCACATACACCCCGTGCCACATGACCATTTTCGGTCAGGGTATTTTCAATAACGTAGCCAACCATTGTATATCTGTATTTTTCTGCATCTTCGTGGGTGCTCAGGTAGTTGTATATCATCTGAAATGCATTGGTACCATAATAATCATCTGCATTAATCACTGCGAATGGACCATCTATAAAATCAATTGCACTCAGTACAGCATGAGCCGTTCCCCATGGTTTTCCTCTGCCTTCCGGAACAGAATAACCTACCGGCAAATAGTCCATATCCTGATAGACATATTCCACTTCCATATATTCTGATATTCTATATCCGATAACATCCTTAAAGTCCTGCTCGTTTTCTCGTTTTATAATAAAAACTACTTTTTTAAATCCTGCTTTGACCGCATCAAATAAAGAAAAATCCATAATTATATGCCCCTGACTGTCAATAGGATCAATTTGTTTTAATCCTCCATATCTGCTCCCCATACCTGCTGACATGATTACGAGTACTGGCTTTTTCATATCTTATACCTATTCATATCGCAAGTAAACCCACGATACTGCTCAAAATAAATAATGTGAAGCTCCTTCACATAGGTTGGAAAAATCTCTACTTTGAGCAACCTTTCTATTTTATTTTCCTCCAACCTTCCTAACATATTCCAAATTATCAACTTCTAATATATTATTAAAAATAACGCACTAAGGTTACCTGTGTTACTACGCTAAACTTGAATATACTGCAAACTGTATTGTTACTTTGAATTACTTCTATTTATATTACTATACTTTTCAATATTTTGCATTAAAAATATGGATGAAATAATTTGGGAGAAACATGGAAAGCACAGCTCCCAATTTTACCTCGTATCAATTGAGATTGTTCCATTATTTGCATATTTTTCATATTCATTTTTTTCTAATTGATGATTTTGTTTCTAACTTTATCTTGTCCAACATACATTTAGGTATCTGGAAAATTATTTTTTGAGGGGGCTTATATAGTATGTTGGATTTTTTTGTTACGCTTTTTATCATTTTTTTATTGATGAATGTGGTCGTTTCTTTTGCGCTATTTTATTTTGTTATTTTTCGATACGCAAAGTTTGACATTATTAAGAAAGAAAAAGCAAAAAGTATGGAGGATGTGGAAGCTTATTATGATCAGAATGTTCCCTGGTTTGAGATACAGAACTGGGAGCATGTGAGTATTACCTCTAAGGATGGCTTGACTTTGAGAGGCATATATCTGGCTGCTAAGGAAGCAACAGACAAAACGGTAATTACAGTGCATGGATATCGTCAGAGTGGGGAGAAGGAATATCTAATATTTGCACATTTTTATCATATGGAGAATTTCAATATATTAATTCCGGATGACAGAGCACATGGGACAAGTGATGGACTCTTTATCGGTTTTGGATGGGCAGACAGGCTGGATTGCATCGGGTGGATTAATTTTATACTGGATCGTTCTGGAAAAGAGCATAATATTATGCTGCATGGAATTTCCATGGGGGCTGCTGCGGTGTTGATGGCAAGTGGGGAGCATCTGCCTTCTCAAGTGAAAGCGATTGTGGCTGATTGTAGTTATACGTCGGTCTGGGATGAGTTCGCTTATCAGATGACGGAGGTGTTTCATCTTCCGGTATTTCCTCTCTTGTATACGACCAGTATCATCTGTAAGGTGATTGCCGGGTATGATTTCAGGGAGGCTTCTGCAGTAAAACAGGTGAAGAAGTCAGTTACACCAATTTTATTTATTCATGGTGATCGGGATATATTTGTGCCTACTTATATGGTGAATGAATTGTATGGGTGTTGTCGGACAGATAAAGACTTGTTGATTGTGGACAGAGCAACTCATGGGGTTAGTTATTTGTATGATACGAAGTTGTATAAGAAAACGATTTTGGCGTTTGCCAAGAAATATTTGAAATGAAGGATAATCCGGATTATTTTTATTTCCGCAAGCAATAAGCCAAATGCTGGAATGCTTGCATTTGGCCTATTGCTGCGAGGGTCAAATCCCCCGAAGCTTGCTATGGTGTATTTGACTGAATTGGAGTCAACATATAAATACTTGTTTTTGAATTATAATTTAATATATATTCAATGTGATTGCTATCATATGTAAGAATCTGGTTCGTGCCCGAGCCCACACTTTGAAGCTGTAATTGTAGTTCATTCTGAATATTCTGTGCATCCTCATCGCTTAATGCAGGATCACTTATACCTATCATTCCAGAAATAATGTAAGCAAGTTCATCGCCGATCACTTTTTCATGGTCATAGGAAAATGCCATAGAAGATATGGTCTCCTCTTCTTCATCGTAATCAAAAAAAGATATGTATGCATCTAATGCCTTTCCCTCCTCATCCAGAATGTAATAATGAAGAGTATTACTATCCTCTGATCTGGTTATCTCCGTAAGCTTCCACGCAGCACCATTTTCGGCTAATGCGGATTCTACCTGAGATTTTACCTGCGCTGGTGTAATATAAAACAGACCATTGTAAATGTTGGATGTACTCAGCGATAAAGATTTTTCATATAATCCGGCACTGTCTAAGCGCTGAATGTCTTCTAAAAATATTACTGCTTCCTGATAATTCTTTTGTTCTGCTAATAAACTGCCATATTCATATTTCACCTGTTCCAAGAGTTTGCGGGCTTTTTCATCGTTTGATATAGTGGATAACGTATCGATTGCTGTTACGTAATGCCCCTTTTCAAATTGATTCTTACCAACACTATAAACACTTTCATTATATAAATTGTCTGCTTCTCTGTAGTCCGCAAGCTCCTTAAAAATAATAGCTGCCTGCTCATAATCCTCTGCGTTAAATAATCTTTTTGCCCTTAGATACTCTCGTAAATCACCTGTCAATAATAACCCTATGGCCATTATGAAACACAGTGTGCCGATTCCAACTAAAATTTCAACCGGTCTTTTGCCTTTCTTTGACTTTCCTGTCAAATCTTTTTCCGGCTCGCCTGCTCCCATAGGTTCGCCATCAGCTTTTCCCTTATTATCACTTAATTTTGTCCCCATCCTTTCACCTCTGATTTTATTTATATAAATATTTTTGCCTACCCTTAACAGCAAAAAATGTTTATATCACCAAGCGCTGGAATAATACTTCAAATCCATACTATTCATAGGTAATTTGATTATATCATATTATATGTAATTTGAATGGAGTGTAACTAAAATTTAACATAAATTTAAAGAATTATCTCTGCTTTGTATAAAAATTAATAATTGCCTTCCCTATAAATGCAGATGCCCCTCCTATTTCTTCCTCTTGACGACCAAATATCTTGCTTTGTAATTGCTGTCAAGCTCAGGCTGAAAGCCCGTTTATTTAGGCTTTACAGCAATTACAAAGTATAAATATAATGGAGTAAGAGGATATAAATTAGTATACACTATTGCGTATAGTAAGGGTCAAGGGGTTTTATTGATTTTTTTCTAAAACTTGTCAAGGATGTTTTTCAAAAATAGGCAAAAAATTGTTGCAATTGTTTCAGATATCTGTTAAACTAAATCTATATTTTATTAGAAGTATTGATTTCACATATTTTTGTAAGTCATTATGTTTGGTATAATTGATGACTTGCAAAAATGTGTGATTTTTTTATTTTTAGGAATATAAAAAAATTTAGGAGGTATCTCATGAAAAAGGGTACAGTTAAATGGTTTAATGGAACAAAAGGTTTTGGATTTATTACAGACGAAAATGGTGGCGAAGATATATTTGTTCATTTTTCAGGAATCGTTTCTAATGGTTTCAAATCTTTAGAAGATGGTGAAGCTGTTACATTTGAAACTGAACAAGGTGCTCGTGGTTTACAGGCAGTTAATGTTTGCAGAGCATAATTTAAACAAGTAATCAGCGAAGCAAAACACAAGTTTCTGCTTCACAAATCTACTGTAATTGCCATATGATTCGAATCATATGGCATTGTTTCTTTTTAACGAGGTAGGTTGGAAAGATTTCATTTCACATCTACCCGTTAGAGCAGCACGGTACCGTGCGAATGGAGGTAACACATGTATCATATCGGAGACAAGGTAATGCATAAATCAACAGGCGCATGCTACGTAACGGATATTGTTTCTATGTCTGCGGACAATTCCAAGCTGAAACGGCCTTATTATAAATTAGAGCCAATTTTTGATAACAGATCTACAATTTACGTACTGACTGATGAGACAAAAGCACTAAGAACCAGACCTGTTATGTCAAGTGCCCAACTAAATGAACAAATGTTATCTATTCATAAAAGCGATGGAGAATGGATAGATAA
>Ga0153997_1000039_pt1 | contig 42083 bp, 35 predicted proteins | sample TSNC081MetaG_FD_104750 | JGI IMG/M metagenome (GOLD analysis project Ga0153997, IMG submission 104750) | Attine ant fungus gardens microbial communities from North Carolina, USA - TSNC081 MetaG | ecosystem: Host-associated > Fungi > Mycelium > Unclassified | place: USA: North Carolina, Lumber...
AATTCTGCTATACGTTTAAAATCCTTTGGAATATACAGATTCCATTCCGGGCAGTATTCCATAGTTTCCCTGTCGGTATCTGATGAAAAATATCAATGGCTTTTTTTCATTTTATCATGACAAATTTCAAAAAGAGTATCACTTAATTTCAACATTTCTTTCAGATGCTCCAATAGAAACCCTGTTTTTTGGTACAGAAACTGCTTATCATATTTGTCAAGACAGGCTATAAGTTTGTCTTCATCCAGATATGGAATCATTTGCAAACATTTAAAAAGTTCTGATAACCCACCAGCCTTTTCTATATCATTGATAGAATCTAATACTGTTCTTTCATAATCTGTTATCCGAATACCATTCTCTTTCTGGACAACTCCATCTGCAATCCGTTCCGAAAAGTAATGAAACTCATATCCATCATATGAAAAAGTCCGGAATCGCTTATTGCCCCTTATTGCCCGCCACCTGAACCTGATACATCATCTGATTCGTCAGTCCATAAAATTCAAATGCCGCATGGTGCGAAATGTAACCATCCTTTAAAACATGACAGACTATCTCAAAACGGTTTGCGATCGGAGCACCTGTCTCCATACTGATTGCCACATACTAATTCTTTCTGACCTGCCCAATATATCCCTTCTGCAAATAGCGAAGCACTAACGAAGATATGGTATTCCGGTTGCTTCCAGCTATCTCTATTAAATCCTGATAAGAAAAATACGCTTATCTACCAATTGCTCATAATATTTTATAGGATCTCCTCCTAGTTTTAAAATTAGCACAAATCCGTTTATTTTTCAACCTATTTGTTATTATATTAAAATTATTATATTGTCTTCCTATATAAACGTATTTGATGAAATTTTAAAACCTCAAAACAAAAAAATGACCGACAGCGTTCTCACCACCGCTCTTATTGACCGCCTTACCCATCGCTGCCAGGTTCTTTCATTTACAGGCGATGGCTGGCGTGTCGCTCATCGGAAAGTGATCTTTGAGGACTCAAATCAATGAAATACTAGGGATTTTTGTATGCCAAAACACAGGGATTTTTGCTTGACAGTAACACATCCGGGAGCGTTACGATGACCATTATTTTGCAAACCACTATGATATTGATACGGACAATGTGGCTGTTTTGGAAATTTCCAGCGGAAGCAGCACCCCCGAAATCAACGAAGGAGATGAAAGCGACCTCGCATTTTATAATGAGATGATTGCATTCTTTAACAGCAATTCCATGACAGACGAAGCAAGCTATCTGAAAGCGCAGGAATATGTTGATATTGACAATCTTATTGATTATTATATCACCAATATTTATTCCGGTAACACGGACTGGCCCGCAAACAACAACGTATTCTGGCGGTACAAGACCGATAACGGCGGTTACGGCAATACGGCAGAATGGTATATGGACGGCAGATTCCGGTGGGTCATCTAGGACATGGACTGGGGTTTCGGGCTGATGGATAGGCCAGCAGCGACACGCTCTCCCACGCTATGAATGAAAGCTCTTTTGTGGCGAGAGGGCAAGGAGGCGGGAACAGTGGATTCACCTCCGCTGAGAGTACGCTCATGTTTCGGAAACTTTTAGAAAACGAGGAATTTTTGGAGAAATTCATGAACCGATTTTGCGATGTGATGAATACCAACAATGATACAGATACGGTCGTTGCGCTTGACGGTCATACGTTTGTAAAATTCGTAGTGACCGATACAGCCGGTGGTGCGACAATCGAGTATACGGACAGCACAATAGAAGTTACATTAGGCAGCGTCGAAAACTGTTGTGCGGGCGGTCTTTGCATAGAAATCAATATGTAATTATATGGTGAAATAAGAAACCTCCGATAAAGACCTCTGTATAGAAAGGGCGTCTCAAGTTGAAGATTCGGCTATACGGTAATAGAAAGAAGCCTTCGGACAAATCGGCAAAAAGAGGAGGGCGCAAGGTCATTATAGTAGCAATGGCCTTGCTGGCTCTGATGGCGGAAGATATTACCCGCTCCCCGGCAGTCCGCACAGCAAATGGAGTAGTAGCCGATGGCGTGTATACAGTGCTCGTATTGGGAAACAGCGGTGGAAATTCTGACACACTGATGCTTTGTTCCCGAAACACAAATGAGAACAAGTTGAGTGTAGTGAGTATCCCCAGGGATACACTGGTCAATGTATCCTGGTCGGTAAAGAAGGCCAATTCCCTTTTTGCTATGGGCGGTATCAATGGCGCCATGGAAGGCGTTTGCAATATTCTGGGATTTGAGCCGAATAACTATGTAGTATTAGACACGGAAGCTCTGGTCGCTCTTGTGGACACCATTGGAGGCGGAGCAGGCTATTTTAACGGAGATATTGGCCGGATTGCAACCCAGCAGGATTTTCTAAAGACAGTTGCCGCCCAATGCCTGCAAATTGGTAATGTGACAAAGATCAAGCAGTTTGCTGATATTTTCATTGAATATGTGGACATGGATTTAACCTGGGGCAACTTAGTGTGGTATGGGCAGCAATTTCTAAGACTGACCGATGACGATATAGCCTTTTATACCCTGCCGGGGAATTAAATATCCTTACTATGACATCTGACGGGACATTGTATACTGTTGGGCGGAAATAGATTGGTCAGAATAATTTCGTAAACGCCAGGATGATCAGTATTGCGCCGCTTAACCATGAAAGGTTAAAGGGTAATTTTCTCGAAACTTTGTTGCCAATATAGCATCCCAATATAACCGCAAGTGCATCGGTAACAAGAGAGCACAAAAAAACCGACAACCCGTTTACATTCCCGAGCGCAGCGCCAAACCCAACTGCCACACCGTCCAATGACAAAGAAATTGCAAGCGCAGCGGCCTCCGACGACGATATCGTTTTTGAGGCGTCAACATCCGCCTCTTCCGGATTTGCGTATAAATTTAGAATGAATTTAAAGTTGAATATGGAGAATTTTAATTCTTTGTTCAGATTATTATATTTTCTGATGATTGATTTTGTAATGCCGTCTAATAGTTTTGCCATTCCCAATACAAACAGAATGATAAAGCAAATTGCTGCCGTAAGCCAGCCGGGAAGATACTGTCTGACTATAGTACCGACTAAAACCGATATTCCCAAAATAGAGCTGCACACAATATTTATGATTTGTACTGATTTAAGCGGTATCTTTATTTTATTGCTCCCATAGGCAAAGCTTGCGACAAACGCATCTAAAGATAATGTTGAGGCAAATACGATTGCTTCAAAAATTGTAACGAATGAAAAATGCAAAATAAATCACACTCCTTATGTGGTATTCCTTTCATTGTATTCTGGTTTGATACAATGCGTTCCTTAAGGAGCAACAATATTTAATATTTATAAAAATCTGTTGATTTTTTATCAACAAGGTCAGCTAAAGAGAATATAATAGGTCATTTTTACTATTATATTGGATGTGATATAATGTCTAGGAATCCTGCACATTTAGACTTGTCTTCTGAAAGCGAAAGCAGTTTGTATGTCGGTGAAGATATGTCCGTATGGGAAAGCTGCTCAAATCGGCAATGGCGTAGCAATCGTTGACCATGCGAAAATTAAGTGAGCTTACAGGCATTTGCACCGCCACCATATCCAGAATTATCAACAATAAACAATCCGCAAACTTAAAACATCTGCATTCAGGATTATTTACAATACTCTTAAGCAAAGTGATAAATATTAGTCTTATTTTAGTACTAATTGAGTATTCCAGACATTCAACCCCTTCAATGAGAACTGTCTTAGAAACATACGAAGCATCACCCAATATTGCTTCATCAACGACTTGTTTAGCAAGCCACTTTTTTTATAGTATTCACCTAATGAATGTCGAACCTCCTGTAATCTCTAAAAATAGCACCATCTTCTAAATCACACATCATACCGCATAAAGCTGTATCATCTGCTTTTCCTATTTCATCAAATTTTACTAAATCATCATGATATTTAATATTACTAACAGCTTTAAATGCCACAATTTTCACTAATATTGCATATGTCGTTTGCAATGCGAATAAGGCATAATATTCTTCGAACCTTCCTTCAAATTCCACCTCTAGATAATTTTCAAGAGCTACTTTTCTTTCAATAATTACTGTTTGTTGAGATTGGTCATCATGTGATAATTTAAACAATTCTTACCACTCTTCAAAAAGCATTCGGGTTTTGCCATCAATGTTATATTTCATTACATTAAATAACGAATTTACCAATCTGTTCGAAATACTATTCTCTATTCCCTCATTATTACAAAAATATTTTACCAGGTTTTCGCCTGTTAATGCTTTTTGTGATAATCCAATTATATATTTTGTTAATCTATCAATTGTTCTACCAGTTACTTCTTCAAAAGGTTCTATACATAATTCCTTATCGATTTGTGAAATAAAGCAACCCTTAATTCCATCTGTAACAAAAGCAACTTGTTTATCAGTTCCTTCCTTTTGAAAACCGTTCAAATAATTCTCCGCTTGTTCAATAGCAATACTCTTCTGCTTTTCTGTCTTAATTTCTTATGATGCTTATATTCAATAATAAGAGAACCTATTGACATATCCGCTTTACCTTTAGATATATGTATTTTAGTATTCACTGCTTCTTCTTTAACTGAGAGATATATATAACCCAGTGGACTGAAAAGTAACTCGCTCCTTCGGCTTATATGCTTCGGCTCTTTCGGCAATCTTATTAAGCGGAACTTTACCCTAACCCTCGCCAAACTCCACTTTTACGTTGATATGACTATCCGGTTTTTTTGTGGGAGAGAAGTACACACGTCTCCACATGCGTCGTATGCGGAAATAAGTCCACCGGCTGCACCCCCCCAAGCTCATACCCCTTCTCACACAAATACCTCAAATCCCTAGCCAAAGTCGCCGAATCACAGCTCACATACACAATCCGTTTCGGACTCATCTGCACCATTGTTTCAAGCAGTGCCTCATCACACCCCTTACGCGGCGGATCCACCACAATAACATCTGCATACACCCCATCTTCCTTATACTTTTGCGGCAGTACCTCCTCCGCCTTCCCCACAAAAAACTCAGCATTTGAAATTCCATTAATCTCAGCATTCCTCTTTGCATCCTCTATTGCCTCCGGCACAATTTCCACTCCATAAACCATCTTCGCCTTCTGAGCCAAAAACAGTGAAATCGTTCCAATTCCACAATACAAATCCCAAACCGTTTCTTTACCTGTCAGTCCCGCTGCCTCCAGTGCCTTATCATACAAAACCTTCGTTTGCACCGGATTCACCTGGTAAAAAGAAAGCGGCGAAATCTGGCACTTTATATCCCCTATATAATCCGTAAAATATCCTTTTCCCCATAAAACAACAATCCTATTCCCCATAATTACATTTGTATTTTCCTTATTCACACTAAGAGATATACTCATCATCCCATCAATATCCCGTAAACTGTCTACAAATTTCTCATTTTCCGGCAGTTTATCCCCATTAATCACAACACAAACCATAATTTCCTTAGTTGTAAACCCAAACCGTATCAACACATGGCGAACCAAACCCATGCCAGTCACCTCATTATAAGGTTCAATATGATATTCCTCCATAAATCCAAGTACCCGTTTTAGAATGACCTCGTTTACTCCTACTCCCAGATAACATCGTTCTAACGAAATAATCGAATGAGACCGTGTCGCATAAAATCCTGCAATTATCTTCCCAACCTTATCCTTCCCAATTGGAAACTGAGCCTTATTCCTATAATAATAAGGCGCCTCCATCCCAATAACAGGCTTTATCTGAACTTCCTCAAACTTGCCAATTCTCTGCAAATGATTCCGCACCTTATTTTCTTTATATGCTAACTGCGCCTCATAACTAAGCGCCTGAATCTGACACCCACCGCACTGCTTTGCCATCAGACATTTCGGCTGCACTCTAAAAGGTGACTCCCTCACAACTGACATCATCCTGGCATACCCATAATTCTTCTTCATCTTCATGACTTTCGCCTGCACAATATCCCCTTTTAAAGCATCCTTAATAAACATAGTAAAGCCGCACACTTTCCCTATGCCCTCCCCATTCATACCTATATCAATGATCTCCAGCTGTATCATATCATTCTTCTTCATGCCAGCTCCCATCTCTATGCAAACAGCCCTATATTCAAATACATCAAAACTTACTTTCTGCGAGTAACCAGATCGTTTTACGCCACCATACTATTTCGCTGACCGCCCTATTTTAAGCTCCAAAGTAAGTCCCCTCACTTCAAAGCAAAGCAAAAGCAGCGGGTGGAACTTACTTATTTCAGTGAACGTCCAGACTCTCACATAAACAGCAGCGAAGCGAATATCTTCAAATATTGAGTGCAGTTTTTCTAAACACTAGTATCTGCACTAGTCTTCCTCAAATTACTCTCAAATAATCTATTATAGCCCAACCAACCGGAATTCTCCCCTGCCCCTTTCAATATCTCCGTCATAGCCTGCATCTTCGCATCCGCATTATCTGCAAGACTAAGCGCAACCGCCTCCGCCAAAGCAGGCTTTTTCGGTGATCCATACTCCAGCTCCCCATGATGTGAAATAATACAATGCTTAAGCTCATTTGCCAATTTCGTTGGAAATCCATCAATCTCCCTAATCCTGTCACCAATCAACTCAAGCCCAATCATAATATGACCCAAAAGCTGACCTTCATCCGTATAATCATTTTCCGGAAATGTCGATAACTCATAAATCTTTCCCGAATCATGAAATATAGCCGCTGTAAATAGCAAATCCATATTCAATATGGGATAAGTCTTAGTAAAATAATCACACATCTTAACCACACTCAGCGTATGCTCCAGTAATCCACCCACAAACCCATGATGAACCGTCTTTGCTGCCGAATGGAATTTAAACTTCTTCACAAAATCCAAATCCTCAATAAAATATCCGCTAACCAATTTATATAAATATTCATTTTTAATCATCTTGACATATCCCAATAACTCCTGATACATATCCTCCACATTTTTACCGCTTACCGGAAGATAATCCCCCGGCTCATACATTCCCTCCTCCACTTTGCGCACTCTTTTCACATTTAACTGCAAAGAACTCTGGAAGCTTGTCACATCACCCATCACTTCCACATAATCCATAGAATCAAAATCTTCAATCCCCTGTGAATTTGGATCCCAAATTTTAGCATCTATGGTTCCACTTTTATCCTGTAATACCAAATTTATATATGACTTCCCATTTTTAGTTACCGCTGACTGTTTGTGCTTGCACAGATAAATATCCGATACTCTGCCGCCTTCTTTGAATCCTTCTATATACCTCATACTATCCTCCATTCACACTTAGTATATCCTCCGCCTTTCCTTCCATCCTTAAATTACCATATGCTCGAGATTCCGCAGGGAGAGAAAGGATTCTCTTCCCTCATCCGCAATCTCAAAAAATTTTCAATTAAGGTGCTCTTCCCAAGATTACATCTTCATATGGGACTTCCTCATATGTATCTACACCTTGCCGCATTACCCTAATGGTAATCGAATCTCCGGGCGCATGACTCATGATGACCGACCTGTAATCCGATTGATTCCTAATCTGTACTCCGGACATTTCGAATATAATATCGCCTCTTACGATTCCTCTTACCATTGCTGGTGAATCTATCTCAACATCACCTACGTACAATCCTTCCGGCATCCCCTGCTCCAACACCAATCTTGCCGGAACCGCAGTACCTCTGATTCCAAGGTATGCCAATGCCTCTTTATTGGATAACTTCTGTATTAAATCCTTCAATTGATTCACACTGACCGCAGACAATAATGTCAGTCCGCTTCCTGTGTCCCCATTAAATTTTTGAACAATAATGCCTACTACTTTGCCGTCCAGATTGACCAATATACCATTTCCTCCGCTATCTGCCATGATATCCGTACTAAGCAGATTATAATCCACATCATACGTTATGGAAGAGGAAGAGGTATTGCTATCACTATATTTAAATGAACTACTCGTAGTTGTTACCATTCCATAAGACGCAGAATTACTGGAATCATAATGAGCACCAATTGCGGCAACCCAATCTCCAGCCTTGGCCATCGTAGTATTGGATAAAGCATCCGTAGAAATTGTAGCAAGCGTCTCATCACTTATAGCACTTTTGGCAAATTTGACTACAGCCAGTCCTGTATTGGCATCATATTCTTGTAAAGCAGCGTCTGTAGTACTTCCGTCAGAAAAAGTAATTTGAATACGATATGCATTCTGCACAACACTATACTCTGTCAACACAAATATTTCACTGCCATTCTCAATGGCTACAAATCCGGAAGCTTCACCAACAGGGCTCTCATATATTTCATTAAACCAAGTTGTTTCCTCGGCTATTCCCGCAACTGTAACCAAATAAGTCTTGATCGGTGCGACTACCTCATTATATATTTTACCATGTAATTCTTTGTATTCTTTTACAGTCAATTCATATGGCTCCTGAATAATAACCGTTTCCACTTTCGCAGATTCTGACTCTGTCTCTAACTGGCTCCTTGTTTCATTTGATGCATCTTCCCCCATATCCTGTATCTCTGATTCCTCATCACCTTCTCCAGTTGAAACGCTCTCTGTCTCCTCATCCTTTGGAACGACTACCTTTACAAGCCCTGTATCCGGAGTGAGCCTCTCCGACATCCATGGTTTTACTGCAAAAAATGAGAAGCACGCCATAACTCCAAATATCAGACCTAAGACGATGACACCAATTACCTTTAATATGATTCTCCGCTTACGAATCGGCTTATCCTTAATCTTTTCCGTTATGAAGTCAAACTCTTCTTCATCTTTATCCATAAAAAATAATCTCCTTCTCAAGAAATTTTAGTGAACATGTACACATTCTATCATATACATATGAACAAACTATGAATATACGAGGCTAACTATGCACTCAAAAATGCATGCAGTTGAATCAAATATCGTTTAAATTACATTTATAGGTTTTCATTTATTTAATTATAAGTTAAAATAGTAATATAGTAAATAAGAAAATTATAAGCATAGGAGAAGTATTGCATAGACCAGTGTCATGTCCGGGCAATACAATAAGATTGACATGAATCAAAAAGCATTAAAGACTTTAGAATATAATAAAATACTCAACCTCTTAGAGGAACACGCTTCCTCTCCTCTTGGAAAAGAATTTTGCAAAAATCTTCTCCCGCACACTAGTTTAGACGAAGTAATATTCTCCCAGAAGGAAACCAGTGATGCTCTGAGTCGTATATACCAAAAGGGAAGCATCTCCTTTTCCGGAGCAAAAGATGTCCTCCCTTCATTAAAAAGACTGGAAGTAGGAAGTATTCTAAGCATTGAGGAAATACTGAGAGTAGCAGGGCTCTTAGAAACTACCAACCGGGTTAGGCAATATTCCAGAAAAGAAACAGATGTAAAGCCTGCCGACACCTTAGACCCATTATTTTCGCTACTTAAGCCATTAACCCAACTAACAGGCGAAATACGACGTTGTATCGTTTTCGAAGACAATATCAGCGATGATGCCACTCCCACTTTGAAACACATCCGCCGCTCTATGAAAGGAATGAACGAGAAGATTCATGCTCAACTGAATAGTCTGGTAAATGGTTCTGCGAGAAGTTATCTTCAGGATCCGGTTATCACGATGCGTAATAATCGTTACTGCCTCCCCGTAAAATCAGAATATCGCGGGCAGGTACCCGGTATGATACACGATCAGTCCTCTACCGGCTCCACCCTGTTCGTGGAACCCATGGCAGTGATAAAACTGAATAATGAATTGCATGAACTGGAACTAAAAGAACAAAAAGAAATAGAAATTGTATTATCCAATTTAAGCATACTCATCTCTGAAGAAATAGACAATATACGTTTGAATCTGTCCACGCTTACCAGATTGGATTTCATTTTTGCAAAAGCCGGTTTATCCAAATCATATCAAGGCACCGAGCCCGTTTTCAATACAAAAGGCTACATGAATATAAAAAAAGGACGCCATCCCTTATTAGATAGAAAAAAAGTGGTGCCCATTGATATTTATTTAGGTAAAAAATTTGATATGCTAATTGTGACCGGACCAAATACCGGCGGTAAGACGGTATCCATAAAAACGGTGGGGTTATTTACCCTGATGGGGCAGGCCGGACTTCATATTCCAGCCTTCGACAAATCCGAATTGGCTTTATTTGAGGAAGTATTTGCTGATATTGGAGACGAGCAGAGTATTGAGCAGAATTTGAGTACATTTTCTTCCCATATGACCAATATTATATCCATTTTGAAAAATGTAACCTTGCATTCCCTCGTGCTTTTTGATGAATTAGGCGCTGGTACGGATCCCACCGAAGGAGCTGCATTAGCCATCTCTGTTCTTTCACATTTACACAAACAGGGCATACGTACCATGGCAACTACACACTATAGTGAATTGAAGGTATTTGCTCTCTCCTCGCCAGCTGTGGAAAATGCCTCCTGCGAATTTAATGTGGAGACTCTTCGACCCACTTACCGATTGCTCATTGGTATTCCTGGGAAAAGTAACGCATTTGCCATTTCCAGCAAATTGGGACTTCCCGATTATATTATCGACGAAGCCAGAAAGCATATTAGCGAGCAGGATGTATATTTTGAAGATGTAATTACGGATTTGGAAAACAGCCGCATAATTATAGAAAATGAACGTGCCGAAATTGCCAGATACAAAGAAGAAGTGTCTGCCCTAAAACATTGCCTGGAAGAAAAGCAAGATAAATTAAACCAGAGCCGGGATCGCATGATAAGAGAGGCAAAGGAACAGGCTCAGGTCATTTTACGAGAGGCAAAGGAATATGCGGATCAGACCATCAAGAATTTCAACAAATTTGGTAAAGATAATATATACGTTAAGGATATGGAAATGGAGCGCAGCCTTCTCAGAGAGAAAATGAATGAGAACCAGAAGACTTTGGGAATAAAAAATGAAAAGAAAGCTAAGAAACCACGAAAAGCAGCCGACTTCAGAGTCGGGGACAGTGTAAAGGTATTAAGCTTAAACCTGACCGGAACAGTCAGTACCCTGCCAAATGCAAAGGGCGATTTATTTGTCCAGATGGGAATCTTGCGTTCTCAGGTGAATATAAAAGACTTGGAATTCATTGATGAACCAGTGATTAGCGCTTCAAATCTGCTAAGAACCGGCGCCGGCAAAATCAAAATGGCAAAGTCCTCCTCCGTTGGAACAGAGATTAATCTAATAGGAAGAACTGTAGACGATGCCCTTATGGAACTGGATAAGTATTTGGATGACGCCTACCTTGCACACATCCCCCGCGTACGAATTGTTCACGGAAAAGGAACAGGAACTTTAAGAAAAGCTGTGCTGGGTCATCTGAAACGTCTGAAATACGTAGAAACCTACAGACTTGGCGAATTAGGAGAAGGGGATTCCGGTGTAACGATTGTAGAATTCAAAAATTAGTGCAGAAAATCAGATTACCAATATGACAACATTTTGCCTTATGCGCAGTATCCGCATGAATGCAGGATCGATTGTAAGAAAATACAGGAAAAGGAGCTATGCAGAGCAGTATTTAATTTGCAGCCAAGTTGAATATGCATGGGAATAAAATATGATTGCAAAACAAAAGATTTTAATTGTAGATGATGATACAAATATTGCTGAATTGATTTCATTATATTTAACAAAAGAGTGCTTTGAAACAATTTTGGTTTATGACGGTGAAGAAGCCTTAAACGTATTTAAAACCTTTCAACCAAATTTGATTTTATTAGATTTGATGTTACCGGGCATCGATGGTTATCAGGTATGCCGGGAAATTAGACATACCTCCTCCGTCCCTATCATTATGCTCTCTGCAAAGGGAGAAATTTTTGATAAAGTATTGGGACTGGAACTGGGAGCAGATGATTATATAATTAAGCCATTTGATTCAAAAGAGCTTGTAGCAAGATGTAAGGCCGTGCTCCGCCGCTTTGCCCCTGAGAAACCGTCTTCTATTGCTCCAACAGGTAAATATGTAGAATATCCCGATATCATCATTAATCTGACGAACTATTCCGTTATATACAATGGAGACGTTGTGGATATGCCGCCAAAAGAATTAGAACTACTCTACTTTCTCGCCGCTTCCCCAAATCAGGTGTTTACCAGAGAACAGCTATTGGATCATATCTGGGGATATGAATATATCGGTGATACAAGAACAGTAGATGTACATATAAAAAGACTTCGAGAAAAGATAAAGGATCACAATTCCTGGGCTATTGCCACAGTTTGGGGAATCGGCTATAAATTCGAGGTGAAAAGGTAATGAAGAATACCCTGTATATTAAATTTATCATAATTTACTTATTATTTGGTTTTCTGAGTCTTTTTACTATCGCAACTTTATGTTCTACTATGATTGAAAACCATTTAATAGATACAAAGGCAACAGATATGAACAGGCAGGCTACCAAAATCGCCAACAGTCAGACAGCAAAAATATTCGGGAGCAGCACAAATGCATTAGAAACACTATATAGTAACCTAACCACCGTTGCTTCCTACCAGTCAACTCAAATGTGGGTAGTAGACGCACAGGGAAATATTATCATTAATACAAATACAGCCCTAAGTACCAAAAACACAAAGACTATAGAAAACTTTAATCCAACCTCTTCCGGAAATAAAACCTATCAGATTGGAAATTTCTTTGGTTCTTTCTCCGATGAGGCACTGAGTGTCATCACACCAATTACATCAAATTATACTGTGAAAGCCTATGTTGTAATCCATTACCCCATGAGCAAGATAGAACAGCAGCGGGATGATGTATTGCATATTTGCTATATCACTTTTATTGCTATTTTTATCCTATCACTAATAATTTTAGGTGCTTTTACCATTTGGGTTTATATTCCACTTCGCAAAATCTCATATGCGACCAACCAATATGCAGAAGGAAACTTAGGCTATGAATTACCCATAACTACATACGATGAAATAGGCTCTCTTGCCGCTTCACTGAATTATATGTCCAGTGAGCTGAATAAATCTGAGGAGTATCAGAAGAAATTTATTGCAAATGTTTCCCATGATTTCCGCTCTCCTCTAACTTCAATAAAAGGGTATGTTGAAGCGATTATAGATGAAACTATCCCCTTAGAAAGTCAGGATAAATATTTGAATATCGTTTTATTTGAAACAGAGCGACTAAACAAATTAACACAGAGTCTTTTGACCTTAAATGATTATGATACGAAAAAAACCTTATTGACTATAGATACATTTGATATCAATACCATTATTAAAAATACTGCTGCTACATTTGAAGGAACATGCAGAGCGAAAAAAATTTCTATTGAATTGATTTTATCCGGAAAAAACCTTTATGTAAAAGGCGATATCGGAAAAATACAACAGGTTCTTTATAACTTAATAGATAATGCCATAAAATTTAGCCACACCAATTCCGCTATTTACATAGAAACAACTGAACGGTATGAAAAGGCTTTTATATCGGTAAAGGATACCGGTATCGGTATTCCAAAGGATAGTGTGAAAAAGGTATTTGAACGATTCTACAAAACTGATTTATCAAGAGGAAAAGATAAAAAGGGAACAGGTCTTGGATTAACCATTACGAAGGAAATTATTCAGGCACATTCAGAAAATATTGACGTAATCAGTACGGAAGGTATTGGTACAGAGTTTATCTTTACACTTCCACGGATCAGGAAAAACTAAGCTAAACGCCTTACGGTATCCGGCTGAAACAGCTATCTCCAGTCATATTTTGTTAGATGACCTTCTGTGTTCATATGTACAAAATGATGCTGGCGTAACGCCTCGTATAAAACGATTGCAACTGAATTGCTTAAGTTCAGGGATCTGATATCTCCTATCATTGGAATACGGATTGTGGTTTCCTGATTCTCAAGTAAGATTTCTTCCGGAATACCGGCACTTTCTTTTCCAAACATTATATAGCAGCCCTCTTCATATTGAACTTCTGTATAAGTTTGCGGCGCCTTAGTAGTAGCCATATATATTTTCGCATCCGGATTCTTTTCTAAAAATTCCATATAATTTGTATATGTAGACACGTTCAAATCCTTCCAATAATCCATTCCTGCCCTTTTGATAGATTTATCATTCAATCTAAAACCCAGAGGTTCTATTAAATGCAATCTTGTTCCTGTTGCTACACAGGTCCTTCCAATATTTCCGGTATTTGCTGGTATTTCAGGCTCTAATAAAACAATATTCAACTGTGCCATATCATTTCTCCATTTTTTTCTCTCAGAATGCGTTATGCATTGCAAGCCCCATTCTATCGAAGCAGATGCCAACATGGTATTTGACTGTATCGTCACTGTAATTTGTAAAGCTCATCTGTCTGAGGACGATCCAAAAATCTGCATTCCTCCCCATTTCTGATAATCCGCTCATTTTTATCTGTGATTTTTCCAATAACAGCGCTATGAATGTTTGCTTTTTTAAGCTCTCTCACCAAATCCTGCCCTCTATCTGTTGTAACGAGCAGAGCTCCACTGGAAATGAGTATGTATGGATTCAGTCCAAATGCCTCACAGATTTCCACTGTTTCCTGTTTTATAGGAATGGCTTTCAAATTCACCTCTAATCCCACAGAAGAACTTTGTGCCAATTCCCATAAGGCACCAAATATGCCTCCCTCTGTCACGTCATGCATAGAAGTGGCTCCGAGTTTTACCGCTATGTTAGCTTCCGGTACAATGGATATATAATTTGAATAGTTTTTCCCTTCATTAATAAGAGAAGCCGGATATTTTAAAGCTAAGACCTCCTCCTTTTCCTTTGCAATTATTGAAGTGCCTTCCAAACCAATCCACTTAGTTAGAACAATATCCTGCCCGGGTTTTGCCCCTCTGGTAAGAACTATATCCTCTTCTTTTACTTTTCCTATTCCTGTAACAGAAATAATTGGCTGATTCACGGCGGCAGTAACTTCCGTATGACCGCCAAGTACCTGAATGTTCAATTCTCTACAGGTATCGTCAACCTGCTCCATAATCTCTTTTAATTGCGCCTCACAAGAATCAGGAGGGAGTAAAATAGTTAACATAATTCCAATCGGTTCAGCTCCTGAGGAAGCCAAATCATTGGCTGTCACATGAACTGCTAAATGTCCTATATCTGAAATGGTTGCAGTGATTGGATCTGTGGAGATTACAAAAGCCTCCCCCTCTTGCAATTTTAGAGCGGCACAATCCTCACCTATACCGGGTCCTATTAAAATCTCTTCTCTTTTTACTTTGATTTTTTTCAGTACCGATCTTACAAGTACGGATTCTGGTATTTTACCTATTTTCATTTTTATACCCATGCATATCGCAAGCATGGCTCCTTTTTCTATATTTTCTTTCAACCTTTGAAATATTCCGGTGTGGCTCCGCCTTCCAGTACAAACAATTTATGAAATAGTTGCATTCACCATAATTATATGGTGGATTTTGCTTATAGGAAGTCTTGATGCAAAATTCTAAACTTATCTCTTAACAAGTGGGACATTGAGCCTAGGCTTGCAGATCTGTAATTTAGTCATAAGTTTGTACTGAAGTGCAAATATTGTAAATTTTCATGCTTTTGGCATGGTGTATAACATTTACCATTTACTACCTTTTCTATTTCACACTTTTTTCTTTTATATCGCTGCCTTCCATGATATTATATAAGTAAAACTGATGTACCACTCACAGTAAGCATGCAGATAAGTTACTAAATTACTTGAAAAAGGGGTGCTATGGGATAACACTTTCGTCCCATCACACGCCTTTGACTTTATACAAACACAAATTATTTTATAGCTATGCACTGATTATTGTGCTATTCTCCTCCTGTTAGTGGTTCTGTTTGTTGTTCTGTCTGTAGTTCTGTCTGTGCTTCTGTCTGTGCTTCTGTCTGTGCTTCTGTCTGTGCTTCTGTCTGTGCTTCTGTCTGTGCATTTGCAGTCGCAATTACCGCATATACTGCATCAAGATTATTTGATGCAACTGCTGTCTGCATTTGAGCCGATATCTCCGCATTACCTGAAGCTATTCCCACTTCATATCTAGCCGGTGATGCATAGTAAGTACTCGAATTCACCTGTGTCGTTGTTGGTACACCATTCTCTGTAACTGTCTTCCACAATCTGGCTGTAGACCCATTATGAGCGTTCTGTGTTGGGCCTGTAACTGTACCGACTGCTGCTGAAGTAGCTATTAACTCTATACCTGCTTGTGTCGTACCGGTAACTTCGCTGTAATATGAAATCTGTCTGTCAGCAGGTCTTGTTTCCTTACCGTAAATCGTAAATGTCAGGTAGCCTCCGCCAACAGATGCTTCAATATAAATAGGAGTTTCCGTTGAGTTCACAAATCTAAAGTCCATCAGACCTTCTGCAATCGCCGCATCCATAGATTGTTCCACATAGCTGACACGCATGGTATGATTATGTCTTTCCACTACTTCTAACTCCGCCAAAAGCACCGCATTATATAAAGTTGTGGACAACTGACAAACACCACCGCCAAGACTTTGTACAACAGTACCATTCTCAAATGCACCACCTTTATCATATCCATTTTCCACGGTAAATGGTTCTAACATATTACTTACAGAAAGCTCCTCCCACTGATATAGAACTATGCCATCAAGTTTATCTGCACCGGTATAAAGATTTGTTACTCTCCCTGCGCTGGTTGATGTATATGTGGTTGTAAAAGTACCAAGTACATCTTGAATCTCTCTAAGCTCATCTTCTTTTACTGCAGGTTCTGTACCGTTATATATAAGTGGTATCGTCAATTCATTCTTATCCCAGTTCTCAGACAGACTGGTATAAATGGTATTCGCAGACTCTTCTACATTAAGAGCTATCCCCTCTACACTGTCTGTCAGATTGAAGACACCATCCACTCTTTCAATTGCGGCATTTACCGGCTCTGTATCATAACCCAAACATTTTTCATTTAATACCGTTACGATAGTCTCCTTATTAAAGGAATAAACTAAGTCATAATTAACTCCTTCAATCTCAAGATCTTTACATGACTTATATTTTTGAATCACATTTCCGCTATTGCCCAGTCGAGCTGCTTCCATAAAAAAATCTTGATTGTCCCAGCTAATTCCTAATTCAGCAGGGGTCACCTCAACCATATTTTTACCTATTTGAAATAAAATTTTCTTTTGTGATACTTCATTAAAATAGGCATCAAATTCCTGTTTTGCCTCTTCTCCGGTTTTACCGGAAACATCTACCTCGTTAATCATAACACCTTTGTTAATTGTGTACTCCTCATTCGCCAGCAAATCAATACTGGAGCATAACGTAACTAATAAAAATAAACACATACCTAGTAACGACTTTTTAAATATTTTCACAATTTCCTCCTCCACAAATATAAATCTATATAAATAGATTTACGTCTATGTTACATCTAGTGTGCTGTCTCGTCGATGTACCTTGTCCTCGCCTTCGTTCATATGTTATATTAAATAACTGATAATATAAGTGGTACTACCATTGCTAGCACTATTATGCAGATAATGATTCTTGAAATAATTACTCTTTTCTTTTCATTCATTTTCATTTTTATGCCCATGCATATCGCAAGCTTGCCTGCAATACTGCTCAAATAAATAAGGTTGGAAGAAGAGATACGCTGCATGGCTCCTTTTCCTATATTTTCTTTCAACCTTTGAAACATACCGGGGCGGCTAGCCTTCCGGCACAAACAGTTTATGAAATAGTTGTATTCACCATAATTATATGGTAGATTTTTCTTATAGGTAGTCTTGATGTGAAATTAAAAACTTATCTCTAAACAAGTGGGACATTGAGCCCGAGGCTTGCAGACCTGTAGAATTCTACTAATTCACTTTAGTAATTTGTAATGAAGTGCAAATAGTGTAAATTTTTCATGCTTTTGACACGGTGTATTAAATTTACCCTTTTCTACCTTTTTATTTCACACTTAACCCCTGCAATCGCAAGCCTGCTTGCGATACTGCTCAGATAGGAATCGTTGGAAGAATGGATAATTTGAACAGCCTTTCTATTTTATTTTCTTCCAACCTTTCATCTATTAATTCTTCCATAATTTAATATAATATAGTCAATCCTTTTGGATGCTTCACTCTTCGTGAATGTGTCAACATCCTCTTCCAGTTCTATTTTATGATATTTCAGCAAATCATTCAAGTAAACTTTTTGTAATTTTGTAATTGGGCTGTTTTTTTTCTCTTTAAACAGCAATATTTCAGGCAAAAACAGCCCTTTATTCACTCTATAAAAATCATTTACCAAATTATCGTATACCTCTTTCGTAGATAAAGCATCTTCATATGCTCTGTGCTTCGCTCGTTGTTCTATATGATAGTATTCACACAAATACCCCAAATTACGCTTCTCAATATGAGATAATGTTTTTCTTGCTATTTTCAAAGTATCAATGCCCATTTTATGAAATGGTATCCTATATCCGATTGCCGATTTTTTAATAAACCCATAATCAAAACCAATATTATGCCCTAAAAGCGTATATCCATCACAAAAATGAATGAATTCTTCCACCGCTTCTTTGTTGGACCTTCCATCAGAAACCATATCATCTGTGATTCCGGTAAGATTGGTAATGCGATATGGCACCTTCATCTGTGGGTTTACATAGGTTTTATAAACCTCTTGCACCTTATTCCCAATTATTTTAATGGCTCCAATTTCAATAATGCAATCAGAATTTGGATTTATTCCTGTCGTCTCTAAATCAAATACTACATATGCGTCCGTCATTTTTACACTCATGCTCCAATTTATATACTGCATACCTGTCTGTTACTCTGGTTAATTGGTGAAATCGTTGCATGAATGATTACTTTTTGTACTCAGTACAATATTCTTGTAAAAAACACTCTTCGCATTTTGGGTTTCTGGCAAAACAAATCTGCCTTCCAAATGTAATAATCTGAATATTATATAGAATCCAGTGCTCCTTTGGTAATACCTTCATAAGTTCATATTCAATTTTCACCGGATCATCTTTCTTTGCCAGTTTCAGTCTCTTAGAAATTCTTTTCACATGCGTATCTACAACGATACTTGCCTCATTGTAAATGTTTCCCCTGATTACATTGGCCGTCTTTCTTCCAACCCCCGCTAAGCCAGTCAGCTCATCAATATCATTCGGAACCTCTCCATCATATTTCTCTAAGAGTTCCCTTGTACAGGCTATGATGTTCTTCGCTTTATTATGATAAAATCCAGTGGTACGGATATCCTGCTCCAGCTCTTTTAGATCCGCATATGCAAATGCCCGAACACTTGTGTACTTTTTAAATAACTCTTTTGTCACAATATTTACCCTTGCATCTGTACACTGCGCACTCAGCATTGTGGCAATTAATAACTGCCATGGTGTTTCATAATTCAGGTAACATTTATATTCTCTTGAATATTTCTCATCAAGCAAATCTAAGATTTCTTTTGTTCTCTTTGTCATAATACCTCCGGCTAAATTTATATAGTAACCGATCTTTCGGTTCTTCAGCGTATATCCAGATCAGTTTAAACATGTACCAAATAAGAACTGGCCTCGTAGGACAGCTCATCTCTATTTCTATATTCAAATAAAATAAAAAATTGCCCCTTCTTTCCATCACCCATCACATCATGGGCAAACGGCTCTATATGTGTCATCTTCGATAATTGCTTATAATTAAAAGAATGATAATCTTTTAAGAATTCACGGCTCTGCTCTTCTTTTATATAAAAATCCCGAATTCTATTTTTATATTTCTGCAGATCTTTTGCCCAATATGGCCGGCTTTTTATATTTTCTCTTAAATATAAGTCATATAATAATAAGTCTTCATATAATGACACATGTTCTTCTTTCTGTGTTCTTATAAACGCAAGCAAAATTTCATATCTGCTTATTCGGGAATGGCTTTTTTCATTTAGTCCATGTTCCTCATAAAAGAAAGCAAGCGCATCAAAACAGGCAAATGGTGTTTCAAATACTGTAACCAGATGTTCTATCGTAGTATTGAACTGCCCACTATTAAAATACACCTCTGTCATTTCGCAGACAGCCTTTAATCTCAGCATTTCCTCATAGGATATCCAATTGGTGCAAAGAACCTCATATGGAGGCTTATCTCTATATTTTACGCCATATTCAGACACCATATGATACATTTTAGTGCCCTTTAATATTTTTAAAAATCCCAACTGCAATTGATCTGGTCTAAGAGCGTAAACCTGATTAAATGAATGTTTAAAACTTTCTATATCTTCAAATGGTAACCCTGCAATTAAGTCCAGATGTTGATGAATATTTTTTCCTTCCCTAATTCTTCTCACATTCTTGCATAGCTTATCAAAATTCATAGTTCTGTCAATTTCCTCAATGGTATATCCATTGGTGGACTGCACGCCGATTTCCAGCTGAGCCAATCCCGGACGAAACGTGGATAAAAGCCGTATTTCTTCCTCATTTAAAAGATCCGCTGAAATTTCAAAATGAAAATTTGTAATTCCATTATCATGCTCCTCAATATAGCTCCAAATCTCCATAGCATGCTTATGATTACAATTAAATGTTCTATCTACAAACTTGACCTGTTTTACATTATGGTCCAAAAAAAACTGCAGTTCCCCTTTTACCTGGCTAAAACTTCTAAATCTCACACTTTTCGCACTTTTATCCATAGAAGACAAACAATAACTACAAGAAAAAGGACAGCCTCTGCTTGTTTCATAATATAAGATTCTATTTTCAAACTCACTTAAATCCTTGTAAATAAAAGGAGTGTCGTTCATATTCAAAATAGCTCTCCTTGGATTCTCAACAATTTCGCCTGATCGGCTTCTATATACAACACCTTGTATATCTTCTAACGGCATGTCCCAAGATACATAGTGTCTGACTAACTGCTTAAAGATTTCCTCGCCCTCGCCAACCATAATACCCTTTATCACTCCATTTGACCCGAGAAAGGCAGCTGCATCGTATGATACTTCCGGACCGCCCAGCCAAATAGGCACATCCGGCAATATCTTAGCCAGTTCTACTGCCAATTCTATTATATATTCCAAATTCCAGATATAACAGGAAAACGCTATTACATCCGGCCTGCTTTTAAAAATTTCCCGCAAAATATAATCCATGCGGTGGTTAATCGTATATTCATTTATAAGCACATGTTTAGCATATTCATCCGCATATGCCCGCAAGCTATAAACTGCCGGATTGGAATGAATATACTTACTATTAATTGCAGTAAGCAAAATTTTCATTGTGGAAATTCTCCTAATTCCTTGGCAAAGTAATATTACACTGCTTAACAAAATAGATATTCGTCATCTATACTTCTGCGTTTTAACCTTTGCGATCGCCATCTCGCAGCAAATTCGCCAAGAGTAAATAGAATGAGTTTATAAATACTATTTTAGAACAATATCAAGATAAAATCAATAGTACTTTTTCCTTTTTTAATATCATTAAAACGTTAAGACCAAAGCGGAGATATGGCGGGTGGACTGGGCGGATGTTGTCAAAGCGTTTTTGAAGTAATGACCTTGCTGCAAGCTTCATTATATGGAAAAATACGCTGATTGCCACGTTGCTCTTTATTTTTCAAACCATTATTTAATGCCTTGACAGCCTCTGCGTAATGCTTCTGCATTTCATATACATTTCCAAAGCAACTGCTTAATCCGGCACTTATATTATTTTGTTCAAAAAGCTTACTGATCTCATTTAGCTCTTTATTTATATCAAGTGACGAATTGTCCGTACTGATAATAATTATGATGTAATTTGAATAGATCGCATAGCTATACGCAGTTTGAACTTTCTTAAATAAATCTCTGAAATACTCAAGCCTGATAAGTTCCGGATCACATTGAGATATATCTACTACAGCCAAATAAAGATTGCTCTTGAGATTATCATAGATATTTTCAATGGCATCTGAAAAAAGAACATCGTCATCTATGTTACCATCAATCAATTTGCTTACTAAGGTTTCTGAATATTCCTGGCCATAGATATTATAAAAATCAATTCCACTAACTTCTTTAGAAAGCGTTTCACAAAAAACTCCGAAATGTGTTATTTCGTCATCCTCAAACGGTTTATTACAAGCTATTAAATTTAAACATCCGACCATAACATTATCTTTATTATAGATTTTTCCAACAATTCGATCAAACTTTAGTTTTTTGCAGGTAAAGAAAGTAGTTGATTTTGTATTTGCCAAGGCGTCAGCAAAACCTTCATTTTGAAAAAACTCTATCGTTTTATTACTAACTGTTCCATATGTAATATATTCTTTCCAAATTGGGTCATCTACCTCCGCATTTTCAGTATATGCCACTAGTTTAAGCTCTACATCATTCAGTAAAACGGGGTTGCCGAGAATTTTAAATGCAGCGTTTAAAAGATATTTTACCCCCAAGCCATTTTTTAGCGCTCTCATTTCTTCCATTTTATTGATCGAGTGAATTCCATGTGGAAATATTCGCTGACTGCTTTTACCTTCCAAGACATATCTTAACGCTTTCTGAGCCTCCTTGAAGTGTTTATGCAATTCATATAAATTTTCAAATTTATTGCTTATTCCGGCATACATGCTATTCTGTTCAAAAATTTTATTTAACTCATTTAACTCTTTATTTACAGAAAAAGTCCTATTGTCCGTACTGATAATAATTAATATATAATTCGAATAAATTGCATATTTATACGCAGGTTGTATTTGCATAAATAAATCTCTAAAATATTCAAGCCTGATAAAATCAGGATCGCTTTTGGATATGTCTACTACAGCTAAATAGAGATTGGCTTTAAGTTTATCATAGATAATTGCTACATGACCCACATAACGATCTCTATCGTTAAAATTCCCATCTACCAAATATTTTATAAAAGCTTCCTGGTGTATCTTTTCATATGTTTGATAATAATCACTTTTACTGATTTCTCTGGTGATTAACATACATACAGCTTCAAAAATCTTAGAGTCATGTGATTCAATTGGTTTATTACACCCCACCATCACCAGATTGGCGACGAAATAATTGTTTTTATTAAAAACCTTTCCTGAAATCCTGTCATATTTCAATTTGTCACTAGTCATAAAAGTGATTCTACCCATATTTGCCACGGCCTCAACAAAGCCCTCATTATTAAAAAACTCTTGTGTTTCTTCGCTAAACACACCATGCGAAACTATTTCATTCCATATAGGATCATCCGTAACAATATCCGTATATGCGATCAAACTATAATCCGTATCAAACATTACAATAGGATTGCCCAAAATTCTATATGCCGCATCCAAAAGGCTTTGTATCCCTACTCCATTTTTAAGAGATTTTACTTGCTCCATCATATCAATTAGTCTACTCATCAATAATTTCCTCCTACGTTACTAATCTACTCACTTTATATTCTTAAAATATATTGGCTGCACTTCGTTGCATCTCTGCTGGAAATCTATTTTTAACCTATTAATAAAGATTATACTAGACTTTATTATAACTCAACCTCCGGAAAAAAGCGAACCCAAGTTTTTTATTATTTTTAGCAACTTATTTTGTACAATGGTTGCAAATTAAAAAACATCCCACCCACTGCACCAAGCAGCATACTTTCTGCCCATTGTATGTCTTGCTTTACGTACTTCCATTAAAAAATATCTTAACTCAAAAACTGATTGTAAAAAGAGAGAGGATATGGTATTATTTACTTTACCAATACTTTTATAAAAAACAATGAAGGAGCATATTATTTATGAATAAAAGAATCTTATGGATAACCAGGACAGCTGTTCTAACGGCATTGCTCATCGTCATGCAGGCTGTTACTTCCGCTTTCGGCAATTCCTTAATAACCGGCTCCATTGTCAACCTTATACTTATTATCTCCGTTATGACTTGTGGTCTGGCTACAGGATTAACTGTAGCAGTGCTCTCTCCAATTTTTGCAAAATTATTAAGCATTGGCCCATTATGGTCTTTAATTCCCTTTATCATAGCGGGAAATATTGTCCTGATACTTGTTTGGCATTTCATCGGAAACCGAAAAGCAGCTAAACCAATTACGGTGTATATTATTGCTGCAGTTATAGCTTCCATTTCAAAATTTATAATATTGTATCTCAGTATAGTAAGAATAGCTGTCCCAATACTATTAAAACTACCGGAACCACAGGCAAGCGCTATATCTGCCACATTTTCTATACCACAATTAGTCACTGCTTCAATCGGTAGCATATTAGCAATACTTATCCTGCCTGTATTAAAACGAGCTGTTAATAACAACATTAACAAGCCAAATGGGTAAATGATAATGTAAATAATAAAAAAAATGGGAGGGGGGATAACGCATTCTTCCTCACCCTCGTTCTTTTTTTCACTAAAATACTTTATACAATATGCAGCCACAATAATCCACAAAATACTAGTCCGTCTTCGAAATACATAAGGCTGAACTGTTACTTTTATTTTACTTAAAGTAATGTAGAACACAATATTAGCCGTCATAGGATTAAATGAAAAACAAGGTACTCACTTGTAACACAAGATGCCATTTTGTAATCTGAAATGCCGTCTTTGTAATTGACAACTGAATATTTGTAAATGAAATGCCGTTTTTATAAAAAAATACTTTTGAAACCCAAAAGCAGTTTGTTTTTCTATATTTTAGGTTTATGATTATATTAATGGGTATGTCAATTGGAGGTCGACTCCCTCTCGATTTTTTTAATAGGAGAATCTCCCCCCCACTGAGATAAAATTGTTTGTTCTCACCACTAGTCACGAAACTAGTTGTGATTGCTAATTTGAATGTAATGACTACATAAAAATGCTATTTAATCACATAATTACGACGATATAAATTTTCCGCCATTTACATGCATCACTTCACCAGTCATGTATTTTGAATCATCACTTGCCAAATACAAATAAGCAGGTGCGATTTCGAATGGCTGTCCTGCTCTTTCTATTGGTCCATCTGTTCCAAAAGCAGCAATCTTCTCCTCATTTTTCCAGCTTGCAGCCGGCAGTGGCGTCCAGATAGAGCCAGGTGCCACAGCATTTACACGAATGCGTCTATTAATTAAGGATAATGAAAGTGATCTTGTAAATGAAACAATTGCGCCTTTCGCAGACGAATAATCAATCAATTCTCTCTGACCTTCATACGCAGTAATTGAAGTTGTATTAATAATGGACGCCCCAGCCTGCATATGAATCAAACATGCCTTTGTCATCATGAAAAAAGAAAATACATTTACTTCATATGTATACACCATCTGCTCATAGCTAATATCTAAAATGCTTTCCTGCGGAAATTGAACTCCACAATTATTTACAAGGATATCAATACCTCCATATGCCTCCATAGTCTTATTCACCACATTCGCCACAACACAGGCATCTCTAATATCGCCTTCCACAAGCAGGCACCTTCCACCCAAATTATCAATACACCTTTGTGTTTCCAGAGCATCTTTTATTTCGCTGTCAAGAAAGTTAATGGTAACATTTGCTCCTTCTTTTGCAAATAAAACAGCCACAGCCCTTCCAATGCCGCTGTCCCCTCCTGTTATAATTGCTGATTTCCCATTTAGCTTTTCCCCACTTTTATGATTCAGGTTATCAAAAATTGGCGGGGGATCCATTAAATACTCCAGTCCTGGCTGCTGCTCCTGCATTTGTGATGGAAAAGCAATTGACCGCTGCCGGCATTCCTCCTTCATCCTATAATGATGATATTCCGGGTAGTTACTCATATATAAAAACACTCCTTACATTTTCATCTTACTATTATTATATTAGTAATAGTGACACTAAATTCTAACAAGTTGTTATAACTCCCTGACTTTTTAATCTGTAAGCAGAAAACATCCCACCTCTATTGGTGTGAGTAAATTCAAATTCGTTTTGGTGAGAGTCCAATCTCCTCCCAGAATAAAGCTTCCGGCGGATTGCTGGGCGTCAAAATGAAGCAAACATGAAACAGCAAGTATACCAATGGTACTTGAAGTCAACACACAAAAACACTAGTGGCTGCTATAATCATAGAGATATAAGGCTTTCCGCCAAAATGATTTGCTGCTGTATACGCCATAAAAAATGGAAAGAAATAAAAAATACTATGTGCTATAGAATATAATACTATAAAGTTCCCCTATCCATAGACAACACATAGGTGATTTCAGTTTGTTTCTTATTACCACAAAACAGCGTCGTTTTTGGCCTGTTTGCGATGAATGGAATGCGTCTGATATAAAAAGTCAAATATAATGGAATTTTCTATGATATTTTTTTCTCAATTATTTTACATCGCCTTTATATATACCTTGATAGACGATGTATATTAATATAAAATATACTTAATTAGAAAAAAGGGGAAGGGAGGAGCATATATGTCGATCACATCGGATATGCTACGGGGACACACTGAAACAATTATTCTATCCCATTTATTGAATCAGGATAGCTATGGTTACCAAATCAATAAAGACATAATGGAAAAGACCAATCATACATATGAGCTGAAAGAAGCCACTCTCTATTCTGCATTCAGACGGCTAGAGCAGGGGCCTCTCATCCGCTCATACTGGGGTGATGAAGGGGTCGGTGCAAGAAGAAGATATTATGCCATCACAGCAGAGGGAAAAGATGCATATAAGGATTACAAAAAAAATGGGAAAGCACAAAATCAATTATTGATAAATTATTAAACTAGGGAGGGCTATAAACATGGACAACGAATGACAACTATATCTGGACAATACTTTTAAAAATGTTCCAAAGACCAGAGCAGTATAGAATTAAAAGAAGAGCTGTTGGCTAACTCAGCAGATAGATATAATGACTTAATAAACGAAGGTTATGAGGAGCAAAACCCTATAAATATCGTAATTAATTCTTTGGTGATGTATCTCAGTTGTTACGAGAATTAGAAAAAGATAACATTACTGAAGATTCTATGATATATGAAGATAGGAAGAAGAGTGCTTTATACAAGACAATTGCGATAGGACTTTATATTTTGGGATTTGTATTTTTTATTATTCTGACAGAAATGCACTCAACATCTATGCTTGGATTCATAGGAATGCTCCTTATATATATTCCCCACCTGTCTGCTTGTATATTATAAGCTTGCTTTTCCAAAGAAAAAAAGTGCCAACAGACTGTCGTTGAAGAATTTAAAGAATGGAACAACTCACATAAAAATATAACTTATATTAGGAATCAAATAATCGTAATACTATGGCTATTCATTTTTTTACTTTATTTTTTAATAAGTCTCCTTACATATATCTGGGAAGTTACCTGGATACTATTCTTAGTCGCAGCTTGTGCAAGTGGAATTGTAATTCTGCTATTTAAACTAAAGGAGACGAAGGTATGAAAATACAACAAATAAAAAATGGGATTATTGCCTTAAGCATTCTTTGCATTATATTAATAGTCTGTTTAGTCAGTACCCTTTTTACCGGATACACTCCTTCTCAATATATTTTCATTTGACGAAAGTGATTTGAATTTAGTTAAGACGGAGAGCATACAACTCACAACAGAAGATACCCTGACTATATCTGCCGGATATGATGATGTGATTTTAGAAGAAAGCAAAACAAATAAGATAGTAATAGAAGAATATTGTAATAAGCAACTAGTTGCTGATAAACAATTTAACGTTGCCATATCCGAAGATAATGTTCTTGTCAAAACGAATTCGGATGGCCTAAGTTCCTATAATCTTTTTAGTTTTCATAAATATAAAATACTAAAGATATTTATCCCAGCTTTCTTTCCTAATCATCTAAATATAGAAACTACAAGCGGAGAGGTTATCTCAAACATCAATTTATTGATGGAAACCATCACAATCTCAACCTCCAGCGGGGATATTACTATCTTTTGATGATGATTTACGGTTTAACAAGAAAGGCAATAATGCAAGCGGAAATATTGAAAATATTGTAACAAATACTATAGATATTACTACTACCAGTGGAGACATTACAGTGAGGTATTCGTCAAATAGCTCTGTGCCTTTTGCCTTGTTAGCAAGCTCGGTTTTCCGCACGTCCAGATAGGTCTGCACCTGTTCTCTCATCTCGTTAACCATGTCGGCCTATTTCCGGCGGCAGCTTATCTTTTTTGTGGCTGTTAAACAGGCCGCAACCTGCGCTTGTTGCGCAGATCCTATTGCTTTTCGCCAAGCGTCAGACGAGCCTTCATATTCATCACCTGTTTTTCATTATACAACAAAATACCGCATTCTTAAAGCAGTTTGTGAATCCTCACAGACTGCTTTTTTCATTCCGGCTTTAGCCAGCGTCTTTAGGCGCTGGCCTGTAACTGCCCCTTATAGGGGCGGACAAACCACCCGTTTGACGGTGGTCATGATTTGGGGAAAACGGCATTTTCGCACTCAAAACCCAATTAGGAGACATACGGGATGGCCTATCAAAATTTGAGATGATAGCCATGCACCCCACAACCGAATACCGCATCCGATAGGAAACCGGGAGTCTTCACCTTGGCAAGTCTGCCGCCCGGAGGGGCAGCGCATGGGGATGCGACCGAACCAATGCGCCCAATGGCGAAGGCTGTTCTTTCCTATCATTTCAACAAAATGAGCAATTACAATTCTAATTGATTTTGACAAAACATTAAATATGCATTTTAACTTACGTATGTTACAATTGTTTTTTACATTATTTTATTGTATGATCATATCAGGATATTGCCTCTTTGATTTGTAACATCAGATTACATAAGAGGAGTAAATAGATACATATATCTCCTCTATCAAAAAAACAAATGAGGAGATGTCATGAATTTAAAGATATAATTTCTTATTTATAAATGTTAGTTGGAAAAACGCATAAAATAGATGGATAAGGGAATATTTTTATTTATATTGTAATGAAACTCTAAAATTGACAATCAATGGGCGGTTAATTTTTGAGGTGATTCAGAAAGTACCTATTCTTACTCAGAAGGAATCAGTTGCCATTGAGCACAATGAAGCGAATTAAGAGTTATTTACAAGTACGAGAAATAATAGTACAAATCCGTATCAGAAAAAATGCCAAAATCCAGTGAATGCTGATTCAAAATTTAATTTCGGCAAAGACTGACATTACACAGTAGTTTAATCATAGTATTCGGTGTATCTGAAACATATGGCATAGGACTATTGCTGCATAATTAGAACTTAAAAATATGCAGATTCATAAGCCGCCAGTATATGAAGTACAATTAAGAAAGGGATTACAATATATGGCAAGACATGGAGAGAATATTTACAAGAGAAAGGACGAAAGATGGGAAGGAAGATATGTCAAAGGACATAAATCCGATCGAAAACCGATTTACGGCTATGTGTATGCTAAAGAATACAGTGAATGCAGGGAGCTGCTGCTTCGGATCAAATCACAGTACCCGCATGTGCAGAATCATCTCAGTATATGTGGGGTGGGACTGGTTTCCGATTTCATGAGCTACTGGCTTCACCACATTGTACAACCACAGGTGAAAGCCACTACCTTCAGAAATTATGAAGCCATACTGAAGAAATGGATTTGTCCGTATCTGGGAAATAAGAAGTTAAGCAAAATAGGACGGGAGGATATCCAGCGCTTTATCGGCACCCTGCCGGAACAAGGTCTCTCTGCAGGTACGGTGCGCAATGCTACCGTGTCTTGTATGCAGCTATGAAAAAAGCGGAAGAATACGCTTATATCCATATAAATTCCTGTGAGAAGATCGATCTGCCGGAGATGAAAAAAAGAGCTCAGACCGCTTACCGAGCAGGAGCCGAAACTTCAGGAACTGCCAGCCGGAATGATATATAATGTGCGTAAACACTGGCTGGATGAACAGTTACCGTACATGCCCCTTAAGAACATTTTCCTTCCATATTTTTTGTGAAAAATGGGTGATTACGAACAAAACATCCTTCTTACACTGGAGTATTGAATATACAGCCTTTGGTTAACAATAGCGTGTGATATTTGTAGATAATATTTTCCACATTTACCGCACCCACTTTATTACACCCTCCATTTTAAGGCACTTTTTATTTTGTATACTTACTTATTTCACTGACTGACCAAAACGGAAAATTGTAATCACCTTTCCTTCAATGTCACTATGGCTAATTGCACCAATTTCTCGGGAATCTTTAGAAACGACACGGTTATCCCCTAAAACAAAAACCTCATTCTTTCCAATCTTCAAAGGGAACATCAATTGTGGATTTTTCGGATAAGTTGGAGTGAAAATATATTCCTCCTCTATTTCAGTGCCATTAATACACAATATGCCCGTATCATTTATATCTACTTCATCACCTTCTGTTGCAATGACTCTTTTAATATAATTATCTTCCTGATTGACATGTGCAATTACAATATCCCCAGCTGTAATCTCTCCCAGCCGAAGGTAAATTACCACATCGCCTTCATTTACATTCGGATACATAGAATTATGCTTCACAAACGCAATTCCTAATATATAGTGAAAGATGAAAAAAACAATTGCAATAACAAGAGCATAATGTAATAACAGTCCTGTCCACTCTTTCTTTTTCCGTATCTTGAGAAGCTTCCTATCTATTATTTGATTAATGACTTCTTGCTGCTCTTCTCTTACATTATAGATACGGGAACGCAGCTGTTCTACTGACTGTTTTCTGGAATTATTCCGCAGAATCCGGCTCATGCTTCTCTCCTTCCCTAATATCAATTAAACCGGAATGTATTTTCTCTGGCACCTCCGGCAGATCCAGTAATTTTTCTTGCAGACTACTAATTTGATCAAATACATGATTCAGATCACTTACAATAGAATTCAGACTATGAACTGAATTTTCTTTCACAATATATAATTCATCGAACAGATTCTGTGCCTCTTCACATTGCCGGTTAATTTTTTCTGTTTTTTCTTCCACAATATGTTCTACTTCTTCAAGCCTTTGATCCTTTATCTGCTGCGCTGTAGCCTCTGCCTGTTGTAATATAGTTTCCTTGTTCTGCTTGACATCTATGATAGCCGTTGTTAAGAGCTCAATCTTTTCAGTATATTCCTGTTCCTTTTTTCTTTCCTTATCCAAAGCTTCTCTCAATCGTTTCGTTTCTTCGCAGTGTACGTTCTTAATGTCTCTTATACATCCCTGATACATTGCATTTAACTTCTGCATACATAAATAAACTTCTTCTTTGTCTACACCACCTACTATTTTTCTTTTGAAGGTGAGACTATCAATATATTCTATGATTTTTTCCAAATCGCACATTTCCTCGTTCATCTGTTTCCGCCTCCTCTTTGATATTTTATAATATGTTCAATTACTATTTATCAAATACATTTAAATATAAAATATCACAAATCATGGAAAAAAACAACATTTTTACAATTAATTCGACACATTTCCCTTTTATCGATAATAATTCGACCATGGGTGTAATTAAAACGGATAAATTTCCTATAAAGGAATGCTTAATAAGCACTTAAGTTTGCTTGAATACCCATGATCATTACATGAGCGTGTTTGCTCTGCAATATTCCAACCTCTATAAATGATAAAAGTTGCCAGACTAGATTAAAAGCTGCCGGACCAGATTAAATGTTACCAACCAGATTCCATGAAAGTGACTTGATTCTTAAGGCACACACATTAAGCACTTTCATGGAAGCTTGTCCGTCCTAGAGCGTGTTTGAAAATTCATTACCGCAATCTGCACGCCCCACTTCGCACTATATTTGCTTCAAATTCAGTTAACGTATCCCGCTACATCGCCTTCATTTGAACCAAATCTCCCACAAAATGTGACGTAGATCTTACGAAAAGCAATTTTCAAACACGCTCTGGTGAAGTGACTAGCTGTTATTACTACTTTAGATAACTATAATACTGTAAAACCGCAAATATAACAATTTAACAGAATAAAAATAAATTCCCCCTTGATTTTTACCATTACAAGGAGTAATATTAAAGCACGACACAATACATAGTTTTAATTACCGCATCATATAGTTTTGATATTGGGTTTTGGGGGGAGTCATAATGAAGATAAAAATAAAAGATCCAGGAAGTGCAATTACACATGTTATTGGAATGGGTATGGCTATCATAGCCACTCCACCCTTATTGATAAAAGCTGCGAAGCAGCCAGGCAGCATCCACCTTATCGCATGTTCAATTTTCATTTTGAGCATGATACTTTTATACGCTGCCAGTACAACGTACCACTCGCTTGATTTAACACCTAAAGTAAATAAAAGATTAAAAAAAATGGATCATATGATGATTTTTATTTTGATCGCAGGTTCTTATACGCCTATTTGTGCTATTGTTTTAAACGGAAAAACCGGACTTATCTTATTAACACTGGTATGGGGAATCGCAATTGTGGGAATTATTATTAAGGCCTGTTGGATTTACTGCCCGAAATGGTTTTCTTCCGTATTATATATTGCCTTAGGCTGGATATGCCTTCTGGCATTTTCTCAGATATTCAATTCTCTCCCGAGAGCCGGCTTCGCCTGGTTGGTAGCCGGGGGGGTAATTTATACCATAGGCGGAGTTATATATGCCTTAAAATTGAAGATATTTAATTCTAAACATGAGAATTTTGGTTCCCATGAAGTTTTTCATCTATTTGTAATGGGTGGCAGCATTTGTCATTACATAGTCGTATATTTCTATGCAGCTTCAATGACCTTATGAAACTCCTTCCTATGTATAAGATACTCTTCTTCATCGGATCCCTTTCCTATGTAAGGCATGCATAAGTTAAATCAACCTACACATGCTCATATATATAAAGCAACCGACGAAGAAAAGTATTTTACCCAGATAAAACAAATTGCAAAAACTGTAAGAAAATTTCCGATTGCGAATTTTTTTACGAGCTCTCATGCTCTATATATTATACTCCATTTTTCATAATTTGTGAGTCAATTTTTCAGAATTCCAGAAAGGTTAAAACAAAAAAATAGGTAAATACGAAGTCAATACATTTTGCTATTTTTTCGCATTTACCTGTCCTAATTAATAGTTAGATTATAAAGTAACACCACGCTTGAAAATTGCCATATCGTGATATCCTGAGATTTCTGCTTTGGTTTTCTCTCCTGAAGCTATCTTTAAAACAAATGTGAGCAGCTCTTCCGCCAAATCATCAATGGAAGTCCCATCCACACCTTTACCTGCATTAAAATCAATCCAGTTTCCCTTTTTATTTGCCAATGTGGTATTACTTGCTATTTTCACGGTTGGCACTGGAGATGCAAATGGAGTTCCACGTCCGGTGGTAAATAATACAATGTGAGCACCAGATGCAGCTAATGCGGTTGCGGCTACAAGGTCGTTCCCTGGTGCACTAAGCAGATTTAAACCTTTTTCTTTTACGGGCTCGCTGTAATCCAGCACGCCTTTAATAGCGGCGGAGCCTGATTTTTGAATACAGCCAAGAGATTTATCTTCTAAAGTAGTAATTCCTCCTTTTTTATTACCTGGAGATGGATTCTCATATACTGTTTGATTATAACTTGTTAAATAGTCCTTAAAGTCATTTATCAAATCAACTGTTTGCACAAATAACGCTTCGTCCGCACAACGATTCATTAAGATATCTTCTGCACCAAACATCTCCGGCACTTCTGTCAGGATAGTCGTTCCACCCTGGGCTATTATTAAATCTGAAAATCCACCTACTGCCGGATTAGCGGTAATTCCGGACAAACCATCTGAACCTCCACATTTCATACCAATAATTAGTTCACTTGCACTGATTTTTTCTCTTATAAATGTTCCTGCATACTTAGCCAATTCTTTTATCAGGGCAACGCCTTCCTCAATTTCATCAGCGCTTTCCTGAGATATTAGATATTTCACCCTGCTTTCATCATATTCGCCGATATATTCTTTTAATACTTCAATACTGCTATTTTCACAGCCAAGACCTAAGACAAGAACACCACCGGCATTTGGATGATTAATAAGGTCGGATAGGATTTTTCTTGTAAATTCCTGATCATCTCCCATCTGCGAACAGCCATAAGGATGAGGAAAGGCAACAATTTCCTCAATGGTTCCGGTCACTGCATGGGCTGCCTGCTTTACAATCGCCTGAGCTACATTATTTACACAGCCAACCGTTGGTATGATCCAGATTTCATTTCGTACACCTGCTCTTCCATCCTTTCTTCTGAATCCATTAAAATACAATTGTTCTCCACTACCCGCCGGCCTAACTTCGACCCCTTCCTTTACCTTAGAGGCAGGTTCATATTTGTATTCTTTTTCTTCATCTAATCTAGTTTGTACATTATGAATATGTACCCATTCACCTATGCTGATATCTTGCCTTGCCCTCCCGATGGAATGACCATATTTTGTAATATCTTCTCCCGTTTTAATTGAAGAAAGCGCAAATTTATGACCCTGTGGTATATCCTGAGAAAGCGTGACCTGCGGTTGGTTTACATCCTCAAAATCTATATCTACGCCTTTTTCCAGGGGCTGTAATGCAACTGCCACATTGTCACCTTTATTAATTCTTATTACTTTCTGCATACATACTCCTATTCTGGCTGTTTTTACAGACGTTTTCCACAGCTTTTCTCATTCCCCGACTTTTAACATCCGCCAAATAAGTGGTTACTGCTTCTACTAATCCTTCTACTTGCGTTAAATCCTGACCAAAAAATTCGGTTGACCCTAAGAATCTATTCACTAATACGTTGACTGGTTCACTGCTATTTTCAGCAAAGAATGCAAGGACATCTGCATCATCCATAATCTTATATTCCTTACCGAATCTGCTTCCTATTAACGCACCGTCTTTGATTTCGCTGCCGTTATAGAATGCAACTAAGCTGGCAAGAGAGAAGGTTAAATTCTTTGGTAATTTTTCATATTTATCAACATATCCCAGTAAACTTGGTAAACATCTTGCCCGCCATTTAGAAATGGAATTTAATGAAATGGATAATAACGCATGTTTGATAAATGGGTTCTCAAATCGGTCAATTACGGCATTTGCAAATTCCTTTAACTCTTCTTCGGGAAGTGTCAAAGTTGGGATTACTTCATCAAAAATGGTTTCTGTTATGAATCCTTTTACCAAACGATCCTGCATGGATTCCAGTACGTAATCATTTCCAGCTAAATATGACATAAGTACAAATGAGGTATGTGCGCCATTAAGGATTCTAACTTTTCTTTGTTTGTATGGCTTTTGATTATCCGTAAAAATAACTGGCAAGCCTGCTTTATCAAGGGGAAATTCATCTTGAATATTTTTTTCGCTTTCAATAACCCATAATGCGAACGGTTCACCGGTAATAATCAGGTTATCCTGATAACCTAACCTTTCGCAGATATCTGCTGCTTCCTCTCCAGGGTAACCTGTGATGATTCTATCAACAAGGGTACTGCAGAAAACACATGCATCATTTATCCAAGATACAAACCCTTCTTCTAACTCCCAAAGATGCGCAAAATTCATAACACATTTTTTTAATTCAATGCCATTGTCATCAATAAGCTCAACAGGTAAAATAATCAAGCCTTTTGAGGTGTCTCCGCTAAAAACATTATATCTGTCAAATAAAAATTTTGTTAATTTACCCGGGAATGTTTTTGGAGGATCCATGGATATAGAATCCATATCATCATATACAATACCTGCTTCTGTTGTGTTAGAAACGATAAATCTTAATGAATCAAGTTTTGCAAAACAAGAATATTTACTATATTCTTCATATGGATCAACTGCATCTGTAACGCTTGTAATCACTCGCTCGATTTGCTTTTCCTGACCATCCACTAATCCTCTCAGCAATAAAGTATATTGACATTCCTGCTCGTGAAACATATCTAAACTGCCAAAACTAATTGGTTTCACAAGCACAACACTTCCATCAAATATGCCCTCCTCATTGGCTGCATCTATCATATCATCAACGAAGCCTCTTAGGAAGTTTCCTTCTCCGAATTGCAATACTTTGATTGGTCTTTCTACTGCTTTTGAAATTTTCTTGTTTAATATTTCCATTTTTTACTCCCCTCAGCGCACTTTGGTGCATACCCTAATTATTTATTTGCCGTTTTTACATTCAATATTTATATATATTTCTTCATTTTGGCAACATCGTTTTTCAACATTTCAAATACTTAAGACGCAATAATGTAAGTGCTTACATTTATTATATTAAAGCTATTTTTAGAAAACGTCAACCTATTTATTGCATTTTATCAATATATTGGCTACTATTCATCCAAAACCTGCTACAGGCTGCAGCGACTAGAGATTCTGTGGCTGAAACCATTTATAAGTACTACAGACAGATACATGAGAAAAATGCTGCCACAGTGAATCCTAACTTTAGAATTAAGAACGTAGGGTCTAAAATCTGTGAACAGCAACAGCTTTTATTATTAATTCTATGAATTCCCTTGCCATTTCAAGACCTTCGGTATATAATACAAGCATATATTGTAAGTGCTTACAGTTCAAAAGGAAGAAGAGGTGACCTATTGAATATTTATGATATATCGCAAAAGGCAGGGGTTTCCATAGCAACCGTTTCCAGAGTAATCAATAAAAATCCCAATGTCAGAGAGAAAACAAAGCAAAAAGTATTGCAGGTTATACGCGAAAATGGCTATACTCCCAATGTATTCGCCAGAGGATTGGGTCATAAATCTATGCAGACAGTAGGTATACTATGTACAGATTCTTCGGACCTTTACTTGGCTCAGGCAGTATATTTTCTGGAAAGAGAATTGCGGTTGCGGGAATACAACAGCATTCTTTGCTGCACCGGATATAAGCTTAAAGATAAGAAGCGTTCTTTAGAATTGTTATTAACAAAACAGACGGACGCTTTAATACTGATTGGTTCCTCCTTCATAGAAGAAAAGGAGACCAACTCACAGTACATACGAGACGCAGCAGGGAAAGTACCCGTCATGCTTTTGAATGGTCATATGGAGGCTGAAAATATATATTCTATTTTGTGTGATGATTATAATGCTATTCATGATGCGGTTTCTAAATTACTTGAAAATGGAAAAAAGGATACGCTGTTTTTATATCGTGCTCTTACATATAGTGGCAACCAGAAGCGAATGGGTTACGAGGATGCTTATAAGAAATTTGGATTACCTGTGAACAAAGATTTGATACAGCTTTGTAATGGAGACGTAAATCATACCAAAGAATTTTTAACCATGTTGGCAGAAAAAGGCATTTACTTTGATGGAGTCATCTCTGTGGATGATCAATTGGCTATCGGCGCAATAAAGTATGCAAAGAAATTCCATATTGCAATTCCAGAGCAGCTTGAAATCATAGGATATAATAATAGTATACTAGGAACCTGCTGTGAACCGGAATTAACCACTATTGACAATAAAGTGGAGGCAATCTGTATGACGACCACCGCAACGCTTATGAGTGTCCTTGGAGGTAAAAACATTCCCTCAAAAACCATGCTATCAGCGGATCTAATAACAAGGGATACCACTTACACAAAACCCTAAGGAGGATTTTTAGAATGAAAACATTTATGGATCAGGACTTTTTATTATCAACAGAAACTGCAAAGAAATTATTTCACAATTTTGCAGAAAACACCCCTATTCTGGACTATCATTGCCATCTTAGCCCACAAGAAATTGCTGAGGACAGGAAATTTGAGAATATTACTCAAGTTTGGCTGGGCCAAGATCATTACAAATGGCGTCTGATGCGCTCTAACGGAATGGATGAATGTTATATTACCGGCGAAGCAAGCGACAGAGAAAAATTTCAAAAATGGGCCGAATCTTTAGAAAAAGCCATCGGAAATCCTCTTTATCACTGGAGCCACCTGGAATTACAACGCTACTTTGGATACAGCGGCTACTTATACGCAGATAATGCGGAGGAAGTTTGGAACTTTTGTAATGAAAAATTAGCTGACCCATCCATGAGCGCACAGGGCTTAATCTCGCAGTCAAATGTTACCCTGGTTTGCACTACTGACGATCCTGCTGACTCACTCTTATATCATAAGCAAATAGCTGCTGACGAATCATTTTCAGTAAAAGTACTTCCTGCATTTCGTCCTGATAAGGCAATGAATATCGAAAAACCTGAATATGTAGATTATTTGGCTGCTTTGGCAAAAGCAAGTGATATGGAAATCCAATCATTTGCAGACCTAAAAGCAGCACTGAAGAACCGTATTGCATTCTTTGATTCTATGGGATGCAAAGCTGCTGACCACGCTCTTGAGTATGTAATGTATGCACCTGCTTCCGACGAGGAATTAGAAGCTGTCTTCGCTAAAAGATTAGCCAGTGACACCATTACAAGAGAAGAGGAATTAAAATTTAAAACAGCATTTTTGATTGCTGTTGGCAAGGAATATAATAAATTTGGCTGGGCTATGCAGTTACATTACGGGTGCAAACGGAATAACAATGCGCTGACGTTTGGCAGACTTGGCGCTGATACCGGTTTTGACTGTATTAATAATTATGCTCCTTCTTCACAGATGGCCGATTTATTAAATGCTCTTATGGCTACAGATGAATTGCCAAAGACAATCCTTTATAGCTTAAATCCTAATGATAATGCTTCCATTGGAACTATTCTCGGCTGTTTCCAGAGTTCAGACGCTGTAGGAAAGATACAACAGGGTTCTGCCTGGTGGTTCAATGATCATAAGTCAGGAATGATTGAGCAGATGACTTCACTTGCTAATCTTGGGTTATTGGGCAACTTTATTGGTATGCTGACGGATTCAAGAAGTTTTGTTTCCTATCCTAGGCATGAGTATTTCAGAAGAATTCTTTGTGAATTGATTGGCGGCTGGGTTGAGAATGGAGAATATCCTTATGATGAAAAAGCATTGGAGACAATAATTAAGGGGATTTCTTATAACAATGCTGTGAACTACTTTAATTTTCCTTTAGATCTTCAGAAATAGTATCTTTCTTAAATAAATTTATATAAGAAATCGCTTCTATAATATGATTTTAGAGTCGATTTCTTATTCATGTGTGATATCTTCTGCTCTGAAAAATTACCACTTAGTTGCAGCAATCTTGCTTGTTAATGGTATCCTAAAGTGATTGCACTATACTCCTTCAGTCTTTTTGTGATTAAACCGTTACATCTCATTTATCCAATTTACTTCCGCCCCAGGCGCTTCCTCAATTCATTTCAGGTACTTTAAAGTCATAAGCTCTTAATAGCCAGCTTTCCCCGTCTTTTACAAATTCCATCACAGTCGAATAATTTCCTGATCCGGTTTTCATTTCATAGCTGCCTACACCCTTAGAATCAATTTTAGTCCCTTCTGAAGTCTCCGACTCTATTACTTTCGTTTCTACAGTGTCCTTTTTAACACTTCTGGAATAATCATACTCCGCATTTATTTCAACTGTCAAAATAGTACCGCTTTCCTCAATGGTCTGCGAAATAACAGCAGTCATATTTTTTAATTTAATATCCCTCAGGCCATACCCCTCTTTATCACAAACAGTTTCAGAAAACTCTTGGTATTTCTCTTTCATGGACTGCCTGATTGTATCGTTGCTTACGAACAAATCTATTATTTCATCAAATTTCTTGTGATTCATTGATGCAGTAAATATATCATTCAAGGATACGGATGCTGTTTTGATTACATTTTCTTTTATGCTATTCCGGGTCTGTAAGCCGTCTATATAATATTGGTACCCATTGCCGGCAGGAATGTAAATGACCTCTTTTATCGTTTCCATATCTTCCATACTTATTTCAATCAGATGATTTCCTGCAAATAAATATGAAATCCGGGCACTTGTATCTTCAAATTGCACAGTTTCCTCATCAAGTGTAACCTGCGCACCTTCCTGCATCTGAAAATCGGTATCGATTGCTAATAGATTATTCGCATCTATTTTCCATATATCAAAGAATAAAAATCTGCTTTCTTCTGCTTTCACTAACTCAAGTATCAACGTTTTGGCCGCTCCCGTATCAGCAAGTATATAAGAAATATCTACTGTTGCAGTATCTTTCCCCTCTGAAACTACATCTATACTCAGATTGCTATAATCTATTCCCGCCGTCCCCGCTACACTCCTTATAAAATTACTTTTTGTTAATTCCTCTGATTCCGGAAGTTTAAGATACTCGTATACCTGGTTCCAGTCGGTGTCCGCAAGACTTTTAAAATAACCTTCCGCATATTTCTCCGGACTAAAGGTCTTTTTTCCAATTAATTGAAAGGAGTATATCAACAAGAAACAAATAATAATCTGACCTGCAATAAATCCGTAATGTCTTAAAAATTTAATCTTTCTATTCTTATTACGATTTGGCAGTACCAAAGATATATCCTTATTTTTCTTAGCTTTATAAGGTGGATTCGAGGTATCTCCTGTCTCAGCGTCGTTCGTTTTGGTAGATAAGCCTGAACGAATAGTCTCTAATTCATCCTCCTCCTCTTCATCATCTATATAGTTTTCTTTGATATACATGGTATTTAGTTTTGTGGCGGTATCATCGCGCGTAGTTTCTATTCGTATGCCGCAATATTCGCAATATACCGCATCATCATCATTTTTCTTTCCACATTCTGGACAATACATAGTCTCCTCCTAACGGTATCCCATTTCTATTTCATATTGGGTAATGGTATTGATGTTAGCAGCTTCGTATTGGTTAAATAAAGAACCGGCAATGGCATCAAACTCTTCCGGAGAATATAGCTTTGTGTACCAGCCTTGTTGGTCAAAATAAGATTGTAAGCTGCTATCCGTAAATCCCCTGCCCCGGCGCGCATATATTTCATTTCTGGCGATCAACAGATCCTGACTTCCCATTCCTGCTAATTCACTCTTATCTATGTATCTTGAATTGCTATCTGAAAATGCAAAGACACCACCCCCACTATTTGAAGTTGGTGCATCGGTTATCGCCTCGGTCTCCGTTTCGATCTCGATCTCCGTTTCGATCTCAGTCTCCGTTTCTGTTTCTGTCTGTTGTATTGCCGATACTATACTGATATCCGTTTCATAAGAATATGTCTCATTAAAATTATCTGCTGTTTCACTCTCTACAAAATATGCCCAGCTTAACTCTGTTTCCAAATCATCAGTATTATTTCCGCTATCATCCCCCGCAAAAATTAAAATTGCATTTATTATAATTAACAATAAAATGATAATCATCATAATAGTTGTCACGATATTAATTACCATACGCCGTTTTACGCTTCGACTTTTTGCCATAATTTCCTCCATTTCGTATAAAACTGCCTGTTTTAACTATTCAGCGGCTTGACTTTGTAAATATTCCGAAAGGCCATCGGCAATACCTTTTACTATTTTTTTCTGATATTCTTCCGTTGCCATTAAACGGTCTTCTTCCGGATTGGTCATAAATCCCATCTCTACGATGGTAACAGGCACCTGGCTCCAATTGATTCCTGTCATGGTGTCTGTTTCCCATACCCCTCTGTTATATGCACCGGTTTCCTCTGCTAAATGATTCAGTATGGACTCGGATAGCGCTCTGCTAAGCTCATAAGTGCTTGAAACATAAGGATTATCCTCTGTCTGGCAAATGGTCATTGCCCCACCCGCCCTGGAATCCTCTGAGCCATTTGCATGAATTCGGATAAATGCATCTGCTTCCAGTTCATTGGCAATTGCAGCCCGCTCTATATTACTTATGGATACCTCATTCTTTTCTCTTGTAGTAACTACTTCATATCCACGGCTTTCCAATTCATCTCTTAACTTCAAAGTAACCTGCAAATTGAGTTCATATTCAGTCAATCCACTTGCATAGCCAGTAGTTCCGGCTGAGTCCTTCGCCTTCTCTTCTACAGCACCCGGTCCGATCGGCTCTGCGCCTTCTGCGGGGGTGGTCGAGTGACCTGCATCTAATACAATTGTATAGGTTTTTCCAGCGATGCTTTGCATACTATTAGATTTTTTCTGCGCTG
>Ga0153997_1000040_pt1 | contig 42031 bp, 45 predicted proteins | sample TSNC081MetaG_FD_104750 | JGI IMG/M metagenome (GOLD analysis project Ga0153997, IMG submission 104750) | Attine ant fungus gardens microbial communities from North Carolina, USA - TSNC081 MetaG | ecosystem: Host-associated > Fungi > Mycelium > Unclassified | place: USA: North Carolina, Lumber...
GAGAAGCAATATAGGGAAAAAATGGATGAAATGATGAGCAAGGCAAGTTGAAGTTCGGATATGCTAATCAATTGTTTGAAAATTTCCCGATTTAACTTGTACTTTTTCTTGACATAGTACCAGCTCAATGTTCTGCAAACAAAATTTCTTCCGCGCATTAATTAGTGGCTTTTGTTTAGTCATAGTATGCCTGCTAGTTTGCCAGTTCGTTGCACCAGAAGCAACGATTGTGACAAGTGCGTTAGGTGTAGAAACCACTGGCGAAGTGACGAGTGTGGTTTTTGCAGATTGGATTTATGTAATCATATCTTTTGTAAAACGTCTGTTTGTATAACCATTATAAACGCAACACTGCCGGTAGGAATAACGCTGTCTTTTGAATCACTTACAAGTATTTAATGAATCTCGGTAAAAAAGAGTTAGTCCAATAAGTCATTCGCTATAAAATAGGCGGATGGCTTTTTGAATTTATCGGAAGCACTAGGTCTAGTGTAAGTCAGAGCATTTTTCAAATACGCTCTAGCTCACATTTGGCGACTGCGCAATGTCAACACAATTGACAATGAAACCATGAAAAGTTCGTGTAGCGTGCTTCTTATGGTTAGTTAACATATAGAAGTTTAATGAAGGAAAGTATGAGTTAAAGTAGTTTTCTGAATAAATAAATACTGTTGCTGGTCTATATCTATTTTTCCGTGATTCAGAAAAATAATATTATCATGATTCAGAGAAAATATAGTTCTGTTAATCGTTCTTATAGAACAGCCTAGCTTTTGCGCAATTTGCTGCCTTGTATACCGGATGCGGTATGGTGGGGATTGCTTTATTTGCCGACTGCATTCCTTTTCCAAAAAATACATGAGCCGCATTTTATTATCCATAAAAAAGTTTTGTCTGTCAAATTGGGTTTGCGCAGATAGTTGTTTAATTAACAATTGCATTCGCATAAAAAGTGCATTTGCATCATGCTTTATCCATTGTAGATAGGCATTTGCCGGAATTATTATGCAAGCGGATTCTTCGATTGTTGTCAATGTGATGATGCGGTTTAAAGACTGTTGGAATAATTCGAAATCTCCTACAATATCAATAGCCGATAATTCAGTAAAGCGATATGGTTCATCAATCACATTTTCCTCTATTGCCTGTAGACGACCACGAAGCAGAATATACACGTAAGGACAGGAATCTCCCGTATTGATTAAGGTTTGATTTTTACTATATCTCATAAAAATAATATTTGAAGTAAAATCATCCGGACAGTTTAGAAAAAAATTGTTAAGGAAAGATAATTGCTCAACTGTTGTGTTTTTAGAAATTAATGAAGGAATCAGCATATTATAAAACCTCCTTTTTTAAAAATGAAAAAAGGACATGTGTCCTTTTTTATTTTATATCTCTATAGTATAGTATTTTTTAAAGAAAAGCAAGAAATTTAGTTTATTAAACAATATAATAAAATGCTTTACAGGCAAGCTTCAAGGAGAAAGAATGAAAAAATATAACCGTATATTCACAATCGTGATTGATTCACTTGGAATAGGAAATAAACATAATATGATAAATTATGGAGATAAAGATGCGGATACACTAGGACATAATAATGACCGTATGCCTGAATTTAGGATACCTAATCTTGCAAAGCTGGGCATTATAAATTTACATCCATTGTCTCATGTGGAAAAAATGGGAGACTGTGTTGGATATCAGGCCAGACTTACAGAGGCTAGTGTGGGGAAGGATACTTTGACCGGACATTGGGAGATGATGGGGCTACATGTCACAAATCCATTTAAGACTTTTACGGAGACTGGTTTTCCACAGGAATTGCTGGATGAGCTAAGTAAAAGAACCGGTCGTAAAATAATTGGCAATAAATCAGCAAGCGGAACAGAAATATTAGATGAGTTGGCAGGGCAGGAGATTGCTGCCGGTGATATGATTGTATATACATCCGCTGACTCCGTATTGCAGATATGTGGACATGAAGAAACTTTTGGTCTGGATGAATTATGTCACTGCTGTGAAATAGCCAGGGAACTGACTTTGCGAGATGAATGGAAAGTAGGAAGGGTTATTGCCAGACCTTATATAGGTTATAAAAAAGGTGAATTTAAACGTACATTTAACCGCCAGGACTATGCTTTGAAGCCATTTGGGAAGACTGTTCTGAATACACTCAAGGAAAATGGGTTTGATGTCATCAGTGTTGGGAAAATAAATGATATATTTGATGGAGAAGGAATTACCGAGGTCTATAAATCCAAGAGCAGCGTACGTGGTATGGAGCAGACAATAGAGATTTCAGGAAGTGATTTTTGTGGTTTGTGCTTTGTGAATCTGGTAGATTTTGATGCTTTGTGGGGGCACCGCAGGAATCCCGAAGGCTATGGGCGGGAACTGGACTTGCTTATTATTACGGCAGATCATGGAAATGATCCTACTTACAAAGGAAGTGATCATACAAAGGAAATGGTGCCGTTTCTAGCCTATTCGCCATCCATGGAAAAATCTAAAATCCTAAGTGATCAAAATATATTTGCCGTTGTAGGCGCTACGATTTCAGACAACTTCGGGGTTACTGTGCCTGGAGGGATGATTGGCAATTCTTTATTAGGAGAGACTTGTTAAAAATAAACAAAAACTATATTAAAAATGAAAAAAATTTGTAATAATAATACAAATTAATTTCTTGACAAATATAATGCTGTATGATATTCTGTAATAATTTAATTATATAAATAGCTGGAGGACAAAAAAATGAACAAAGAAGCAAGAACCATTTCTGCAAAAAAATGATCATCAGGATATAGTGACAATTTGCGATAAGAAAATAGAAGAATTTTTAAGGAAATGGATAGACGAAGAGTATCCCGATGATGAAATTGTTGGCGAAGAAGATTTTGCTAAAGATGGAAGCTCTGGTTATACGTGGTTTATTGATCCGATAGATAGTACTACCAATTTTGTAAACCAGTATTGTAATTATGAATTTCACTTGCCTGCTATCAAGACCTGACGCCGCTATGCGGTTTCTAATGTAGCGTAGCGGAGAATCAGTTGTTTTGGGCTGTTAAAGGAGAAGGAGCTTTTCTGAATGGAAAGAGTATTAAAACAGCCTCATATCGTAAGCAGATAAATCAAATGATTTTGATTACACCGGTGTTTCAACGTCTGTTATTGGATACTCATCCACATAAAGATAGTTTTTACAATTTGGCGCATGATGTACGGGCGATAAGATCCGTAGGTTCGGTAGCTTTGGAATTATGCATGGTAGCTAATGGAAAAGCCGATATTTTTATCGGAATGAAATCTAGTTCATGGGATCATAATGCAGCACGTATTATTGTTGAAGAATCGGGAGGTGTAATATGTGATCTGTCAGGGGAAGAGCTGCCGGTCAGAAAAGAGAGTTCGGTAATTGCCTGTAGTTCAAGAGAAAATTTAGAATTTTTAATTAGGAATTATTTGTAGAAAGGATTCTGGTGTAATGATCAATGAGGAAATACACTGGGAAGAGAAAACTTACATGGAATTATTTGTGGCTATAGATTTTGACGATAGTGTTGAATCTTCATTAATGCAAACGCAAAAGAACATTATAAATAAAAATATGAAATTAAAGAAGAAAATGACATGCGAATCCTTATTACATCTTACACTTCGCTATCTGGGTAAATGCAAATCAGTGGATTATGTAATTACGCAGTTAGGTAAAGTGAGTAAAGAGCCATTTGCAATTAGAACAAGTGAACCAGGCTACTTTGATAATAGCGAGGCTGTTGTTATCTGGTCTGGAGTTGAGGGCGATTTGCAGAAACTAAGCAGGTTGAAATACGAAATAGACAGCGTATTAGATTGTAGTACATACGATGTGGAACCCTATCTATTCAGACCGCATATATCGCTGTTTTCAATTAAAGATAAATCAGTTAGGCCACAACAGATATTGAAAGGGATTATTTGTAAACCTATGGAAATTCAAGTTGATCAATTTAAACTTTTCGCAATATATGAGGGACAGGCAGGTTACTCTGAAATTTGTACATTCAGATAGGAAGGAGGCAAGTGTAGATATATTATACTACACTTGAGAAGACGATATGGATATACATATATTAAATGTAAATGATTTTCATGCAGAGATACTGGAATCAGAAAATAGTTTAGGTTGTGCTAAAATGGCAACGGCTATTAAAAATTGGAAAGTGTATCATCCAAATACGGTAGTAGTATTTGGAGGGGATAATTATAAGGGAGATCCGATTTCTGAATTTTCAAAAGGTATCATAGTAAGCGAGTTATGCGAGAGGTTGGAACAAAGGTATCGGTAGTAGGAAATCATGACCTGGATTTTGGTACTAATCATTTGAAGAAATGGCAAGAGGAGGGATCATATCACTTTTTGGCGGCGAATCTTGTGGAGAGAGAAAGAAAATCTATTCCAAAATATATTTTACCATATCAAATAATTGAATGTCAGGGTATAAAAATTGCAATCATAGGATTAGCGACTATGGAGAATTTAGATACAGCGGTTAGACCTGAAGATATTCTTGAATTAGAAATTCTGAATGGAACTGCTTGTGCAAAAAGATGGATTCCATTTTTGAATGAAGGAAAAGATAAAAGGGGAAAACCGGACATAATCATTGCATTAACACACTTTGGACTCAAATATAATGAAAAGGGGATGGTAGATGGGGAAGAAATATTAGATTTATGTAAAAATACCAAAGGGATAGGGAGGGTTTTACAGCTCATTGGCATCAATTTATGTCAGTAATAATCAATAGGATTCCAGTCGCACAAGGAGGTGCATGTGGTCAGGGATTTTCGGTTTTGACAATTACGGCAGGCGAAGATAATGAAATAATTTCAGTAAAATCTCAGTATGTTGATTTGAGAAAGAGTAAAGATAATTTGGAGCCTGATTTAAGGCTCCATAAACTGGTTAAAAATGAGTATCAAAAGGCAATGAAAGTATTGGGTGAAGTAATTGGAAAAACAGAAAGTGATATTGTACACAGAAACAGTGTTTCCAATGAAGTACTTTATGAAGGCTTCGGATTATCGGCTTTAGCGACTGAGGTTATGAAAGATGCTATTTAGATAAATCCATACGTCTTTGTATGATACAAAAAATACAGTTATTAGGGAAAATTATGGATGTGAAACACAAAACATTTGTTTTGAGAAAAGGGGGAAAAGCTGTATGAAAGTAGCTTTGGAGAATGTTACAAAAGAGTTTAAAGGAAAAAATAAAACCATAACTGCAGTAAATAATTTATCTGTTATTTTGGAGTCCGGTAAATTAGTTGGTTTTTTAGGTCCTTCAGGATGTGGAAAATCGACTACTTTATTCATGCTTGCCGGAATCTATGATGCAAATAACGGAAAGATTTTTTTTTGATGAAAAAGATGTTACTAAAGTACCTCCGGAGAATAGAAACATCGGGATGGTTTTTCAAAATTATGCACTTTATCCTCATCTTCGCATTAAGGGAAATATAGAGTTTCCGTTAGTGAACTCCCCTAAAATGAAAAAAAGATTAAGAATAAACTATCGGAAGAAAAGAGTCCGCTTACTTTTAAAGAAATTATAAACCAGCGGGTATTAGAAGTAGCTAAGCTTGTCGAAATTACAGAACACCTTGATAGAAAGCCGGCAGAATTGTCAGGAGGACAGCAGCAGAGGGCTGCAATTGCAAGAGCATTGGTTAAAAGACCATCTCTGTTATTACTTGATGAACCATTATCTAATTTGGATGCCAGTTTGAGGCTGCAGACCAGAGAGGAAATCAGAAAAATTCAAAAAGAAACTGGAATTACTACCGTTTTTGTAACATTGTTTTATCTGCCGCAGGTTACAAATGTGATTGCAGCAGGAATGGTATTTGGACTTATTTTTGATAATAATTTTGGGTTAATTAATACCGTGTTAGGCTGGCTGGGTATTGATCCAATAGCATGGATAAGTGGAATCGGTATTGCCGGTTCTGAGCAATTATACCGCACTTCATATATGCGCTGCTTGTTCGTGTTATTCATTTATCAAATGTGTTCTGGTCTGGCATTGAAAGTCTTATTATTTTTAAGTGGGCTGCAAAATATTAATAAGCAGTATTATCAGGTGGCACAGATAGATGGAACCAGTAAGTGGAATATATTGAGAAAAGTCACATTACCTTTATTGCCACCAACTACTATTTATATTTATGTCACATCCTCAATTACAGCATTTAAAACATATTCAGCGGTTGTTGCTCTATTTGGTGATTCTTTTGGATCAAAGGGAGATAATTCTAAAATGATGATAACCATTGTCGGATATATAATGGATTCTCTGGGGAATTATCTAAATGCAGGGGCAGTTAGTAAAGCAAGTGCAGCCGGAGTTATCTTAATGATAGTAATATTTATTTTAACGGTATTTCAATTAACAGCAACCGGAAAGAGGGTGCATTATAAATGAAACAAAGAAAAGTGTGGATATATATTATTCTTATATTTGTTGCGATAATAGTTTTAATATCTTTATATTGGATGTTTAATACGTCATTAAAATCTGTGGCGGAAGCGTCAAGGGTGCCGGCTACAATGTATCCGGACGGCTTGCATTTTGAAAACTATTGGAAATCATTAACAGTTGCTCCGTTTTTAAAATATTTTACGAATACGGTTTTGTGTCAGTAATTGTAGTTGTTTGCAGTACTATTATAACTGTTTTAGCAGCATGTGGTGGGAATACAGATAACAAGGAAGACAGTAATGTGAATCAAACTTCTGAAAAAATGTCAGAAGCAGTAAATGAGAGCAGCGAAAGCGAAGCGGATTCGGCAATGTCAGCTGCAATGAAAAGTGTATTGGAAGATGAAAAAGAAGTTAAAGTCGTTTTTTGGACAGGAACAGGCTCGGCTAATTATCCGTATTTAGAAAATATGGTTCAGGCGTTTATGGAAAAGTACCCCAATAGAACGGTTGAATTGTCTAATCAGGGCGCAATAGCTGATTTGCTGAAAAATTAACGCAAAATATTGTATTGGGGACCACTCCGACGATATCCAACTTAAGTCCTTCTACATTTAGTGAGTATATTGTTTGCGATGCTCTTGTTGATTTGGCGCCATATTACAATGATAAGACGGTAGGGTTTCGGATGAAGAGAAGGCCGATTTCTATTCTTGTTATATAGATGGGGTTGAAAATTTAGGGGATAAAGGAACCTTATATGGATTCCCTACAAATAAGAAAACGGCGAATATTCTTACATATAATAAGACGTATTTTGATGAACAGGGTTGGAGTGCTCCCAAGACATGGGATGAAGTGTTGGAATATTCCAAGCTGATTTATGAGGATACCGGAAAGTCAGGATTTAGTTATGATACTTCCTATGCGGATGATGCTTTCAAAAATCTATCACAACAATATGGAAGTATATTCATTGATGAAGAGGGTAATATTGACATTGATAATGAAGGCAGCAGAAAAGCCCTGACTTTCTATAAACAGAATATGGATAACGGATACTTTACGCTTCCGGTTCTTATGCCAAGTGCGGGGGAAATAATAGCAGCAGCTGTTTTGTGAAAGAAGAGTGTTATATGTTTGTCGGGTCAGCGGCAGGTATAGAATATGCAGTTCCCAAAACAGAATCTGGTCATAATGATTTTAAAGTAGGGGCAGCTTCCGTACCTCAGGCTGGACAAGAAAATGATATTTATTATTCAAAGGGTGAGGATTCTGTGTATTTTCGAATTCCACGGATGAAGAGCGTCTTGCAGCATGGCTCTTAATCAAATTTATGAGCCAGCCGGAGAATAATCTGGAATGGTATATTCATACAGGGAATTTACCGATTCGTAAGTCCATGCTTAATCTGCCAGAATATCAGACATTTTTAAATATGACAAAAGAGGCAGCGGGCTATTATAAAGCAATGGCCGTTCATGCAGTTCTTTTTGTCCAGTATAAGATGTCATATGAAAAAGTTATAGAAAAATCTTCTGAGCTTTCTAAAGCTTGTAGAACACTTTGGGAATCGGTAATGATTGGTGGAGAAGATATAGAATCGGCAATTGCAACAGCTGTTTCAAGTATTGACTAATTATAAGAAGTACTCGTATTACCCCCCTTCTAAGAAAATTTTTCATGATTTGGAGGGGGGGGTAATACGAAATAGAATATATGAAAGGAGCCCTATGAAAATTTTTTCTTCGATTTTGATGAGACATTGTATAGTCACGAGCGTAAATGCATTTCGGAATCTACAAAAGCAGCCTTAAGTAAATTAAGAGCTGAAGGTAATTGTATTATCATAGCTACCGGAAGAGGAGAAGAATCAATTCAGATGATATTAAGAGAATTGGAGTTTTATCCGGATTATTTCATTATTGTGAATGGGCAGATTATTATTAAAAAGGAAGAAAAGGTATTTGAAAAATTTATTAAACTGCCCAGTATGGAGAAGATAATCTCATTAGCACAAAAAAAATGATATTGTTTATGGAGGATACGCCAGAGATGGTGTTATAATAGATCATAGAAATAAAAGAGTGGAAATTGTTTGAAGGAATTTGGAACTCAGGAACCTATAGTAGTAAAAGATTGCCAGAACACATATGTTGGTCTGTGTGGCTTCCGCATTGGTAATGATAACGAATGAACAGTTGATTCATTTCTATAGATCGGGGGATTCTATATTGGTGGAATCACCACATGTGTATTAATGTTAATGATATTCACAAAGTTTATTGATGTAGAACAACGTTTTACGAGAAAAGGACGAATGATGGAAATTCTTGTATCCTTTGATGGCTCAAAAAATCTTACCAATTTTATCAGTGAGATTACAAGCTATAATTATTGTATTACTTCATTTGAATATGTGGATTTGCAGGATGATGAAAGTTGGCAGGAGAAGTTGGAAAAAGAAGCTGCTTTTGATAAAAAAGCTGTGAATGTGAATTTACACATTACATTACCGAAGCATAACCATCATTCTGAAATATTAAAGGTGCTTGAGAATAGTAAGGGTATGATTGCAATGGAAGAAATATAGATATCCGCAGCCTGAAAAATCCTTCAAAATCAGAACGGTTAACGCTTATAAGGAAATTCGACAAGTGAAGTGAATTTCGCAATTATCTGAAAAATTATAATATGAAAGGAGTAGTATAGTATGATGCAGGAGAGTCAAATACAGTGGTTTCCTAAAATTGAGCTACATTGCCATTTGGATGGTTCCATTAGTGAGAATACTTTATGTAAGATTATTAAGGATTCGAAAGGAGAACAGAGATACAATTTTGAGGAGATAAAAAAGAAAGTAAAAGCCCCGGATTGTCTTGCTGATTTAGCAGAGTATCTTTCCTGTTTTGATTATGTCTTGCCTCTTTTGCAAACAGAAAGCAGTTTACGTGCGGCGGCTTATGAATTAATCAGACAGGCATCACTGGAGAATGTGATTTATATAGAAGTACGTTTTGCTCCTCTTTTACATTGTGAGGAAGAACTGAATCAGGAAGCGGCTGTTAAAGCTGTTTTAGAAGGACTGGAATCGGGAGAGAGAGTGTGTGGAGTAAAGAGTCGGGTTATCCTATGCATGATGAGAGGAAAAGCAGAAAGCGAAAATTTAATAACATTGCAATGTGCGAAGGAATTACGTGAGTACGGAGTAGGCGGTCTTGATTTAGCAGGAAATGAAATGGCCTATCCGCCCAAGCTGTACGAAAGTTTGTTTACGAAAGCTTTAGATTGGGACATTCCATTTACAATACATGCGGGAGAATGTGGAAGTGCTGAAAATGTAAGAACATCTATAATGATGGGAGCAAGACGGATTGGACATGGAGTGGCAATTGCAAAGAGTGAAGCAATTAAAGAGTTATGTCGCAAGAAGGGTATTGTATTGGAAATGTGTCCTGTCAGTAATATCCAGACAGGAGCAGTAAAATCTATTGGGGAATATCCATTTGAAGGAATGAGACATGAAAATGTAGCGGTTACAATAAATACCGACAACAGGACGGTTTCAGATACGACGCTCACAAAAGAATGGATTACGGTTGCAAAGCAGTTTAAGAGCGTGAACGAGGCAGCATTGGAAAAGGCAGGCTTGTGGGCGATAAAATCAGCGTTCTTATCATGGTATGAAAAAGAGGCACTAATAAAAGAATTTTTTGCGAAGATTTCTAAGTGAAGTCGGACGATGAAGGAGGTTTAGTTATTATGAGTTATATTACACCTACGCCGCATAATGGGGCAGGAAACGGAGATATTGCAGAAACGGTTCTTATGTCAGGAGATCCTTTAAGAGCCAGGTTTATTGCAGAAAACTGGCTGAGTGACGTGAAGGAATATAATCATATTCGTGGGATGCTTGGATATACCGGATGTTATCATGGAACAAGATTATCCGTGCAGGGGCATGGAATGGGAATCCCATCTATAGGAATTTATACGTATGAATTGTATCATCATTATGATGTGAAAAGAATTATTCGAGTAGGATCATCGGGTGGTATCTCTCCAAAAGTAAAATTGGGGGATATGGTACTTGCTCTGAACGTGTGCACAGACAGCGCATATATGAACCAGTATAATCTTCCGGGAACTTATTTACCGGGCTGCAGTTATGAATTATTAAATGTTATGGTAGAAACAGCGAAAGAAAGAAAAAACTCAATACATGTAGGAACTGTACTATCCAGTGATCTTTTTTACAATGAAACAATGAATGCGCTTGAAAAGTGGAAAGAAATGGGAGTGCTTAGCGTTGAAATGGAATCATTGGGATTGTATTGCAATGCAATAAAAGCGGGGAAACAGGCGCTATGTATTACTACCGTTTCTGATCTGCCTTTTACAGGAGAAGGGTTAACAGCAGAGGAACGGCAGAAGGGGTTTGCCAATATGATTGAACTTGCATTAGAAACAGCCGTAAAAAGAGAGTAGAGTTATGGTTAAGAAGTGTTGCTGGTATTTTGGGGGACTTATTCTTTTAACAATGGGGCAAAGACTTTTTGTAGAGGCTGGATTTGGAGCAGGATCTTTAGATGCTTTATGTGTGGGACTGAGTGAAATAACAGCATTATCTGCAGGAAGCTGGGTATGGATTACGGGGATTGTCATGATGTTGACCTCGGCAATTTTGCTTGGACGGAGACCAACATTTACAGTATTGGTTACGTCATTTTTATTTGGAGGTTTCTTTGATTTATGGGGGGTTTTATTTCAGAGGTTATTGACGAATCAAGAGCTTGTATTCAAGATATTAACATATATAATTGGAATTATCTTAGCGCCGCTGGGGACGGCTATATACTTTCAAAGTGGATTTTCAAAAAGCGCTTTTGATGAATTTGTCGTAGCAATAAAGGATAAAGCAAAGATTGGCATTGGGAGAGCAAAAACAATAGTCGAGATTACCTTATGTATTATAGCCTGCTTAATCGGTGGGCCTATTGGTATAACTACATTTATTACAGCAGTCTTATTTGGTCCGATTTTACAAGGTATGCTGAAGCTGACAGGCAAAAGAAAGTATGTGTGAAGAACCAATTTAGAGAGGAAAGTTCTGATTTTTAAGGTGCGAAAACTTCTCATGGTTTTCGCACAGTCACCAAATGTGAGCTGACTCCCTTATGGTGACTGCTGCGAAGATCAAGTACACCGTAAGGTCTCTAGCCTTCCTGAATAAATTTCAATAATTCTTTCGCTGCGATATTTATTCCATTGCGGTTATTTTTATCTAATCCCAAGTGCGTAAAAATCTCACCAACGTAAATGTCATTTGCCTTTAAGCAATCAAACACTTCATCAATGATTGGGGCGCAGATTTCCTGCTTTTGCATTGGTCCAAAAGGATTTGCAAAATAAGTAGTCGACATACCAATTTCCTGAGTTGTTCCCTTTGCCATACGTTTTCCTTCAATAAAGATGGGTTTTGCTTCTTCCATATCTTCAATTTGACGCATTCCCAAGAGACTGTCATAGTTATTTGCATAACAGAATAAATCAATTTTGTGGTTTTTAGCAATCACACGATACGGTGCTGCCGGAGTAATCACGCGGGCATTTACCACATCCGGGTTAAAGAAAATAGAACGATCCATATCACGGTATGGTGTGCCAGGTTCCAAATCATCCAGTCGAATAAAAGCACCAATCTCTGTACCTTGTCCATACGGAACACCATCTTCAATATGAATGCTTCCCATATCATCAAAAACAACCTCAATATCTTTAATCTGATCATTTCCAAGACTTTTAAGTGCTTCTATAGATTCTGATTTACCAGCTCCGGAATCCCCCATTAACATAATGCCTTTGCGATTTCCATTGTATAACGTAACGTTGATAAAAGCCCCATGAATTGGCAGCCAGCCTTTTTGCATCATAGCCAGATTATGCAAGGTCAAGGTCATTTTTTTCATATATCCCAAATATTGAATCTTTTCACTATATGAAATACTTCCAATCCATAAATTCTCCTGTGCGTCATAGTGGAACACTGTCTGATTCCGGTCGTCTTCATTTGCAAAGAATACAACGGCATCCGGTTTGCGTGCTGCTTCAGAAGGGTCAGCTAATTCAAATAAGTTTCCGAGTGAAACACCACTGCATAAAAAGTCGCGGTGGAAATAGATATTAATGAGTAAGGAGCCGACTTTGGCAGGATAACAGAACCAGGTATCTTTATCTCCTGTAAAATATGTGATTGGATTTTCATCTGTATTTTCAAACATACCTGAGCGTGTATTTGATTTTGTTGATAAAATCATAGGTGTTCTAAGCATAAGAGCTTCAATCAAATATATTTCTTTTAATGCATCATATGTTTTAGATAAATAGAAATTATCTGCACGGTATATGGATAGAGCAGCATTCGTTCCTGCTTGTACCTGACGGAAAATACCGTTCTTTCTTCCTCCTACATTTTGTTGTAGTTTTCTATAGGTGCTGCGCAAAGTAGAATTGAAGTTTGAATCCTGCATTACAAAGGGAGAAGCATTTAGTCCACTATAGCGCTGTCTGGTTATGGAGAATCTTTGGTAAGTTTTCCAATGGTCATACAGCCCATCAATGAAGTCCAAAAACTTCTCTCTGTCAGTTAAAAAATAATCCTCGATTTCATCTGTATCCATTACAATTAACTGACGAAATACTCTGGAAATAGCCTGACATGTTTCCTCGTAGGTTCTGCCATTTACCAACCAGTCGTGAAATTCCGGATCACGCTTTTTTAAATATTCCAAATATTTAACTATAAATAAGCCAACTGTTTTGGAACCGGCCAATTCGCTTAAACTCCCAGGGTATGTCAAGTCAAAATTAATGACTGCCACATTATCGCCTAAATATAACTTTTCTTTCATTTTATACCTCCTAAAATTAATTTAGTAGTATTGTACTACACTTTGAGTAAATTAAAAAGCCTATTTTGAGTATTTACCTAAATCTGATAAGAAAGGCTGAATTGAAAAATGCTTGTACCAAGCAGTGTGTTAAGCTCTTTGCAGATAAACTTGGGAAGATATTACATTGATTTTTGTACGGATCCGTTTCCATGAGAGTAACCTGATTCTTAAGGCGGGAAAAAGAACAGAAATCGCAAGTATCGCAAATAGAACAAGGTGTGATATATGGAAAATAGTATGTACAGTCGTCTTTATTCACTCGTTTGCCAAATCCTCTTTTTTTGTTATAGCAGGAATGCCTTCCACATAAATTATTATATGGAATGAAAATAGCTGAACAGTACAAATTTATAGATAGGCTATTTAAGAAGGGAGATATCATGTCTGACAACATGTATGATGAGCATTATATTCTAAGAGAATTTAAGAATTTAAAGGCAAAACTGGATATGAAAAATAACAAGTTGCTTACCAATCGGGCTGCCGCTGCAATGGCAGTTCGCTTTGAGAATCTGGGAACAATACTGAAGGCCGAAAAGTGGAATACGAAATTTGGTCGTAATATTGTTTTAAACATAGTAGATTCTTTGACTGACTTTTCTAAGTGTTCGGAGGAGGAGATAGATACGCAGGAGCTATTGTATAGGCTGATTCGGCTGTTGGTTTGTCATCTGGACAAAGACTTGCATTTTTGGATGAGAATATATCCAAAGCCAAAGAATATGGCATCTTACCGCAGGGAGCAGGTGGCGGATTTGAGAAAATTGCATAAGGTATTGCCACAGCAAATGGCACGGCCTTTTCCATTTGATGTGACCATAGCTGTAATAGCCCATAATAAGTTGGAGTATAGCAGATTAGCAGTTGAGAGTATCTTTTGCCACACTGATTTTAATAAATATCGGATAGAACTGCTGCTCATTGATAATGGATCTACCGACGGCACCAGCGAATACTTTTTTGGAGTAGAGAAAGCCACATGCTTTCATTTGAGACATGCACTGGGATATAATGGAGTCTCCTTGGGAGCGATGGCGGCTTGCGGTCGGTACTATATACACTTTGCGAATGATATTATAGCAACGCCCAATTGGCTGGAAAATCTATTGGAGTGTATAGAATCGGATTTCCATATCGGAATGGTGGTTCCCACTTGTAATTTCATGTCTTCCGGACAGAGTATCGTGGCGCAATATAAAAATCCTATGGAGGATACTGCCGGGCTAGATGCGTTTGCAAGGGATTACAATCAATCCGATCCAGCGCGTTGGGAAGAGCGGATACGCTTACTTCCTTGTATGAGTATCATGCCAGGTCCCGTAGCAGGCGCAGCAATAAACGACAGTATGTTCTACCAGGGAGAGTTTGCAGACGATGATATATCCTGTAGGCTGCGCAGGGCTGGCTTTCGCCAGATATATGCCGCTGATACCTTTGTACATCACTTCGGATCAGTGACAGCAGGGTGGGCACAGCGTAAGGAGCAGTCACTGCAGATAGGTCGAAAATTATTTTTAAAAAAATGGGGTGTGGATGCATGGTCTTCACTGGATTTTGAATGGTCCTTTGGGGAGTATCTTACAAATGAATTGATTATGGGAAATGAGAGTATTTTGTGGGTTGATCCAGAGTTCTGTGCTTTGCCGGTAAAGATACGTTCCCTTTGTTATAGAAGAGGAACAGTACTGGGTCGGTGTAGTGCTGCCATTACCAATTCCCGCTATCTGCCTGATGCCAGCGCTATACTGGAATGCGTTCTGTGTGCGCCCCTCTCCGGATGTATTGAGAAATTTGAAGAGGAGCAATTTTCTTTAGTGGCTTTTGTTCAGGAAATTGCAGGGTATACCGAAGAAATGGGACTACATGAGATTTTTGAAGGATTATCGGGTTTGCTGAAACAAGGAGGAAAAGTTTGTTTTTTTTCCAAGAATAAACAGCGTTATGGTACTTTGGACAGTATATATCGAAAGGCAGCCATGCCAGAATACGGGGAGTATAGATTTGCACCCACATGCCTTGAGCCTGCTGAAGTAGTTGAGGCTGCTGAAAAAGTGGGATTTTCAGTACAGCAGATTGTCTGGGAAAAACCGATAGCGGACATAGTGCGCATTGCAATGGATACCCTGCCGGGAGCAGCTGGACGAGAACAGCAGCCTAATCGACATTTTTTTGTACTGCAGAAAATTATATAGTTTTTATAAAGAAACCTCATTCACATTTATTTATCGATTCCATATAATATCAAGAGGTGATTAAATGAATTCATGTGAATTGGTAACAACAATATCTGCAATAGCTTGTGCGATTACAAAAGATAAAACGATAGATGAGATAACTATGCTGGGGGTTATTTTTACACAACTTGGTGATACCTTAACGACGATTGCGGTACATAATGATAATTGTGGAGATAAAAGTAATTAATCAGAGCAAGATATATCCAAAAGCAAGATTTTGACACGGTAAGCGTGACGTTTATTGCTATATCGTCTGTGTAAACTAAGAAATCATTACAGTTCAACTTTAGCTGTTGTGGCAAACAGAGATTTGAAGGAGCGTCCGGCCTGTGGGTCTTAAAAATCAGAACGCTCCTTCAAATCTCGTTCGTCTTCGAAATACATAAGGCTGAACTGCTACAAACTGGAAAATAAAAAAAGTATATTCTATTGACAACACCGGCTTATCGTTGTAAACTAAATTGTAGTTTATTGCAATAAACAGATATAGGAGGTTGTTGCGCATGGGAAATAATCTAAAACTATTTGATGCGGAATATCGGTTAGCCTGTATTGTATGGGTAAATGAGCCTATTCAATCAAGGCAGCTTGCAATACTTTGTGAACAGCAATTGGGGTGGAAACGATCCACAACGTATACGGTTTTGAGAAAACTCTGTGAACGAGAGATAATGAAAAACGATAATGCCATTGTCACTACGTTGGTAAAGAAAGAAGAGGTGCATCAGTATGAAAGCAACGCTATTATAAAGCGCACTTTCGGTGGATCATTATCTGGTTTTATCACCGCTTTTCTAAAAGATAAGAAACTGTCCCATGAAGAGGCTGAGAAGATCAAAAATCTAATTGCCAAATACGAGGAGGTCTAAGGTTGAAAGAAAGTTTATGAAAAGGAGCCATGCAGTGCATTGATTCTTTCAACCCGTTCTATTTTAGCAGTATTGCAGGCTTGCGAATGCATGGGTGTAGAAATGAAATTACTTGTAATAGGAAAACCAGGGCGATTCAAAACATATTCTGCAGATTATGAATTGTATCAGAAAGTAACTGTCGTTTACGTCACATCACGGACATCAGATGATGAAATGCTAAGGCTGGCAGCAGATGCCGATATGATTTTAGCAGATGCGATGGCAGGAGTCTCTGCGTATGTAATCAACCAAATGCCCAATTTAAAAATCATTCATTCAGAAGGAGTTGGCTATAATTTTATTGATATCGAAGCAGCCAGAGCGAGAAAAATATATGTGTGTAACTGTAAAGGTATAAATGCCATGGCGGTTGCAGAGCAGACTATTTTGCTTATGCTTGGACTTCTAAGAGATGTATGTAACGGGGATAAAAGCGTTCGTTTGGGAAAGCAGATTGATGTAAAAGAGCGTTACATGCAACAGGGTAATCTGCGGGAGCTTGGTGATTGCAGTGTAGGTCTTTTGGGTTTTGGTGATATAGCAAAATGTGTTGCAAAAATGCTGCAGGTATTTGGATCAAAAACGTATTATTACAGCAGGAGCCAAATATCAGGAGAAGCAGAAAAAGAGTATCAGGTTACATATCTTCCCATGGAGGAATTGCTTGCCACATGTGATGTTGTAAGCCTTCACCTTCCAGTGACCAAACAGACGCATAATATTGCAGGAGAAGAATTTTTTGCTAAAATGAAAATAGGAGCATATCTTGTAAATACAGCAAGAGGAGAACTGGTCGACAGTGTAGCTCTTACACAGGCGATCCGTGAAGGAAAGCTTAGTGGGGCAGGTCTGGATACAATTGCAGATGAACCGGTAGCCGAAGATAACATTTTGCTGCAAAGTGCGGGGGATATTGCTGATAAGCTTATATTAAGCTGTCATATTGGCGGAATCACAGCGTCTTCCTTCAAACGTGGATATGAAATGATTTGGTCTGATTTTGGAAAAGTTATGGCAGGTGATGAGCCGGAACATATTGTAAATCCGTGGAATTCGTATATCCTATCTTGAAGAGAGGAAGGGTGATTTGAAAAATGATAAATGAGAATTATAAGAAAATGTTAGAAGGAAAATCCGTTATTCGAGAATTAAGTGAATATGCAAATGAGCGTGGGAAGGTAATTGGCTATGCGAATGTATTTGATTATAGTCTTGGAAATCCAAGCGTTCCATGTGCACCAGAATTTACGGATACAATGATATCCCTGTTACAGGAGAAGGATCCGGTGATGTTGCATGGATATAGTCCATCTTTGGGAATTGAAAGTGTAAGAATTGCGGTTGCCAAAAGCTTGAATAATAGATTTGGAATGAACTATGAGACGAAGCACATTTTTATGACATCAGGTGCTGCGGGTGCTTTAGCTCACGCAGTCCGTTGTATTACAAAACCTGAAGATGAAATCATTACATTTGCTCCATTTTTTCCAGAGTATTTTCCATATGTGGAAGCTGCTGGAGTAAGTCTGAAAGTGGTACCAGCCAATACAGTTGATTTTCAAATTGATTTTGAGACTTTTGAATCTATGTGCAGTGAAAAACTATCAGCAGTTCTCATTAATACGCCGAATAATCCTTCCGGAGCCGCATATTCTACAGAGACGATTGAGAAACTGGCAGATATATTGCATAAAAAGCAGGAAGAATATGGACATGATATCTTTTTGATAAGTGATGAACCATACCGTGAGATTCTATTTCAAGGAGTGGACTCACCATATGTTAGCAAATTTTATGAGAATAGCCTTTCCTGCTATTCGTTTTCAAAAAGCTTAAGTCTTCCGGGGGAACGCATTGGATACATCGCAGTTAATCCAAAGTGTGAGGATGCGGATCTCATTGCAGCCATGTGTGGGCAAATCAGCAGAGGGATTGGACATAACTGTCCACCTTCCATTATACAATTTGTGGTAGCGGAAATACTTGATATAACGAGCGATTTATCCGTATATGAAACAAATATGATCCTTATTTATGATGAATTGGTGAAACTGGGATTTTCAGTTGTGAAACCGGGGGGAACATTTTATATTTTCCCTAAGGCGTTAGAAGAGGATGCGAAAGTATTTTGTAATAAAGCCAAGAAGTATGATTTGATACTGATTCCGGGGGATGGCTTTGGATGTCCGGGATATTTCCGTATGGCGTATTGTATTGACACGGAAAAAGTAATAAGAAGCTTTGAGGCGCTTGAAACTTTTGTAAAAGAAGAATATCCTGTTGAAAAATGATTAGTAATCATGTGAAAGATCTGGATTTGATAATATGTCAGTTAAAGTTGATGCAAAAATCCCTCTGGTAATGCAGTAAAGACTGTATCAATCAGAGGGGTTTTTACACTCTGATATGCCCTGCGTTCCAGCCTGTTTATAATCCTTATACTTGATTGTTTCTATCAGTGTATCATTTGTATCGATATTGTACAAAACTAATTAAGTGATACTCCCTTAGTGGGGGACTGAAAAAGGCCACTTTTTTTGAAAGCGGCCTTTACTAAGATAGTATTCGTTCGAAACACATTGATTCATCATTAATACCTCTAAATTATCTTTTGGCCAAATAGGGAAAACATCATAAAATAATTTTTGCAAGGTATAAAACAAAGTAGGGTCCTGCCATTTTTCTTGAAAACCAATGTCCGACCAGATTTTTTGCTATAAAGCTTCCATTCTTTTTTGTACCTCTGTAATTCTTACAAATATGAGATTTCAAAGTATCCCATAATACTTAGTTACTGCCCAATGCTTCTGTAATATAATTAGATTTGACTTATTAAAGTATATTTATTTAGTTACAGTTTTTCTATTTAACATTGCTTAACCATTCATGAATAAGCGTATTTTATGTAAAACATAAAGATTAGTATCACTATATTCGGTTAGCCAAATAACTCTGCAGTTTACTCCAAATACGTTGTGTTTCTAAAAAATCCTCATAGTGATTATGTACTTTTGCGTGATAGTACTGAAGTTCGCCTGCTATCTTCATAAAATCATAATTATTAAAATATTCACAAATTTTAGGGAGGGTCACAGCAAGTTTCTGCTGCATTTTTGCTATTTTATCTTCGTAATTATCTGGTTGTGTAATATATGTGAGCAGCGGCTTATATCGAGTCCAGCCTATACAGGCTTTATAAAAGCGAGAGTTAACCTCTTTGGAATTCGCTGTAATAGGTTTCAAGGAAATTGGAAGTACACCATCCATTAATGGTTTGTAAATTGAAAATGCATCATGGAAGGTATAGCAGGGGACACGCACCACACGATTTTGACTTTGGCAAGTACTTAAAAAAGTATCTTCTCCTCTGGCATTAGGCGGATTATAGAAAGGATGTATTCTGGATGGATCGGTTAAGTTCATACATAGATTTGAGCCAGATATAAACTTTGCTCCATTTATTTCCGCTACCTCCTCGGTATGATCAAAAGTGAGAATATCCTTGTTAGCATAAGTGACACCTCCGCTTTCCATAACTGCTCTTACACTAGTCCAGTTGATAATATCGTTGCTGATTGCTTCAATAAACAAGCGAAAGTCATTTATAGATAAAACGTCATTATATGTTATATGAGGAATGGGAGAAATATAGCCACAATGATATCCATTGGTTATATCAGCTTTTCTTATATGCTTCAAATGCGTAGCTAAAATATGCTGACCACCCCACAATATAGTTGTTTTCGAATTTGTAACTGCCATAGGGTATTCGTCATCATCAAGAAAAATCAGGTAATCTATATGATTTTTAATAGCCAAATAAAGAATCACATTTCGTTTCGCAGCATATCCCCCTGCAAAAAAAAGCTTTGCCTCATGTTCATTAATGACATTTGCCTTTATAAGAGTTTCAATCTCAACATTAATTTGATTTGCACCTATAAAAAAAACATCGTCAACTAAATCTCTAACTTTACTGCTTATATTCGTGTAGTCAGTCGACTTTGTATTAGAATATTTTAGATCATAGGCTATAAATAAGTTCAAAGATACCTGATCCTTTTCAGTTAAGCCACATTCACGCCAATTGTAGACATTCATCTTCAGTACATTTTGAAAACCTCTTCTACCTGTTGTAAATCCTATTCCCATCTTTATAGTTTTTTCCACTTTTTCTCCTTTTCATTTGGAATATATCAGACAGTTACCTTTTTAGTATAACACATATTACAGAAGAATATCATTTATTCCTCCGTATACTCAGCTAACAACTGGTTCCTTATATTATCTTTTACAGCATTTGCGCAGCACTTTCGTTCTGCTTATACTGTAAAACATATTCAAGAGCCTTCCGACTCATTGTACGCATACCAATCCGACTCTGGCAGTCCCAATCCATTTGTAAAGCCTGTCCCCTAATCAAAATCTGATAACTTATTACCAAAACAGTAGGGGCATACCGCCTAGGGAGATACACGCACCGTATAGCAATAAGCAACAGCCAGATCATATCCGTGGATGGAGAAACCGTCACTTTCAAAGTCAGGGATTACAAAAATGGCGGCATTTGGAGAGAAATTAAGCGGAAAGTGCAAAGATTGAATCCCCATATGCGGACGGGACTTTGTTCAATTCGGCAAAACCAAAAGCACGCCAGATAAGAAGGCAAACGATAAGGCTTGCCTTCTTATCTGACCTGCCTTTGGTTCTTCCCTTAATAACTGTCATCTTGGAAACATAATAGAATTGACATAAGCAGTGGGTACTCCTCATCTAAGATTGTTAAAAGCGAAAATTACAATACATCGGCGATAAGCGTTCACAGAGTATGCTATATGGGTTCGTCTTGCTTAGCAGATTCTATACCACTTACAGAATCCGGATGCTGGCTATGAGTTCACTTATATTCGCTCTAAAGTTATCTTCCGTAATTCTACCAATGTATTACCACGGGATAAAATTTAAACCTTAGATTATAAAAAATAGATCTATCCACACAGGGCTCAAATCTATTTATTAGGATCCACCGTCACAAAGCCTACATTATATATTAATTTCGGACATTGTTACAGTAAAAAACTGTCCTCACCACGAACGGTTAAGACAGTCTCTTTATTCCTTGATTCTATGCGGTTTTATGGTTGACTTTTGTCCAGCCTCACTTTTGTACCAGCCGGCACTTCCAGCCGGCACCATCCGGAGATATCCAGTTTTCCTACAGATCCATCTGTATAGAGAACCCGTGCAGATTTCATATCTGTTTCAATCCTGCATTCTTCTCCGACAATACTCTCAATTTCTATCCAGGCAGTCTCTCCGTTTTCATAAGATGCTGAGACCTTAAACCCGCCTTCTGCGGCAAAGCCGCAAAAAGAAGCATGTTTCCATGTTCCCGGCACGGATGGAAATATCCGGATCTTGCCGCCCCAGCTCTGCAGCAGAAGCTGCTGGATGCACTCTGCTGCCGCAAGGGGAGTCTCCATTACCGGTCCGGCCTCCTGATACATTGTGTTATATGTAACATGCTCTTTCAGCAGCCTGTCAAGATAAGCAAGTGCTTCATCCCCTTTTTTATAAGAACTGCACAGCAAAGATGCACCCACATAAGAAAATCCCATAATATCTCCCTGATAGCTAAACCAGTGTCTGAGCGAACGCTCCATTAATCTTTGACTGTCACTCTTCTCACGGTTTACCAGATAAAGCGGCACATGCATTATCAGATGCGAAAAATGACGGTGTGTTCTTTCATAGGGCAGATTTCTTCCGATAAGATATCCGGTTTCATTTTCTGGATAATCTACCAGGTTTTCGCATATGTCTCTCCATATTTTTTCTTTCTCATCTTTGATTTCAAGAATCTTGACGCATTTTTGCAAGGTCTCACATCCCCAGCGCAGCAAACTTAAGTCATAATTACAGTCTTCACATTTTTTTCCATATTCCGGAGAGTTTGTAGGCGGCAGATGTAAACGTCCATCTTCTCCTTTTCTGACAAAATGCAGATAATAATTAATACTTCTTTTTAGAAGCGGATAGATTAACTCACACAGCAGCTTCCTGTCCATAGACATCCGGTAGAAAAGCCAGCAGTTATGTAAGGCCCATGTCAGATTCCCCAGCTCTACAAACTGCTCTCCGTTGTCTTCCTGCGGATCTGCGATCTTTGATTGTAAATTCCATGTAGTATTAGTCCCAATACCGCTGGAATCGTACCTGTACTGTGGCGGTACATTTTCTATCAAATCATCCTGGTATTTTAAGAGATAATGATTTAAAGAAGCGGCCTGTTCCAGCCTGTTTGACGTATATAAAGGCCAATAACACAGCTGGACATTCAGATTCCACCAAGTCCCGGGCCAGGGAGTGATAAAAAGCCATGGTCCCTGATTATCAAGCACTCTGCTATTTTCTCTGACAGCACTGCCCAGTTTATAAATCTGCCGCCAGTAGAAAGCTTCCAACCCGGAATCCGGGATATCTAAGCTGCTGATTGGATAATAATCATGCCACCATTTAAGATGCCGCTGATAGTAGTCCTGTTTTCGATCCTGCCAAAGCCTCTCGCTCACACATTGTTCCTGAAGATGCTGTTCCTGTTCAATCTTAATAAAAATCCGATTTTCGCTGGTATCATAGTGGCAGACCGTAATAGTCCGAAAATCGTTCACAAGTTCCCAAATGCAGTAGATTTCTTCCCCGTTTCTCTTTACACCAGGTTTTAGATTATACCAATAGTCTTTATCAACCCGTTCTTTTTCGTCTTTCAGGATTCCATATGTCTGTCTGGGGCTGACTGCATCTCTGGAAAGAAAATCCCACTTGGAAATACTTCCCTTTTCTTGTTCAATCACAATCATCTGCTCCTGTGCACATACATAAAAATTACATTTTATTTCCTCATACTCGGTACGCAGATAGAGTTCACTGACTGCATCATACAGATTAGTATGCATGTAAAAGTCCAGTATTTTCCCCGGACAGAAATACTCCATACTGCCGATGGGAAGTCGCGGATTGTCGAACTGTTTTGCCATCCAGAAATCTCTGGATATCCGCCGGTCATATACATCACGGCTTCCCAATTCGACATGAAGAAACCTTCCTTTGGCCGTCTGACGAAAATATACCATACTTCCCAGAACTCCATTCCCATGGAACGCCGCTTCGGTCCAGTCTTCGGGCATATGATCTTTCTCTTTCCACCAGAAATCATAAGCAGCCATCTGCTTTTCCCAATCTCTCATATTTATACACATGCATATCGCAAACCGGCTTACAATACTGCTCAATTAAATGCACTGCATGGCTCCTTTCCTATACTTTTTTTACTCTTGCTGCTGCTCTTTTCCGGATGCGCCTACCCTTTTACAGATCCTGCCGTAATCCCTTCAATAAAAAAACGATTCATAAACAGATACACGATTACCATCGGGAAAACTGCCAGGACACTTCCTGCAATCATGATATTCCATGCCGAGATCCCCTCACCCATATCTTTCAAGGCGAGCACACCAACGGTCAGCGGTCTGATTTCCGGTTTTGAAAGAGAGAGAGCAAGTGGAAGCAGATAGCTGTTCCATGCGTTTTTAAAAGCAAACAGTGCTACTGTAGCCATAATTGGCTTACTGAGCGGCAGGATAATGCTATAAAACAAACGGAAGAAGCTGCAGCCATCCATTTCTGCGGCCTCATCAATTTCCCTGCTGATGCTCACCATATACGACTGTATCAAAATGACCAGAAAAGGGAGCCCGGAAGAAGTCTGAGTAATAATTATACTCCAGATACTCCCCATCAATTTTAAATTCCGGCACATTTTAAAAATTGGAAAAATTAACACTACATTTGGTATAAACATGACCAATCCCAACAGTCCTACAAGGGCTGTTTTTGCCCGAAAGCTGGTCCTGGCCAGAACATAGCCTGCCATAGAGCCGACCAGCAGTGTAAGCAGCACTGTCATGCTTGAAATAAACAGGCTGTTAAAGGTATACTTAGCAAAATTTGCCTCTTCCCATGCCGTGGCATAAATGGTAAGATCCCATTTTGAAGGTAAAATATTTGCTCCACCATTTAAAAATTCCACACTACTCTTAAAAGAACCGAAAAAAGCATAGATAAGTGGGAATGCAGAAAACATTGTCATGAAAATCAGCACCAGATAACAGAGCACTCTTCCCAATTTGATACTTTTTATATTCATTTCTTTTCTCCTCTTTTTCTACCGTTAATTTTCCTTGAACTTCTTACTGGTTACCATAAAATACAAGGCACCCGCTGAAGCGGTGATGAATGTGGCGGATACGCTGAGCGCTGAGGCATATCCTTGCTGAGCTCCTGTACTGTTGAAGTAATAATTATAAATATAGAGCGCCATAACCGTTGTCTGATTACCCGGCCCTCCCCCTGTCAATACTTTGACAGAATCAAAAAGCTGAAACCCATTTAATATACACATCATAGAAATGACCTGGAACATCTGTCCAAGCATAGGTAAGGTCACGCTCTTAAACTGCTGCCATTTTGAAGCACCGTCCAAAGTTGCACTTTCATATAATTCCATCGGAATTTTCTGTATGGCGGCAAGGAACAAAATCATCAAATACCCTGCCTGACTCCAGGTGTTCAGCAAGATAATAATCAGTTTTGCACTGCTGACATTGCCCAGCCATTCAATAGGCTTGCCAATCAGGCCTATATTCTGAAGTATGCCATTTACAATGCCATTATAGGAAGAAAACATAAAGAAAAAGATAATACCAATAATCGCTGTACTCGTTACATTGGGAAGGAAAATGATGGTTCTAAAAAAATTCTGTCCCTTAATCTTACTATTCACCAGAATCGCTAACAAGAGGGATAAAGGCACCTGAATCACATAAGCCATGACAGTAAGTTCAAAAGTATTAAGAACCGCCTTCCACCAACTTTCATCCTGTAAAACCCTTTTATAATTATCCAATCCGGTGAATATCGGTGTTGTAAAACCATTGTATTTCATTAAACTCAAATAAATGGAATCAAATAGTGGATACACACAAAACAGGAAAAATAAAATCAGCATGGGCAACAGCATCAAAAACATCTGGATGCTCTTGATACGGCTGTTTTTCTTACTTTTTACCGCCTCATTCATAGATAATTGCTCCTTTTCGATCATTTGCTTATCAGTTTAAAGAAAGGGGGTGACAATGCAGCCCCCTTCTTCTTATTATCTGGTATAGTAGCTGAAGTCTTCTGGTTTTAAATCCTCCTCATTCAGCAAGCCCTCAGCAATTGCTTTTTTCAAGGCTATATTATAGGTATCAGAAAGCTTTTGTAATTCTGTATCAATATCCATGCTGCTTCCCTGAATAATCAGCAACGGATAGATCGTATCGCGGCTGTCTCCTTCTAGTGTCAGTACGGAATGCGGGGTTACGGCAAAGGAAGATAAGTTTTCCGTATCTGTATTCAGTCCGGCGATTCCTCTCAGTGCCAGAACTGCTGAGCTGGAATTGATTTCTTCATTAACTGCATCTATAAGAGAGAAGGCTGGTGCTGCTTTAGATGCATCTTTCCTGGCTGGTGCGGAATATAAATTATGCAATAGGTAAGAAATTGCTTCAAACGCTTCTTCAGGATATTTACTGGAAGAGGAAATACAATCTCCGCTTTCCAACATCAGATAATCTTTTGCACGCTCTGTTCCTTCAAAAACAGGTACCAACGCAGTATCCCAGTTAGTAGTATCTCCACCTTCGATTTCATTGTTGTAACCATTTATCATCCAGTTGCCATCAAAGTACATCCCGATTTTGTTAGCAATGAAATTCGCCCGGAGCACTTCAATGTCAATAGATTCTGAGCCTGGCATCATCAGTCCGTCTTCATACATTTGAGAAAAGAATTCAATGATTTCTTTTTCTTTTGCAAAATCAAATTCACCTGTCGCATAATTAAACGAACAAGGTCCTGTCAGCCCCGATAAAATGGAGATATTATCAATATTTCTCTCCCAGGTTGAGCTTGATTTAATCGGCAGCCCGAAACCATAGAATTCTCCGTTACCGGCTTCTGTGATAGCCTTCGCCGCATCATACATGCCTTCCAGTGTTGTTGGAAAATTATCCGGATCCAGACCTGCCTCTTCAAAAAGATCCCGATTATAGAAAACGCGGATGAACCTGGTCATGATTGGAATGGCATAAACATGATCATCATAGGCATATTTTGTGAATGCGGATGGATTAAATTCGGCTATGATATCATCCGTCAGATATTCATCCAGAGGATATGCAAGTCCGGCGTCAATATAAGTCTTTACATTACTTAACCCGGTAATTTCAAAAATATCCGGCATTTCACCACTGTTACATGCAAGTTTCAGCACTTCCTCATAATTATCACCATAGCATTCTACCTTTACATGAATTCTATCCTGAGATGCATTGAATTCTTCCATGGTAATCGTCTGGTTATTATCCGCTGAACTGGCTCTGACCCAAAAAGTGAGTTCAATCTTCTCACCTGAGTCCAGGACCTGCGTATCCTGACCTGAGTCTGTGTCTTTTCCGTTTTTTTCTTCGATAGAATCCGGCGCATCTGTTTTTGACTTCTTATTTTCGGAAGTCTTATCATTACCTCCCTGACAGGCAGCCAGCCCCAGCACCATAGTCAGTGCGAGCGCCGCTGCAATATTCTTCTTCATTCGCTTCATTACTCATTTTCCTCCCTTACTGTTGTATAACATCATTATAAATGTTATAATGATATTTGAAAATACGAAAAAATTAACCATTAAGGGGGAAATTTTTATGAAGTTCTTTAAAAAAGCAAACCTGGCTGTCAAACTGCTGATCAGCTATATAGTCCTGGTTGTCTTCCCTTTTCTTATCTCAACCATAATACTGAACGCCACCTCGGCATCCAATATCAAAACCACCACACTGTCTTACATCGACCTATTTGTGGAACAGATTTCCTCCAATATTGACACATATATCGGCGAACTAGACCGCATGACCCGTATTGCCACTCTGGATTCCACTCTCTGCAGACTGCTTACTGATCCTGTAGAAACGGATAATCTGGATAACTACATCACAACCCAGTACCTGCACAATGAAATGCTGAAAATGATGTCTCAACAGCCAAGCATACGGAATATCACCTACATCGGCACTAATGGAGTGATCTACAGCGGTACTTCCAATTCCATTAAGAATCTCTCTTCTTTTTATGAAATCACCCGCGCCGACCGTATTGATGAATTGAATCAGAAGCTCTATATCTCAGCCGCCCATATTCCCACCTATCTGCTGGTAGATTTTAACCAAAACAAAGAACCGGTCTTTACCATCACGCGCTTTTTATATACCTATGATAAACAGAAGATAGGAACCATCGTATTGAATGTTACCTGCCAGGACTTACTGAATGCCATCAATATCAATTCCTCCCTGTTGGAGAGCGGTGCCAGAATCGTAATTACTAATCAGGATAATGTTATTGTAGCGGATACTTCTCCCAGTTTTACATCTGAACATTTAAGCGATTCGGATTATGTTACTTTTACCTTATCAGAAGAAGAGAAAGAGAACAATATGTACTTCACGGATTCTTCCAAGATGCTAATCTCTACCATTATTATCAACAGGGAACAACTCTTTAAAAGCATGTATGACTTTAACAACTCCGCGATTTTCCTGATAATTTTTCTGATTGGAATTATTATCCTGTTGTCCGTTTATTTTTCCTGTAAACTGGTCAAACCATTAAAATTACTGAAAAACGCTGCCAACGAATGTGCTGCCGGAAATTATTCCATCCAAATTCCTGTTTATTCAACAGATGAAATTGGCAGCCTATGCTCTAGTTTCAATTTTATGACAAAACAGATACGGAATCTCCTCGACCGTGTCTACCACTACCAGTTGGCTACGAAGCAGGCACAGTTAAAAGCACTGCAGAACCAGATCAGTCCCCATTTCCTGCATAACACGCTGGAAATCATTCGAATGAAAGCATTGATCAACAAGGATAAAGAAGTCGCAGTTATGGTTCAGACTCTTGCAAATCTGTTCCGTATTACCTTAGATCGAACCGGCAATATTGTTACGCTAAGAGCAGAGCTTGAGCATGTGGAAACTTATCTGACCATCCAGAATATGCGTTTTAACAACCGTTATCGGTTTACGAAAGATATTCCCGAAGAATATCTGGAGCATTCTATCATCAAGCTCACTTTACAGCCTCTGGTAGAAAATTGTATCCAGCATGGTTTTGTGCGGACTTTCGGCGATGAGGAGATCCATATCTCTGTAGCCGAATTAGAAAATGACCTGATTATCAAGGTCACTGATAATGGTGTAGGCATTGATAAAGATAACTTAAGGCGTATTCGTATGAAGCTGAAACACACTGATTCTAAGGATACAGGTGCAATCCATAATAGCATCGGCATTGCAAATATCTCAGACCGGATACAACTGGAATACGGGCTGAGCTATTACTTGAATCTTTATCCCGCAAGCCCTCGCGGTACTACTGTAGAACTGCGCATTCCCAGAAACTTTAATCTGGAGATGCTGCCTGAATTAAGCTAAAAGAACCGATTTTTACTTGGAGGAATACAATGGCAAACTATAAAGTAATACTCATAGATGATGAACCACTGATAACCCAGGGACTGCAGATTCTAATAGACTGGGAAGCCTGTGGATGTGAGATCGCAGCCTGTGCATCTGATGGAATAGAAGGACTGAACCTGATAAAATCACTTAAGCCGGATATTGTAATTTCCGATATCAGAATGCCCAATTGCTCCGGGATTGACATGATCAGAAAAGTCCTGTCCATCCGCCCCTGCAAATTCATTATCCTGAGTGGTTACTCTGACTTTTCCTATGCCAAGCAGTGTATGTCTATCGGAGTACAGGAATATCTGTTAAAGCCTGTTGTGGATACAGAGCTGATTCAGGCACTGAAAAAAATACAGGAACAACTTAGCCAGCAGGAAAAGGCCCAGATGACCCAGTCCCAGCTGGAAGGTGCCAATCTGCAGCTTCTCACCCTGGCTCTCGATGACGTGCTCCGGGACATCATGAGTTCTTACTTTGAAACCGATGAAGATTTCCGGATTGCTCTGGCCAATTATGATATTTTCTTTCCAACAGGGCATACTTACCTGGCTGCAGCCATCCAGATTTCTACCCAGGAGAACATGATGTCTGCCAGACAGGCCATCTGGGACGGATTAAATGGACTTTCTGAATATTCTCTGCTGTTCTGTCATGAAAATAATACTTATATGGGCATCTTCGCCCTGCCGGTTTCCATATCGCTACAGATATTCTATGAAAAATTATCTTTTCTGCATCAGAGTCTGTGCAGGAAACTCTCCTCAGACATATGTATCGGTATCGGGCACTCCTATACCTTTGCACACCAGCTGCCACTCTCAAGCAAACAGGCTGTTTACGCATTGTCCTATAAAATTATCCGAGGTGCCAGATCAGTAAACCCTTTTGACACCAACCTGAAAAACGCCCATTTTATCCAGACTATTCCGAACGAACTCTGGAGCACGTACCGCCACAGTCTGCTGCAGTCCAATTTTGCCAGTATTTCTAATACTATCCGTAACATCTACCATTATATGGAAGATGTTTCCGATATGCCCTTATTAGGTATCCAGATTAATGCTTTAAACCTAATTATGACCTGTATTTTACATCTTACCGAATCTGAAACTGCCCCCTCTTATGAAAACGTGGACTTTATGCAGCAGATATCGTCCATTCAGACCGCCAAGGAGCTGGAACTGTATACTAAAAATATTGTATACAGCTTGATTAATCATTCTCAGGGCACCGAAATCGTAAAACCAAATGAGTTGATTTCACAAGTGGAAAATTATATTAATTTTAATTACCTGGAGGATCTCTCTTTGATGACTTTGGCGCAGATGTTCTATATCTCTCCGATCTATTTGAGTCGGGCCTTTAAAAAGCAGACCGGACAGCTCTACCTGGATTATGTGACTCAGGTAAAAATCAATGCTGCTAAGAAGATGCTGATCACCACCGATTTAATGGTTTATGAAATAGCAGAACGCCTTCACTACAAGGATAATAAATATTTCAGTAAGTTATTTGAAAAAAAGACAGGCAAAAAGCCCAGCGAATTCCGGAGAAATCCGGATCTCTGAGCTTTATCACCTCGTGTCCGCATAAATATTAATAATAATATGGAATTCAAGAACAAACTAAAGCCTGCTTGATGAAATAAATAGCGAAACTTTGTGTAATAAATTTCCAGCCTTTGCCACTTCCTTGATGTAAACTTAAAAGCCCATAAATACGCTGTTTTCAGGTATCACATGCAGGAGTAATATAGACATAAACAGCGTTTAATGGCTTTCTATGACACCGTTTCACTTAACTTTCTACAAACATCCCTGCCGCCATATATAATGCGGATAATATTTACCATGTTTTTTGTTTTTTTCGGCAAATAAAGCACAAGATAGTTATCCATTTTAAGAACCTTACTCCTGGACTGTTCCAAGGCTCATCATCAAATAAACGATAACACATCAAAATTTTATCAAGGGATCGGATTTCTTTCATAATTCTTTGTGCCTGTGCTGAATAGAGTGCTTTCCAACTCATATACCGAAATCTCTTCTCAGCTCATTTTAAATGTATCAGCTGAATATACACTGCCTTCTTGTATATCCTCTATACCTTTTTCCATTTCCAAGTCAAACTGCTCTTTTGTAAGGGAACTATATGCAAGCGGAGCCTCCAAGGGTAATTTCATCTTGGAGGGAATACTGCGCTGCAATACAACAAGTATTTTATTTACGCTATTTTTAAAACCTTCCTGCCTTTGAACTCTCCTCGATAAAGACTGTGAGGGCTGATTCTTACTGGCTTTTGCGGTCATTTGTGAGTTACATGTGTGCTACTGACCACATCTGACGGCTGCTCAGGACGTTTTTGTCTATATTTAGATTTCTACTACTTCTTTATCTATGGATTTGCTATTAAAGTATAAATCGTCAGGACAAATATCCTGACCACCTGACCATTCTACGCTCAATCCTGCTATATGAACCGTATTAAAATAGTCTTGATCTGTTAATTCTCCAAACCATTCCCCCTTTATTAAAGGTTTCACATCATATATTCTTTTTTCTCCATTTTCAAACGTAAGTAACAATTTGTAATTCTTTAATGGTTTTACTTTTGTTGCTCTTTGCCTTTTCATTTAATCACCCTTTCAGCTATTATAATATTTTTCTGAATCTTATTGTAAAGGCTGTATGCGAAAAGATTGTTGTCCTTCTAATAGCAATTGCCAGTTTGCCCTTAGATCCTCTTGGTGTATTTCAATCCATGCCTCAACTAGCTTTTTCTTTTTCTTTGGTATATCTCCTTCTATGAGTTCACCCTCTAAACTATATACTGCCTCTTGTCCTTGGTATTCTGCATGCAAGTGCGGAATATTATGTGTTGAGTTTGGTTCACTATACATCCTTATTATTATCCCATAAAATATACTTATTGTTGGCATTTTCACCCTCCTTGTCAGACATAAAATAATCTATTCATAATCTAGTATTTTTTAGTAATTTATTCTATAGTAAATATATTCTGTTTTTATTAGGATTCGTGTATTTCTTATATAATTATATTATATCGCATCTTAAGTAAAATGTACATGGTCTAAATAATCTGCAGCAAAAAACTGCCCCAACCACGAATGGTCAAGACAGTCTCATTATTCCTTGATTCTATACGGTTTTCTTAGAACTTTCCAGCTTTCGAGCTCTCCTCGATACTAACCGCAACAGCCACAGTAGCGCCAACCATCGGATTATTCCCCATACCAATAAGTCCCATCATTTCAACATGCGCCGGAACAGATGATGATCCGGCAAACTGTGCGTCACTATGCATACGACCCATAGTGTCTGTCATGCCATAAGATGCCGGACCAGCTGCCATGTTATCAGGATGGAGAGTACGGCCTGTACCACCTCCGGAAGCTACAGAGAAGTATTTCTTCCCTTGTTCCATACATTCTTTCTTATAGGTACCGGCTACGGGATGTTGAAATCTTGTAGGATTGGTTGAATTACCTGTAATGGATACATCAACACTCTCTTTATGCATAATAGCAACACCTTCGGTTACATCATCCGCTCCATAGCAGTTTACTTTTGCACGAAGACCTTCAGAGTAAGATTTTCTAAATACTTCCGTTACTTCCCCGGTATGGTAATCCATTTTTGTTTCAACAAATGTAAAACCATTAATTCTTGAAATAATTTGTGCTGCATCTTTTCCAAGACCATTTAAGATAACTCTCAGTGGCTCTGTTCTGACTTTATTCGCTTTCTCGGCAATACCGATTGCACCCTCTGCTGCGGCAAAGGATTCATGTCCGGCTAAGAAGCAAAAACATTTTGTTTCCTCTTCCAGTAACATCTTGCCAAGGTTACCATGCCCCAATCCAACTTTACGCTGGTCTGCAACGGAACCGGCAATACAGAAGGCCTGTAAACCTTCACCGATTGCTGCTGCTGCATCTGCAGCTTTTCTGCAGCCTTTTTTGATTGCGATAGCGGCACCTACAAGGTAAGCCCAGCTAGCATTTTCAAAGCAAATGGACTGAATGCCTTTAACTTGATTATATACATCTAAACCAGCATCTTTTGTTATTTTTTCTGCTTCTTCAAGAGAATCGATCCCATAGCTGTTTAAAACTTCATTGATTTTGATTATTCTTCTTTCATATGATTCAAATAATGCCATTTTTCTTTACCCCCTCTATTATTCTTCTCTTGGATCAATGATCTTCACTGCATCGTCAACACGGCCATATTGACCTTTTGCCTTTTCATAGGCGGTGTTTGGATCGTCGCCTTTTTTGATGAAATCAGTCATCTTACCAAGGCTTACGAATTGATATCCGATGATTGCTTCTTCTTCATCAAGAGCGATACCGGTTACATAACCTTCTGCCATTTCAAGATAACGAGGCCCTTTTTTAAGAGTTCCGTACATTGTACCAATCTGTGATCTAAGACCTTTACCTAAATCTTCCAGACCGGCGCCAACTGGAAGTCCATCTTCTGAAAATGCGCTTTGCGTTCTACCATATACGATCTGTAGGAATAACTCCCTCATTGCTGTATTAATCGCATCACAGACTAAGTCTGTATTCAATGCTTCAAGGATTGTTTTCCCTGGTAATATTTCAGAAGCCATAGCTGCTGAGTGAGTCATACCGGAACAACCAATTGTTTCTACCAAAGCTTCTTGAATGATGCCCTCTTTAACATTCAATGTTAACTTACAGGCACCTTGTTGTGGTGCACACCAGCCAATACCATGTGTTAGACCTGAGATATCGGTTACTTCTTTTGATTTTACCCATTTTCCTTCTTCTGGAATTGGGGCAGCGCCGTGGTTAACACCAATTGCTACCGGACACATAGTTTCTACTTCATGTGAATAAATCATTATAAGACTCCTTTCAAGAATAAATAATATTTGTTAGAGCTGCAAACACCTTTATGTAATACATATCTGTTAATTTATTGGCTTATTTGGACAAACTTAAGTGCATCCAGACTTACCCAAATCTCTATGGCAGTATCTAATGAATTTACTATTTATCTGAAAGGGCACTATTTTCCAACAAAATTAACATTATACGTAGTTCATTTTCTCATATAATGGCAAATTAGTCTAGTGCTTTTTATTTCTGAATTGTTTTCGCTGTGACCATTTTGTTACCATTTACAAGCCTGTTGGTATTCTAAGACGGACGAGATTCTAAGGAAAATTCTACTTCTTAAGACCTACAGGCTAAGCGCTCCTATGAGCCCGAAGGGCATGCTCTCATGTCTGCAGCCTGAAAAGGTCTTTAAAAGTAGAATGTACCAATAATGAGAGTACAGGAAAGAAAAAGTCTGTCCGGGTTCCGGGTGCTACATCAAGCCACTTTTAGTAAGGTGTGCAAACTCTGTTGTTAGAAGTGAAAAACATACGGAAATCCGTAACCGCTGCCTTCACTTAAAACAAGTTTGCAGTTTAGTAAAAATTACTAAATAAGACATAGGTTAATAGAAAAAAATATAAAAAATGCACAATATTATGTTGACTTATAATTTAAGTTGTGATATAATTTCAGTAATTAGATAGTCTTTGGGTGAACGGGATAGTGAATGTAATGTAAAGGGGCATGCTAAACCTATTCTCATCAAGGAAAATTAGTTTAGACTAGTTTTTTTTGTTGTGGATAGGTTTTTTTGACTTTATAAAGTTAATATTGTGAAGCATTTAAGTTTATTTTATGTTTACTAACACAATTTCTCAATATAGGTGGAGGATTTGATGAAAATTAAAAAAGTTTTAAACAATAATGTAGCAATAGTTCTTAACGATGAGAAAAAAGAAGCAGTAGTAATGGGGAAGGGTATTGTTTTTCATTCAAAGCCTGGAGAAGATTTGGATTTTTCTAAAATTGATAAAATATTTACACTGAAGGGGAAGGAGGAAGTCCCCAGATATGAACAGCTTCTTAAGGAAATTCCTCAACAGTATTTTGATATGACTGAAGAGTTTGTCGACTATGCAAAGCAAAAATTGGAGAAAGCACTAAATAATTCCATATATATAACGATGGCAGATCATATAAATACCATGGTGGAACGTGCCAAGCTGCATGCATATATAAAGAATCCGCTGCTTTGGGATATCAAACGATTATATCAGAGCGAATTTAAGATAGCACAAGATATTACCCAGGAGTTCAATGCACGTTTCGGTTCCGTATTTGATGATGATGAGGCTGCAAGCCTTGCTATGCATTTGGTAAATGCCGAGTCAGAAGTTGATTTTCAGACAACTATGAATATTACAAAGGTAATAACTGAAATTCTCAATATTGTAAAGTACCAGTTTAACATTATCTATGATGAAAATACACTTTCCTACTTTCGCTTTGTCATTCATCTCAGATTCTTTTCCCACAGGTTATTTACGAAAGGCATCTATGAGGACGGTGAAGATGACGAACTTTGGAGTTATCTTCAAAGAAAATATACAGACGCATATAAGTGTGCACAGAAAATTTCAGATTTTATCTACAATGCGTATAACTACAATTTAAGTAACGATGAACGTATGTATTTGACCATTCATATTGCAAAGGTAGTGAGTGACAGCAAAGCTCTGACTTAGAAAAACACGCTCTGACGATAACAGCTGGACATGGCACTTGCGCATAGGAATGGATAATTATAGGTCAAATAAAAAAACAAGAAAAGGAGGCTTAGTTTATTTTTGCTTTACTGGATGGTGACATGTAGTGGTGGCCAAACCTCAATGTTATGTGAAGAGAATCTATAACGATTCATAAAAGGAGGTTTTAAATATGGGACAGTATAGTCAATTAGCGAAGGATATCGTGAATAACGTAGGGGGGAAAGAAAATATTAGTGGTTTAACACATTGTATTACCAGACTGCGTTTTAAATTAAAAGATCAGGGTAAAGCAAAGGATGAAGTAATCAAAGAGATGGACGGCATTGTAACACTTGTAAAGAGTGGAGGGCAATATCAGGTGGTAATCGGAAATCATGTACCACAGGTTTATGCAGAGGTTTGCAAAGCAGCAGACATACAGGGCGGGCAGGAGAGCAGCGGAGAAAAAGAAAAGCTGCCTCTCGGGGCAAAAATAATAGATTTAATTTCAGGTATTTTTATGCCGGCACTGGCCGTTCTTTGTGCCTGCGGTATGATTAAGGGCTTAAATGCATTATTTGAATTTGCCAATCTATATGAGGAAGCAAGTGGTATTTATATGCTGCTTAATGGTATAGGAGATTCTATATTTTACTTCTTCCCGGTTGTGTTAGGCTATTCCTCGGCAGTAAAACTGGGACTGAAACCTTATTTGGGAATGATAATCGGAGCTTCTTTGGTGTATCCTAAGCTGCAGGGAGTTGACTTGAATATATTTGGTCTGACAATCAACGCCAGTTATACATCTACTGCGCTCCCGGCAATACTAATAGTGGCGATTGCGGTGCCCCTTCAAAAGTTTTTTAATAAGGTGATTCCAGATGTGGTTAAGACATTCGTAACACCTATGTTGGTATTATTAATATCAGTTCCTCTGGGCTTTCTTGTCATTGGCCCGGTAGCTAATTCTCTTTCAGATGGAATTGGTTCCGGAATGCAAAGTATCTATAATCTGAGCCCAATATTGGCTGGTCTTGTTATAGGGTCATTGTGGCAAGTTTTAGTAATCTTTGGTATTCATATGGCGTTTGTAACTGTTTGTATGATAAATATTATGACAAATGGAGTGGATCCTGTTTTGGGATTGATGTTTGGCGCTAGCTTTGCGCAAACAGCTGTTGTTTTCGCAATTTGGTTAAAGACGAAGGATAAAAAGTTAAAAGCAGTGGCATTACCTGCATGGATTTCCGGTATTTTTGGTGTTACGGAACCGGCAATCTATGGTGTGACATTGCCAAGAATAAAATATTTTGTAATTTCTTGTATTGGTGGTGCACTTACTGGTATTTTTTATGGTGTAGTGGATCTCAAAATGTATAGTATGGCGGGTCTTGGTGTTTTCGGAATACCAGCATTCTTTGAGAAGGGCAATATGGAGGACTCTACTATTAATTGTTTAATCGGCGTTGCAATTGCTATGGTATTTTCATTTGCGGCAACATTCGTACTATACAAGGATAAGGATTTTAAAAAAAAAGTTTTTATTGAGAATGACAAAATAGTTAAAAAAATAGTAGTAAAATCTCCGGTAGAAGGAAAAATAATGAATCTTTCAGAAGTTCCGGATGCAGCATTTTCCAATGGTGCAATGGGGAAAGGGGCGGCAGTTATTCCAACAGTGGGAAAAGTGGTTTCTCCGGTAAATGGTACTATTTCCGTTTTGTTTCCAACCTTGCATGCCATTGGAATCACGTCTGATGAAGGGGCGGAACTATTCATTCATATTGGAATGAATACAGTAAACTTAGGTGGAAAATACTTTACTGCTAAAATAGCACAAGGTGACAGAGTGAGTGTTGGGCAGGAAATGATCACATTTGACTTGGAGGCTATTCAGAAGGAAGGATATCTGGTTGAGACGCCAATCATTATATCGAATACAGACAATTTTTTCGATATAGTGGAAAGTGGAAAAGATACCGTAAAAATAGGCGATAAATTGATAACGATCGTGTGCTAGAAAAGAAGTCCTGAAACCATTAACGAAAAGGTTTCAGGACTCTTTCTTAAACCAGATATTGATGAATCAAACCAAGAATCATCAAATGCAGTGGGTAAATAACATAAAATCCCCATTTTGAAAACTTATTCGAAGCCCCTTTCTTACCATTATAATGGGCCAATAATATGAGCGGCAAAATCATACCAAATTTGTATAAATTATTGGTTACCCGGTTCCAATCCAAAGCTGAGCCGGACATTAGTTGCTGCAAAGGATAGAATACAGTTGTAGCAACCTGAAAAAACACGACGATACAATAAGCAAAAGCCTGTTTTTTAAAATCCCCATAATAAAAATCAAATAACAATATAATAACTGGTGCCAGATAGTACCAGTCTCCAAAATAGCATAGGAGAAATAAGATCGCCATAATCAAATATTTTAGAAAACTTTGCTTCATTTCATGTCGCATGCGAATAAGCAAAAGTCCCAAAAACAAGGTATAAATAACGTTCAGATTATAAAAGTTTGTTGCATTTGGCAAAGCCTCATGAAAACAGTAGATAAATGGCACATAGCTAATCAAAGCAAAAATGCCAAGTCTTAAGGTGTAACGGTTTGCATTGCTGGTATGATGATAACCTTCCGCAACAAAATAAAACATGACGGGTCCTGTGATTCTCCCAATTGAGCGCATACAAATATATAGTGTACTATCGGCAGGAAGGAAAATATATGCGATATGATCCATTATCATTGCAATAATCGCAATTGTTTTCAGAGTATTTGCAGATAGTTTTTTGCCTGCTTGTTGATATACGAAACTATTTTCCATTTTTCTTATCCTTTCTATGCTGAGAATTATCACTGTATATTACGGATAAAGACAGTATAGCATAAAAATGGTAGTAAAAAAATAGAATTTAAAAATGTCTATAATGGTACTTGCAGCATTTGAAAAACTATTTGTAGTCGCTCATATAATCCCCATGAGCTGCAATCAACTCATCACACATGTTTTTAATATCCTCAATATTTAATTCCGCTGCAGTATGAGGATCGAGCATTGCAGCCTGATAGATATAATTCATATCTTTTGTAACAGCAGCTTCTATTGTGAGCAGCTGAACATTAATATTGGTCATATTCATAGCAGCTAACTGAACAGGGAGGCGTCCTATGTGACAAGGATTAATTCCTTCCCCATCAACCATACAGGGAAGCTCTACGCAGGCATCTGCGGGAAGATTATCAATTAGGCCGGTATTTAGTACATTCCCCCCAATCTTATAAGGAACATTTGTCACAACTGATTCCATTATGTAGGACGCATATTCTTTTGATCGCTCATGGGTGATTTCGCCATTTGCTAAGATTTCTTCCTTTTCTTTATCCCATTCGGCAATCTGTTTCACACACCTTTTTGGATATTCATCCAAAGGTATGTTATATTTCTCTATCATCTCAGGATATTTTGACTTGATAAATAACGGATTATATTCTGCATTATGCTCACTGGATTCCGTACAATAATATCCCAGATGGTTCATATATTCATAGCGTACCATATCATTATGCTTCCCGGCAGCATTCTTCGCAGCAGCTCTTTTCTTAATCTCAGGATATAGGTCATTCCCGGCTTTGTCTTTTATCTTCAAAAGCCAGGCCATATGGTTGATTCCGGCGATAAGCTCAGTTCTTCCATTTAACTTATCTTCCATATCAAGATTTTTTAACAGGTCACCGGAGCATACCTGCACACTGTGGCAGAGACCAACCGTTCTGATTTTTGTATAACGCTGCATATAACCGGTAAGCATTGCCATTGGATTCGTATAGTTTAAAAATAAGGTATCCGGACATACTTCTTCCATGTCCTTTGCGAATTCTGCCATAACCGGAATCGTTCTGAGCGCTCTCATGATTCCGCCAATCCCAAGAGTATCAGCAATGGTTTGTTTTAGACCATATTTTTTCGGTATTTCAAAGTCCGTTATCGTACATGGGTCGTAACCGCCAACCTGTATAGCGTTTACTACAAATGTCGCATTCTTAAGAGCTGCTTTCCTGTTTTCCACTCCAAGATAAGTCTTAATGATGGCTTTCCCGCTATTTACATTTTTGTTAATTGCATTTAAGATGATTTCTGAATCGGAAAGACGTTTTGCGTCGATATCATACAATGCAATTTCACTATCGTATAAAGCAGGGGTGCACATACAGTCTCCTAAAACATTCCTTGCAAATACAGTGCTTCCGGCACCTAAAAAAGTTATTTTAATCATAGAAACTCCTATCTGCCTGCTTGACAGGCGCTTTAATCAGGATGGTGAAGATGTATTTTCACACTAACCTCATTTATATTATTGAATGTTATTTAAAATGAGTATATAATGAAAATTGTAAAGTAGCTATGTTATTTGTTTCTTGAAAATTGTCATTATGTTGCCTGTTAACGGCAGCCATATAACCTGTGAAGGATATCCGGATTTCTGTGCGAAGCGAAAAAGGGAGCATATTGTTTCGGTAAAACCCATATGGATGATTCAATGATTAAAATAGAAAGAGGATGTGTTTTGGATTATGGGATATGGAATCTCTGAATTTTCAAAAGCTTTAAATATTTACCATTGTGGGCGGGAGCAGTGTGCGTCTTTGCATTCATTTGGACCGGCAGTCCGCACTCATTATTTGCTGCATGTTGTGCTGGATGGAAGGGGGCAATTTTATGAAAACGGGAAGGTATATAGTTTAAAAAAGGGTGATGTATTTTTAATCTCTCCAGAGGTGTCTACTTATTATATTGCTGACAAAGAAGAACCATGGGAATATGCATGGGTAGGATTTGATGGATATGAATGCCGGAATATCCTGGAATCTTGTGGGTTGCTTAGTGGAGAACCGATATTTTGGGGGAGTAATAATGAGAGCGAAGGTATTTATCCTAATTATTTATCTCAAAATATAATATTACTGCAGGAATGTTTTGAGCGAAAAGGGCATAGCACATTTGAACTATTAGGATATTTATATTTATTTTTTGCGGCTATGTCCAGTCGGGAGCGTGAGAATAATGTACCATCCTACGAAAATCAATATTTTTATCAGGCATGTGAATATGTGAAACATAATTATAGTTATGATATTAAGGTTAAGGATATTGCTAAATATGTTGGTATAGACAGGACCTACCTTTTTAAAATATTCAAGGAGAGAGAGAGGATTTCTCCCCAACAGTATCTGCTTAAATATCGTCTTAATATGGCTATGAATATGTTAGAGCATACAGAATTAAATGTAACAGAGGTTGCATACTCCAACGGATTTCAGGACGCACCTTCTTTTTGTAAGCATTTCAAGAAGAAGGTAGGGATTACACCTATCCAATATAGGAAACAGAAAGAAAGCGGAGAATGAGCGTGAAAAAGTTAAAACATGTGAATTGTATAAGAGGAGATATATGCAGACAAAAAAAGAAGAGGTAAATTTAAGTATTATACAGGCAGCCGAATGTGAATTTTTCCTCAGAGGCTATAAAGAGGCTTCTATGCGTAAAATCGCCGAAAAGGCTCATACTACCATAGGTAATCTATACAATTATTATTCGAATAAAGAAGCACTTTATGCAGCAGTGATTGAAGATACGGTGGCAGCAGTCGATGAATTATTAAAGAATCATGAAGAAGTTCATTTAGCGATTGATAAAATTATGGGAGATATTGAGGCTGTGTTAGAGGAGCATGAGTATCTTTTTCCTTTGGATTTGATGGTTAGTCCTCCCTTTTTAATATTTCTGAAGGGATGTGAAGGAACGAAATTCGAATTTGTCAGAAAAGAGCTTTTAGATAAATTCTGCGCCCACATAGGAGATCATCTGGGGATGGAGCCGGATGATATTGTCTGTGAGACCTTGACAAAGATTTATATTGAAGGAGCTATATCGATTGGTGAGAAAAATATAAGCAATGAAGAAAAGAAGAGGCATATAAAAAACTATATAATAACCTCTTCTCTCGGAGTATTAAAAGACAGGTATATTTGAAAGGAGCCACATGTACAATCTATTCAGCAGATTTTAATGCAGACACCATATCAATTTTTTTCAGATTACTATTTAGTAAGGTACTTATGAATGCAGAGACAACAAAAGTCCCTAAGATGCTTATAACATAGGAAAGTATGGTAATATAAGGAACAAAATCCATAC
>Ga0153997_1000042_pt1 | contig 40341 bp, 36 predicted proteins | sample TSNC081MetaG_FD_104750 | JGI IMG/M metagenome (GOLD analysis project Ga0153997, IMG submission 104750) | Attine ant fungus gardens microbial communities from North Carolina, USA - TSNC081 MetaG | ecosystem: Host-associated > Fungi > Mycelium > Unclassified | place: USA: North Carolina, Lumber...
CTTTAGAGTTAAATTATAAAGAGTTAAAGCAATTAGGATGTGATCACAGCGAGTTGATTGTATATGGATATCTTCCAATGATGATTTCAGCTCAATGTATCAAGCATACAATAGCAGGCTGTGATCGCAAACCGGTAAAATTATATTTAAAGGATCGATTTCTGAAAGAATTTTGTGTGAAAAACAATTGTGAATTTTGCAGCAATACCATATATAATAGTGAACCTCTGGTGTTAATAGACCAATATAAGGAAATAGAATCATTAAATGTGCCAAAAATCAGATTACATTTTACCATAGAAGAAGTACAGGAAGCTAAGAAAATTACAATGTCTTTTATAGACCGGTTTATAAATCAGAATAGCAGAGATTTTGAGAAAAAGAACTTTACAAGAGGTCATTTTAAAAGGGGAATTGAGTAGGTGTTAGTGCGAAAGAAAGCCATTTCACACTTTATATTTAGGCAGTATCGCAAGCCGGTTTGCGAAATGCATGGAGGATTACAGTGATTAATATTATAGTAGAGCTATCAAAATATTTAATGATTATTTTGACAATATTGTATACATTGCAATGTTTTACAGTATTCCGGCATGATTCAAAAAAGGATCTGTCATTTGGATTTGTGCGGCAAAATGTTCTGATGTTTTTAAATCATTTTGTGGCATATGTAGTACTGATTCTACAATCAGGAAATAAAGAGCTGGTAATATTTTATGGAGCACAATTTATCTTTCTGATGGCAACCATCATTCTATTTGGCTTTATATATCCGAAAGCTTCCCGGTTAGTAACCAATAATATGTGTATGCTGCTTAGCATAGGATTTATAATGTTAACGAGATTGTCATATACAAAGGCTTTAAAACAGTTTAAAATCGTAGTGATATCTATGATTATTGCGTTGTTTGTACCTGTTATTATAAGAAAAATGAAATTTCTGGAGAAATTAGGATATGTATACGCAATTGTTGGGTTAGGACTTTTGCTTATTGTAGCCGGCTTTGCAAACATACAGGGTGGTGCCTTACTTTCTCTTACCATTTTGGGGATTTCCTTTCAGTTCTCAGAATTTGTAAAAATTATCTTTGTATTTGGTATTGCCTGCTTTCTGAAAAATGCAACAACATTTTTGGATATTGTAAAAGTGACCATTTTAGCCGCAGCTCATGTATTGACATTGGTCTTGTCTACAGATTTAGGCGGAGGACTTATATACTTTGTGGCCTTTTTAATTATGCTATATGTATCCACCAGACAGCCCTTATATTTGCTTGGGGGATTACTTGCGGGAAGTGGAGCTTCGGTTATTGCCTATCATGTTTTTAGCCATATCAAAATAAGGGTAGCAAGCTGGATTGATCCTCTTGCAGTGTATCAGAATGGGGGTTTACAGTTATCCCAATCTCTATTTGCAATTGGGACAGGAAGTTGGTTTGGACTAGGCTTATATCAGGGAGCACCCAATGAAATTCCGGTAGCCGAGGAAGATTTTATCTTTTCAGCCATAGCGGAAGAAATGGGCGGAATATATGGTATTTGTGTTATTCTTATATGTATGAGTGTTTTTATTATGTTTATTAATATTGCGATGCAAATTAAAAATAGATTTTATAAGCTGGTTGCGTTAGGTTTGGGTACTATTTATGGTTTTCAGGTATTTTTAACAATAGGTGGTGCAATCAAATTTATTCCCTCTACAGGTGTCACACTTCCTTTGATAAGTTATGGAGGAAGTTCCATAGTATCCACTCTGATTATGTTTAGTATTATACAGGGACTTTATATTTTAAGAGAAGACGAGGAAGAAAACCTTGAGAAACAGAAATAAAATGCAAGCAAAGAAAAAGTTGGAGAAGCCTATGACGAAGAAAACAAATATAAAAAAAAACAAAAAGGCAGAAGAAAAAAATCAAGAGCGTAAACCCGGTAAAACATCAAAATCTACTACTGGGAAAAACATAAAAAATACAAAGTTTAATAATAGTTATATTGATAGCTTAGAGGAGAAAATTATCAGTCAGGAACACATTGATATACATGATTTTGAATCTATCGGTGCTGGTCAGTCAACCCAAAAAGGTGTTCACAAAACAAATTCCAGTGTTGCGAATGCAGGCAGAAAAAAGCTTAGCAAAGGAAAGGGTGACGAAGATAAGGCTAAGAAAAGGAAAACCAGAAGTAGGGAATTTGCTATTGTTAGCTATATTTTTGTAGGACTTTTTATAATGATGATTGGATATTTTGTGTATTTTAACCTTTTTTTGGCTGTGGATGTTATTAATAGTCCATATAATACCAGACAGACCTTATTTGAGGATAGAATTATTCGTGGAGAGATTCAAGCCAGAAATGGAGAGGTTTTAGCCAGAACCGATATATATGATGATGGAACAGAAACCAGGATATATCCTTATGGAAGTATTTTTGCGCATGTTGTCGGATATGCGTCGCATGGGCGAAAGGGAATAGAGTCACTTGAGAATTATAGTTTGTTGGCTTCAAATACATTTATTCTAAATAGAATGGGAAATGCATTTGCAGAAAAGAAGAATCAGGGCGATACAGTTGTAACGACTCTTGATGTAAAGCTGCAGGAAGTGGCATATAGTGCATTAGCAGGATACAGTGGTGCAGTAGTTGTGATAGATGCAAGTACCGGCAAAATTCTGGTAAATATTTCATTGCCTGATTTTAATCCAAATACAATTGATGCGGAGTGGGAAGCCATAAACAGCAATACGGAGGATGCCACTCTTTTAAATAGAGTATATCAGGGACAGTATCCGCCAGGATCTATCTTTAAAATGTTGACACTGCTTGCATATATGAGGGAGAATTCGAATTACGAAGAATATACGTATGAATGTACAGGTTCTATTACTGTGGGAGAGGGAGAAGAGGCGGTAACTGTTTCCTGCTTTGGAGAAACAGTACACGGGGTACAGAATTTAGAGCAGTCTTTAGCAAATTCTTGTAATACATCATTTTGTAATATCGGTTTGTTAATTGATAATGATGCATTTGCGACTTTGGCTAAAGAATTTTTCTTCAATGTAGAATTACCGGTACAGCTTAGTTCAAGCATAAGTCAATTTACATTAAATTCCAAATCCTCTGAAGGAGAAAGCATCATGACAGCAATCGGACAGGGAAATACGCTAGTTTCCCCAATGCAAATGGCAATGATTACTGCCTCCATAGCGAATGGCGGGATTTTGATGAAACCATATCTAATAGATCGCATAGAAAGTGCAGATGGAAATTTGGTTACAAGCTACACACCGACTATTTTGAATACACTTATGACGACAGTGGAAGCGGAAGTATTATCACGATATATGACTTCCGTTGTAGAATATGGAACAGCCGCCGCTCTTAGTGGTAATGGCTATACAGTTGCCGGGAAAACCGGCTCAGCAGAAGCAACAGAAGGGACGCACTCATGGTTCGTTGGCTTTTCAAATGTGGATAATCCGGATATTATTGTAAGTATTGTTGCAGAGAATGCTGGAAACTCAAGTGGGGTTGCGGTACCAATTGCAAAACAAATTTTTGATGCATATTATCGTTGATGATTTTCTCTTTCAGAAGCAGATAGCAATAAAGACTGCTCACAATAGTCTTATTTAGAAACGCCAGTTGAGATCACGTCCGTTTTAGAATACCTGGTATAGGTCTGGATCGGCATAAAATGGTCAAGCGGTAAAATTCAATTCGAATTAATCTTGCAAGAATTGTGAAAACAGGGTATACTAAAAGTAGTCAAGTAGACACAACGCACTACAGGAGGAATTGCAATGATTGAAGCAACGAGCTGTGGCGGTGTGGTAATATTTAGAGGGAAAATATTAGTCTTATACAAGAATTTTAGAAATAAGTATGAAGGCTGGGTTTTACCAAAAGGAACTGTTGAAGCTGGAGAAGAGTACAAAGAAACAGCCGCTAGAGAAGTACTGGAAGAGACAGGTGTCAATGCGTCAATTATAAAGTATATAGGAAAGAGTACTTATACGTTTAGTATACCGGAAGAAATGGTAGAGAAGGATGTTCATTGGTATCTAATGATGGCCGACAGTTATTACAGCAAACCGCAACGCGAAGAATATTTCGTAGATTCAGGCTATTACAAATTTCACGAAGCATATCATATGTTGAAATTTTCTAATGAGAAGCAAATATTGGAAAAAGCATATAATGAGTATTTATATTTAAAGAAGAGTAATCTTTGGGAAAATCATAAATACAATTAGTTTTGAAGGAGTCCAGTTCTTTATTTTTATGAAGGGCTGGACTTTTTTTAACTTAAATTGGGGAATCCCCTGATGTTTATATGGATTGAAATTCTATATATGCAGTAAAATATAAATAAATTACTAAATTTTTCTTAAATTCAATAATTTTGGATGATTTATTTTGTTAAATTTGGTAAAATATGAATAGAGTTGTTTTATTGTTTGAGAAAAATGGGAATTATAGTGATAGGAGTTCGTTTATCTCAGTCCAATATACCCCCACTTCTATGAAGTGGAAAACCAACTATGTTGGGTTCATCATAAGAAACTTGTCTCCTTGGGAGACCAATCTCTAGGCGTACTTGAATTATTAATAATTAAATAAGGATAAGGAAAATGAATTATGAAGTGGTATAAGAACTTATATATGGGCGAATATGCTGGTAAGAAGAAAAACAAAATAAAGTGGAAGGTGAATCATGGAGTTGGAATGGTGGATACATATCTGATAACTTTGCCAACAAATTCATCTAATTTATTGGACATTCTTCCTTCCTGGAATTTGAAGTGGACCTTTATACGGCAAGGTTGTCCTATGATTATAGGAATTGCAGATGGGTATGAAGAGGCTGCCTACTTGGTGAGTTCTATTGTTTGGGAGGTCTATAAGGCAACAGGCGCTTTCGAAATTGAAAAATATCTGGATGTTGACTTTAATGTCAATGGCAAGTAAGACTAAAAACTAGAAAGAATTTAACAGGTGTGGGAATATGCTACATATTATTTTGGTAATATTAAAAATCATAGGTATCATTTTAATAAGTATAATTTGCCTTTTACTTGTTCTTTTTATACTTGGTTTATTTTATCCAATTTCATATGTGCTAAAAGGCAAGAAGGAGAGCATGGAACTGTCTGTCAGGGGAAAAGCATATTGGTTGTTTCATGCGGTGTCATTTGTTGGTTGGTATGGAGAGAAGAAGTTACAATATAAGCTAAGGGTTTTTGGCATTCCAATTTCATTGGAACCGAAAGAAAAAAAGGATAAATCAAACAGGAAAAAAAATAGGGATTCAAAAAGGATGAGAGAAAGTAAAAAGAACGAGAAAAATAGAAATAGTAAAAAGGCTGATAATAAGGAAAGTATAAGTATTAAGGATAATAATGGCAATGGAGATACAAAATATATTGCAAATGAGAATAATTATTTAGGAACGATTGATAATAGTATAGAAGAGGATGATGCTTCAACTCCAACACAACGATTAGAAGATAAGCAAGAAAAACAATCTAAGCTTATGTTGTCGGATCGCACTGGGGATAAGTCAGTGCGGGAAGGTTTACGAAATCAAGAGGAAAAGAAGAAATCCATTTCCCGGAGGATTATGCTCCTATGGATTCGGATAAAAGATTTTGTTTCCGGAATATCAGGCAGGATTAGAAAATTAAAGAATACTTCTAAAGAAATATGTGGTAAAATGAAATCTATGAAAGGTCAGATTTCAAATATTGCAGCTATTTTGAAAGAGGAAGATACGAAGTTGGTTTTGAAACTGGTCAAGGATCAACTGGTTGTCTTTATAAAGCATATAAGACCCAGAAAAATCAAAGGGGATATTCATTTTGGATTTGAGGATCCCGCTACAACAGGATATATTACAGGGGTTTTAGGGGTAATTTATCCAATGCTTCCTAAAAAGTTAGCGATTAGACCAGATTTTGAGAATGAGGTTTTGGAAGGTGATGTTTTAATGAAGGGCAGCATTCAAAGTTTTGTATTACTGAGAATTGCCTGGATATTATATAAAGATAAACACATGAAACAGATTATTGCAAAAATAAAAAAATAGGAGGATTTAAACATGGCAGCAGACAATAGTTTTCATTCATCATTAGAATCTTTATTTAAAGGAATGGACAGTTTTATTTCGACAAAGACAGTCGTTGGAGATGCAGTTACCATTGGGGATACGATTATTCTTCCTTTAGTGGACGCAACTTTTGGAGTTGGTGCGGGTGCTTTTTTAGGAGAGAAAAAGAATAATAGCGGCGGTGGTATGGGTGGTAAAATATCACCAAGTGCTATACTTGTTATAAAAGACGGAACAGCAAAGCTTGTGAATATTAAGAATCAAGATGCATTGACTAAGGTGCTGGATATGGTTCCGGATTTGTTAGATAAGTTTACAGATGGTAAGCATAAAAAGCCGGAAGAGGAGATTTTAGAGGATTTGGCAAAAGAAGTCGAGACAGAATAGTTTGATTATTTGTGTTGTATTGCTGATAGTATGCATACAATATGATAAGAAGGTATTTTAGGGGCTTCAAATGAGACGTGTTATAGGATTTATTTTGTTTTGGATAGGCGTTGGAATGTTATTTATGCTCTTTCTTCATAATGCCTTTATTGAATTACTGCTTATTTTTATTTTTTTATTATTGGGCTATAACTTATTTTCCTGTTAGTTAGTGATTTTATAAAGGATTTACGATAAAAGTAGAACAAAAGAAAAATAAAAGAATTAGGAGAACGAACAATATGAAAACAAGAAAATCTTTTAAAATGAATTTGTACGAGGGACAAGAGAAAGAATATGAAGAACGTCATAATCAGCTATGGCCCAAAATGCGGGAAATGATACGCGAATATGGCGGAACAAATTATAGTATTTTTTTAGATGATGAAACAAAAACGTTATTCGGATACATTGAACTCGAAGACGAAGCAAGGTGGGAAAGATCAGCAGATACTGATATTTGCAAAAAATGGTGGAAGTTTATGGCTGATATTATGGAGACAAATCCGGATAATAGTCCTGTTTCTAAAGATTTAACAGAAGTCTTTCATCTTGACTGACTGGTATGTATTTATAAAAGTATAAATAAATTGAATATAAAAAAGAAACACGCTTGGCGTGCTTCTTTTTTAACTTTATAGGAAATTGGGTCCTATAAAGCAAAAAACCTCCGCCGGAGGCGCAGGAGTTCGCTTTGCGAACGCTTTGTTTTATAACCGATAACTTATGCTCTTTCTACTTTGCCGGATTTTAAACAAGAAGTACATACGTACATCTTTTTCGCTCCACCGTTTACTTTAACTTTAACTGATTTAAGATTTGATTTCCACATTTTGTTAGATCTTCTATGAGAATGGCTCACATTGTTTCCAAAATGAGCAGCTTTATCACAAATTTTACATCTAGCCATGTTTTGCACCTCCCTAACACTTTTTCATAAGTCTTTACTTTGAAGACTTACACAACAAAGACTATTTTAACAGATTATAGCAAGCTTTGCAAGGGTTTACAGTCAAATAATAATAGAATTATTTTCTTGGAACCTCGTCCGTTTTAGAACACCTTGTATAGATCTAAATCAATAAAATAGTCACAGCAAAATATTCAATAAATATATATTTCCTTTTATGGAAAAACAGGGTATAATATGAATAGTGTAAAAATGAATGCCTGCATTGGACATATAAAAGCTGATGAAGCGGGCTTATTGGAACGGATGTATTATAATCTTTAGAATGTACATAGTATGTACTATGGAGGAATAGGTAATCAATAATGCAATGGAGTTTATGTGAAAATAGAAATGGAGGTACTGATTTATGAATGGTCGTATGGATACTGATTTAGGTGCTGTAGCAATTGAAACAGATGTAATAGCAATCTATGCCGGCAGCGTTGCTGTCGAATGTTTTGGCATTGTTGGAATGGCGGCAGTCAATATGAAGGATGGACTTGTAAAGTTACTCAAGAAGGATAGCTTAAAACATGGGATAACTGTAGTCGTCGAAGAGAATAAAATTTCATTAGATTTTCATGTTATCGTTGCATATGGTGTTCGTATTTCGGCTGTATCAGATAATCTGATAAGTAATGTTAAATATAAAGTTGAAGAATTTACAGGTATGGAAATTGAGAAGATTAATATTTATGTAGAAGGTGTTCGAGTAATTGACTAATTTTAGGAGGAAGTAACTGTGGTTAAGAATACAATAGATGCCAAAATGCTTACAAAGATGTTTTTGGCAGGGGCAAAGAATCTTGAGGCTAAAAAAGAGTGGATTAATGAGTTAAATGTTTTTCCCGTTCCGGATGGCGATACAGGGACAAATATGACTTTGACTATGATGTCTGCTGCAAAAGAAGTAAGTGCTTTGTCAAACCCGACGATGGAAACTCTTTCAAAAGCGATTTCTTCAGGTTCACTAAGAGGAGCCAGAGGAAATTCAGGTGTTATTCTTTCTCAATTGTTTAGAGGATTTACGCGTGGTATTAGAGCGTATAAAGAGATAGATGCATTTATTTTAGCAAATGCGTTCGGAAGGGCTGTTGAAACGGCTTACAAGGCTGTTATGAAACCAAAAGAAGGTACCATTTTGACAGTAGCCAGAGGAGTTGCGGATAAAGCATTTGAATTGGTTGAAGAAATAGATGATTTGCATACATTTTTAGAAGCTGTATTAACCCATGCCGAGCTTGTACTATCGCAAACACCAGAACTGCTTCCTATATTAAAAGAAGCAGGAGTTGTGGACTCTGGTGGACAAGGACTTGTGGAGGTTCTTAGAGGTGCCTTTGATGCCTATTGTGGAAAAGAAGTGGATTATACGTTTGAGGCGCCGGCATCTTCCGGTATAGTAAAGATAACAAAAGAGATAGAAGAGGAAATAAAATTTGGATATTGTACTGAATTTATTATCATGACTGAGAATGAATTCAAAGAAGATATGGAAATGGATTTCAAGGCATATTTAAGTACTATCGGTGACTCTTTAGTTGTAGTTGCTGATGATGAGATCGTAAAGGTTCATGTACATACGAATGACCCGGGTCTCGCACTTCAACGTGCGTTGACTTATGGTTCACTGTCTCGTATGAAGATTGACAATATGCGTGAAGAACACCAGGAAAAGCTGATAAGGGATGCCGGAAAGTTAGCTGCTGCCCAATCAGAAGAAGACCGACTGAAATTGGAACATGCAAATGCAAAAAATGATTCAAAAAAAGAAGTTGGGTTTATATCTGTATCGATTGGTGAAGGTATCGGTGAAATTTTCAAAGGCTTAGGTGTTGATTTCCTGATTGAAGGTGGTCAGACCATGAATCCAAGCACGGAAGATATGTTAAATGCTATTGAACAGGTCAATGCCTCCACTGTATTTATTTTACCAAATAATAAGAATATTATATTGGCTGCAAATCAGGCAAAGAGTCTGACCAAGGATAAGAATGTAATTGTAATCCCAACAAATACTGTTCCACAGGGTATTACAGCAATTGTTAATTATGTAGTTGAAAAGACACCGAAGGAAAATGAAGCAAATATGATTTCAGAAATAAACCGTGTGAAGACCGGACAGGTGACTTACGCTGTAAGGGATACATGTATTGGCGATAAAGCGATTTCGCAGGGTGATATTATAGGGATTGGTGACCATTGTATTCTTTGCGTTGGCGTGAATATTACAGAAGTATTAAAGGATATGATTACGCAGCTAGTGGACGATGAGACAGAACTAATTAGTGTGTATTATGGGGAAGAAGTGTGCGAAGAAGAGGCCGGGAAATTAAGGGAAGAGTTAGAAGAAAAGTACCCTGATTGTGATGTAGAGATCCATTTTGGTGGTCAGCCAATTTATTATTATATAGTTTCTGTAGAGTAAAATATGAGTGGGTGCAAATTAGACTTGCATCCCCTTTTTAGGTTGTGGAGTAGGTAATGTGAAGTTCAAATTTCACAATCCTGATGGGGTGCCTGCTAAAGTAGGAGGATTGGAGATGGATTTAAGTGAATGAGTATAGCTCGCTAAGAGAAATTAAGGGTATTGGTGAGAAGTCGGAAGTATTATTTCATAAAATTGGTATTTTTAATGTCATGGATTTATTGTCACACTATCCAAGGGATTATGATACGTTTGAAGAACCGGTACCTCTTTCTGATTTGGAGGAGGATAAATGCATGGCTGTGGCTGGAGTTATATCTATGACCCCGGAGATTAAAAATGTGAAGAACTTGCAAATCATAATTTTGAGATTACGAGATGGAGAATACACACTTCAATTAAAATGGTATAATATGCTTTTTTTAAAAAATTCGCTTAGAAAAGGTTCACATTATATTTTTCGGGGTAAAATAGTAAGGAAGAATGATCAGTATGTAATGGAGCAAGCACAGATTTATACGCATGGAAAGTATACGGAGCTGTTGCATCAGATGCAGCCGGTTTATGGACTGACGGCAGGGCTTACCAATAATTTGGTGAAGAAGTCGGTAAAACAAGCGCTTGAAGAAATTCAGTTTATGAAAGAATATTTACCGGAGAAAATTCGTCAGCATTATGAGCTGGCGGAATATAATTTTGCTGTTTCTACAATTCATTTTCCCCAAAAAAGGGAGGACTTGATTTTTGCGAGGAAGAGACTTGTTTTCGATGAATTTTTTCTGTTTGTTTTAGCCATCAGACGGTTAAAGGAAACAACAGAAGTATCAAGGAATGAATTTGAGATTCATAAGGTAGGGGATACCAAGACGCTAATTCGGGGACTTCCATATAAGCTGACGAATGCACAGAATAAGGTCTGGGACGAAATAGAGCAGGATTTGTGTGGTAATCGCATGATGTCAAGACTAATACAGGGTGATGTTGGATCCGGAAAAACCATTGTGGCGATTTTGGCACTTGTTTTGATTGCTAAAAACGGATACCAGGGTGCAATTATGGTTCCCACTGAAGTTTTGGCACAGCAGCATTTTGATTCCATAATTACTGTATTTGAAGAACAGGGGATTGATGTAAAGCCGGTTCTTCTGACTGGATCTATGAGAGTAAAAGAAAAGCGGGAAGCATATGCTGTGATCGAGAGCGGCGATGCCGGGATTATTATCGGGACGCATGCTTTGATTCAAGAAAAGGTGAACTATAAGAATCTGGCATTGGTTGTGACGGATGAACAGCATAGATTTGGTGTGAAACAGCGGGAAACACTATCTAATAAAGGGAAACAGCCTCATGTTTTGGTTATGAGTGCCACGCCAATCCCAAGAACACTCGCAATTATAGTGTATGGAGATCTGGATATTTCTGTTATTGATGAAGTCCCGGCAGAACGACTTCCAATTAAAAACTGCGTGGTAGATACCGGAGATAGACCAAAAGCTTATACTTTTATGGAAAAGGAAATTGCAAAAGGCAGACAGGCTTATGTTATCTGTCCTATGGTGGAGGAAAGCGAAATGGTCCAGGCTGAGAATGTAATTGCGTATACAGATACATTAAAAAGGCAGTTACGAAAAGAGATTGTAATAGAATATTTGCATGGAGCTATGAAGCATAAAGAAAAAAATAGGATAATGGAAAGATATGCAAGGAATGAGATTCAGGTATTAGTTTCAACAACTGTTGTTGAAGTTGGAGTAAATGTACCCAATGCAAGTGTAATGATGATTGAAAATGCGGAGCGATTTGGCTTAGCGCAGCTTCACCAGTTGCGCGGACGGGTTGGAAGAGGAAAACATCAGTCTTATTGTATATTAGTGAGTGCGTCAAAGAAAAAAGGTATCAGGCAGAGGCTGGAGATTTTGAATAAATCAAATGATGGTTTTTTTATTGCGAGTGAAGATTTAAAATTACGGGGTCCAGGGGATTTATTTGGATTAAGACAAAGTGGACTTTTTGATTTTAAAATAGGTGACATTTTTACGGATGCCTCCATTTTGCAATATGCAAGCGATGCAGCGAATGAAATGATTCATGAAGGTAAAGATTTGGCAAAACATGAATTAATAAAGAAAAAACTGAATTTATATATAAATAAGGGAATGGGCATTTTAAATTTGTAGCAAGGATTCAATAGAAATAGCCCAGATTTATAAATAAATCTGAGCTATTTTGCTTATTCAAATTTTACTATTCCTTTAATATTTCATATACATGAAATATCTAATAGAATATTAGAGAGTTCCCATACCTGAATTGTTACTTCCAGACATCTGTCTTTCTTGAGCTTCGATCATTTTCTTAACCATATAACCACCAACAGAACCGTTCTGTTTAGATGTTAAATTTCCATTATAACCATCCGTTAATGGAACACCAATTTCATTTGCTACTTCAAACTTAAAACGATCTAGAGCGGCTTTAGCTTCTGGAACTGCAGCTGTGTTTGATGAACGACTTGACATATTAACGCCTCCTTGTTGCAGACAACTTTTTTGTTTATCTGCTGTTTTGTTTTTGTGTTACAATGATATTATATGACAAATTTAAAAGAATAAACTGGTATATAATGGGATAGTTTGTTATTATTAAAAAAAAATGAAGATATCTGTAAAAATGCGTAGAAAGAGGAAAATGGAAATGTTTGGTTTCGTTAAATATTTAAAAAATTATAAAAAGCAAGTTATCATTGGTCCTTTTTTTAAACTGTTAGAGGCGGTTTTTGAAATCATGGTGCCTCTTGTTATGTCTTCCATTATTGATGTGGGAATAAAGAACCAGAATACTGCATATGTGCTTAAAATGGGGTGTGTTATGGTTACACTCGGAGTATCTGGTTATGTTTTTGCACTTATATGCCAATATTCGGCCGCAATTGCGTCTCAGGGATTTGGAACGATACTACGTCAGGAATTATTTCATCATATTAACAAACTATCCTATAAAGAATTGGATCAGGTAGGAAGCAATTCTTTGATTACAAGAATTACAAATGACGTAAACCAAATGCAGGTAGCAATCGCTATGCTTATTCGGCTAGTGATCAGAGCCCCATTTTTAATAATCGGTTCAGCCATTATGGCAATGATTCTGGATTTGAAATTATCGTTAATTTTTTTATTTGTAACTCCACTGGTAGTGGTTGTTCTATATTTAGTAATGAGCAAATCGATACCTTTTTATAAGATAAGACAGGAAAAGTTAGATCGGGTATCTTTGATTACCAGAGAAAATCTTGAGGGCGCCAGAGTAATAAGAGCATTTTCAAAACAAGCAAATGAACAAAAAAGATTTAAAGAAGCAGGTCAGGAAGTGACCGATATTGCAATTAGAGTTGGGAAAATTTCAGCAGTTTTAAATCCCGCCACATTCACCATATTAAACTTTGCGATTATAGCAATTATTTGGTTTGGCGGATATAGAGTGTTTGAGGGAAGTTTAACGCAGGGGCAAATTATTGCTTTTAGCAGTTATATGACGCAAATTTCTTTGGCACTTGTGGTTGTGGCGAATTTGGTTGTTATATTTACCAAAGCCAGTGCGTCTGCAGCGAGAATTAATGAGATACTTAATATGAACCCTTCTATAGAAGAAGGAAAGAGAACAGAAGTGGTTGAAAAAAGAAATCTTCCTCAGATCTCTTTCAGAAATGTTTCTTTTTCTTATACAAATTCCGATAAATATTCCTTAGAAAATGTATCCATTGATATTAACAGGGGGGAGACAATTGGAATTATAGGTGGGACAGGTTCTGGAAAATCCACATTCATCCATCTCCTTCCAAGGTTTTATGATGTGACAAAAGGCGAAATTAAACTACAGGGTATTCCTTTAAAAGAATATAGTTTGACTGCGCTCCGCAGTGAGTTTGGAATTGTACCACAAAGAGCGGTTTTATTTAAAGAAACCATAAGAAAAAATATGCAGTGGCGAAAAGCGGATGCGACGGATGAAGAAATATGGGTGGCGCTTGCATTCGCTCAGGCGGATGAGTTTGTTGGGAAATTACCCGAAGGATTGGATACTGTCATATCTCAGGGAGGAAAAAATTTTTCGGGAGGACAGCGACAGCGTTTAACCATTGCGCGAGCATTGGTAGGAAAACCACATGTTCTTATATTAGACGATAGTTCCAGTGCACTGGATTATGCCACAGATGCCAAATTAAGGGCAGCTATCAAAAGTTTATCGGATCACTTGACTGTATTTTTAGTATCTCAAAGAGCAAACAGCATAAAGCATGCGAATAAAATTATCGTATTAGAGGATGGAAAAGTAGTGGGAATAGGAACACATTCTATATTATTCGAAACCTGTGAGGTGTATAGAGAAATCGCACTTTCACAGTTAAGCAAAGAGGAGGCGCTCGCATGAAAGAAAATGGACAGATAAATCTTTTAAAGAGACTGTTTGTATTTACAAGACCATATATTAAATTTATGATTCTTTCATTCATATTTTCTACGCTAAGTGTAAGTTTAGCATTGCTTGCACCGGTTTTTACAGGAAATGCCATTGATTATATTGGCGGTCAGGGAAATGTAAATTTTAACAAAATCACAGAAATATTAATTAGACTTGCTTTTGCAATCGGATTCTCCGCCTTTTTTCAGTGGCTTATGACCTTTTGCACAAATAAAATAACCTTTTATACGGTAAATGATTTGCGGGATGCAGCATTTGATAAGATAAGCCATGTGCCGTTAACGTATATTGATGGGAATTCCCACGGTGATATTATGAACAGTGTGGTAAATGATATAGATCAGATATCAAATGGACTGCTTCAAGGATTTGCCGGGTTATTTACAGGTATCATTACTATTTTGGGAACACTTATTTTTATGTTGACAATCAATGGAACGATCGCACTTTTTGTAGTAGTGCTAACGCCCCTTTCCCTTTTTGTTGCCTCCTTTATTGCAAAAATGTCTTTTCAGAGATTTAATGACCAGGCAATTATCCAGGGTAAATTAAGCGGTTATTTAGAAGAAATGCTTGGAAATCAAAAAATTGTAAAGGCATTTCGCTATGAAGAAAGAGCAGAAACCGAGTTTTCAGAAATGAATCAAAAATTATATGATTGTGGTGTTAAGGCCGGGTTTTATTCCTCCCTTGTAAATCCTTCTACAAGACTGCTAAATGGTGTGGTATATGCGGTTGTAGGAATAGTAGGTTCCATTTTTACTATAAATGGTCATTTGAGCATCGGGCAGCTATCTAGTTTTTTGGTTTATGCCAATCAGTATACGAAGCCATTTAACGAGATTTCAGGTGTGGTTACAGAACTACAGACTGCTCTGGCTTCCGCAAGAAGGGTGTTTGCTCTTATAGATGAACCGATTGAAATAAGTGATGAAAATTTGCGTTCGGAGGTACATTGTAACGGAACGGTGAATCTGGAGGATGTATATTTCTCTTACTCAAAGGATAAAAAATTGATTGAAGCTTTGAATCTGGATGTAAAGGCAGGACAGAAAATTGCAATTGTCGGGCCAACGGGATGTGGTAAGACTACAATTATTAATCTATTAATGAGATTTTATGATATTGATAGTGGAAAGATAATGGCAAGCGGGGTACCGGTTGATGAAATGCGGCGAAAAACATTAAGAGGTATGTATGGTATGGTACTTCAGGAAACCTGGTTGTACAATGGCAGTGTTCGTGATAATATCGCTTATGGAAAAGAGGATGCTTTGATAGAAGAAATAGAAGAAGCGGCCAAACAATCCTATGCCCATGGGTTTATCGAGAGGCTGCCACAGGGGTATGATACGATTATCTCAGAAGATGGCGGTAATATTTCACAGGGACAGAGACAGCTGTTATGTATTGCAAGAGTTATGCTGACAAAGCCTCCTATGCTAATCTTAGATGAGGCCACCAGTAATATAGATACTCGTACGGAAAGTCGTATTCAAAATGCATTTAATAAGTTGATGGAGGGGAGAACCAGTTTTGTGGTTGCCCATAGGCTTTCTACCATAAAAGAAGCAGATGTGATCTTAGTAATGGACCAGGGGAGAATTATTGAACAGGGCACTCATGAAACACTGCTCGAAAAAAATGGGTTTTATGCAAATCTTTATAATAGCCAGTTTACCATAGCTTAATTCTGAGATATCCTTCCTTTATAAGAATAGTTGTATAAATAATTTATGTATTTTTATAAAAAATATATAAAAAATAAAAAAAAATCGTTCCCTTTTTATTTATATTTATGATATACTATTTTGACAGATGTATTTTAATAATAGTGTGAAAATCGAGCCGAGTTATAAATTGAAAAAATATAAACTTTAGAAAGGTTTGAATATTGACACACTCTTAATTATAAATATCACAAGCTTGTGATATTATTTGGATAAGTATGAATATTATACATCGAAGAATCTTATAAAGTTAGAGGGCGAAGAGGATGAAGATAGGTTTAATAGCGCACAACACAAAGAAAAGTTTGATGGAAGATTTTTGTCTGGCTTATAAAAGAATATTTGCAAAACATGAACTTTTTGCCACAGGAATCACAGGACGAAGAATTGAGGAAATAACAAATTTAAAAGTTTATAAATTTTTACCTGGTAGCGTTGGCGGGGGAAAGCAATTTACCGAGATGATAGAAAGAGATGATCTGGATTTGGTTATTTTCTTCTATAATGCAGTAGACAACAGTCCCAATGAACCAGATATTTATAATGTATGTAGAGCATGTGACGCTTATAATATACCAATTGCTACCAATATTGCAACAGCGGAATCATTGATTTTAGGTCTCGACAGAGGCGATTTTGACTGGAGATTAAACCTGTAAGCCTGTTGATAAAGCGGGCTTTTTCGCTTTCCGGGATCATGTTAATCCGATAGACGTAAGGAGGCGATATAAAAAAATGATTTTCATTAATATAAAGTTGAATGATTTTTTTAAAGTATTATTTATTTACATTGCTTTATATAGAGGGGATATATAAGCTTTAAATGGATACTCTATAATTATAAAAAGAGAAATGCGAAATAGCAATGGAATACAATCAGTCAAAATCATATGTATATGATATGCATTTCATATAGAAGATTTACAGATTTACATGTTGAAACTTCATTTTAGTTAGTATGAGGGGTGATAAGGTTGAAAGAAAATATAGAAAAAGGAGCCATGCAGCGAATCGCTTCTTTTAAACATACTCATTTTGGCAGTGTCAAAAGCAAGCCTGCGACAATCATAAAGATGATAAAGAAGCTTTGCATATTTATTCTGGCAATATCACTTGTCGGATGTAGTAAGTCTGATCGTTCAAATATGGAAAATGAAAATCAGCATGCTCTCAATGACGTCATTTCCACATCTCATAAAGGTAGTATTATCATTACTGGCTCTACATCAGTAGAAAAAATATTAAATGGAATGATAGAAGAATTTACCGCCATCTATCCCAATATAACGATTGATTATGTGGGGAGCGGTTCTTCGGCTGGAATAACGGACACAAAATCCGGCATTAATAATATTGGGACGGCGTCAAGAGCAATCAAAAGCACAGAGGAGGATGGATACCTGAAATCTGTAGTTTTTGCATATGATGGTATTGCTGTGATTGTGAATCCTGAAAATGAATCGGTAAATAGTATAACCACAGAGCAGTTAGTTGATATTTATACAGGCAGAATTACGAACTGGCAGGAGGTAGGTGGTGAAAATACGCCTATATTTGTTATCTCCAGAGAAGAAAGTTCAGGAACAAGAACTGCATTTGAAGAAATAGTGGATTTAAGTGAATCGGGTGGATTAACAAATCATGCTGCTATTTCAGAGGGAAATGGTACGGTTCAAGCAGGTGTGGCAGGAAATCCGAATGCTATAGGGTATGTCTCTTTTTCCTATATTAATGAATCCGTTAAAACTTTGACTGTGAATGGGATAGAACCAAGTGTTAATAAGACTAAATCGGGAGAGTATCCATTAGCGAGACCTTATGTGTTTTGCTACTATGACGAATATGTAACAGACGTTGGCGCAGCATTTTTAGAATTTGCCTTGTCTGAAGATGGGCAGGAAATTGTATATGATTATGGGGGGATTCAAGTAAAATGATTCTGAAAGACAATGCAGTTGAAAGTAATAAAGGTTCTTACAGGATTTCCACGGAATATTTAAAAAGCAATATGAGAAGGGATATTATCACGAAAATAATAGAATTCCTATTTTTTTTATGCGCTTTGGTTGGCGTGGTATCTTTGATTGCAATTATTGGATTTGTATTTTACAAAGGTCTGAGTCCGTTCATAGGTAAGAATGCTTATTCCATAAAGGAATTTTTGACAGGAACAAGATGGGCGCCATCGGAAGGCTTATATGGGATTTTCTATATGATTGTTGGTTCTGTGATGTCTACAATTGGTGCAATTATAGTTGGTGTTCCTCTTGGCATATTAACTGCTGTCTATATTGCAGAACTGGCTAATAAAAGGGTTGCCATGATTATGAAATCAACGGTAGAACTTCTAGCCGGCATTCCTTCCATTTTATATGGAGCCTTTGGATTGGGAATCATTGTTCCATTCCTAATGAGGATTTCTCCGAGAGTACAGGGGCAATCTATGTTTGCGGTTATTATTATCTTAACTATAATGATACTTCCAACGATAATCTCTCTTTCCGAAAGTGCAATGCGCGCCGTACCAAGAGCATATTATGCAGCCTCAATGGGGCTGGGAGCTTCTAAAATGCAAACAATATTCAAAGTAATGATTCCTGCTGCAAAATCGGGGATATTACAGGCAACCATACTAGGCATAGGTAGAGCAATCGGTGAAACCATGGCAGTAATGATGATAGCGGGAAATCCTACTGGGGGACTGCCAAGCAGTATTTGGTCTATGATCAGACCATTGACTACCAATATTGCCATGGAAATGAGTTATGCGTCAGGCCGCCAGTCAGATATGCTTTTTGCCACTGGCGTTGTATTATTTATATTTATCATGATAATAAACTTTACCATGTTGAAAATTGTGCGTAAAGATAGTTGAAAGAAAAAACAAGAAAAGGAGCCATGCAATGGGAGCTTGCAATATGCATGGGTAAATATATGGCTACAAAGCTAAAAGATACAATATTAAAAGGTGCAATTTATACATCTGCGGTCATAACAGTTGGTCTTCTTTTACTTATTCTGGGATTTATTCTTATAAAGGGCTTACCAGCAATAAATATCGATTTTTTAACCAGAATGTATGAAAATAAGACCACATATGTATCTGTTCCAAATAATCCATCCCCAGGTGATAATACTTCTGAAATTACAGGGTATATAAGAAGTATAGGTATAACAATTGGAATAAATGATGAAAATCAAGCTTATGTAAAAGAGGTTGATAAAAATAGTATGATAAATCAAGGTGTAGATAGTATAGGTAATCCATATATAATTGAAAAAGGGGATATTGTTACAAGGATAGAAGATATTAATATAAAGAACGAGCTTTCTGGTATAGAAGGAAACACAGAGAAAGAGAGAGAAACTTACTTAAATGATTTCATTCATAGAGTAGATAAAAAGACAGAAACGTTTCTGACGATCAAGGTCACGCGAACAGGCGGAGGAATTATTCCCATGGTTGTTACTACTGTGTATATGATAGTCCTTTCCTTAGCTATAGCAGGTCCTATAGGTATTTTAGGAGCAATATATCTAAATGAATATGCGAAAAAGGGTAGGATATTCAGAGGTATTCATTTTGCAATTGAAAATCTGGCAGGAATTCCTTCCATTATATATGGATTGTTTGGCTCACTTGTTTTTGTCAAATTATGCAAAATGCAATATTCTATTTTAGCAGGTGCATTAACGGTAAGTATTATTTTACTGCCGATTATTATTACAACTACAGAAGAAACATTAAAATCTATACCAAATGTCTATCGCGAATCTTCCTTGGGGTTAGGCGCAACCAAGTTACAAACCATTACTAAAGTGATTTTACCAAATGCCATTCCGGGGATACTGGTAGCTGTACTTTTAAGCATAGGCAGAGTAGTTGGAGAGTCAGCAGCCTTATTACTAACGGCAGGCACGGTGGCAAGGATACCAAAAGCACTTTTTGGAAATTCGGCTAGTGGATCTACGCTGACGATTAAGGCGTATTCACTAATGAAAGAAGAAAATGATTTGACAACTGCCTCTGCCATAGGAATTGTACTTATCGCAATTATCTTTTTGTTAAATATTGTATCAAAATTCATTACAAAGCGATATCTTTCTAAGAAGGGTGTATAGGGGTATATAGGGTAAGATTCTAATTTCACAATATAGATGTGTAATTCTTATCTTGCACTGAGATAAATATATTAAAGGAGTATACAGATGGGTACTAATATGACGCAATCAAATATAGAGCAGTTCGTCAGGGCTAAATTTGAAGTGAGTAATTTGGATCTATTTTATGGAGACTTTCAGGCCTTAAAGAACATTACCATTGATATTCCAAGCAATGAAATCACGGCATTCATCGGTCCTTCTGGCTGTGGAAAATCAACATTTTTAAAAACTATGAATCGAATGAATGACCTTGTAGAGGGTGTTAAAGTTAATGGTACTATTTTATTGGATGCTGTGGATATCTATAAGGATATCGATGTGATTAAGCTGCGACAAAAGGTAGGAATGGTTTTCCAGCAGCCAAATCCATTTCCTATGAGTATATATGATAATGTTGCGTATGGACCAAGGATTCATGGGATGAAGAAGAAAGCCGATTTGAATGGAATCGTAGAAAAGAGTCTGAGACAGGCGGCAATCTGGGACGATGTAAAGGACAGGCTGAATAAAAATGCATTGGGGCTCTCTGGCGGACAACAGCAGAGAATTTGTATTGCAAGGGCACTGGCTGTAGAACCAGAGGTAATCCTTATGGATGAGCCTACATCTGCGCTGGATCCTATTTCAACACTTAAAATCGAAGATCTGGCTGCTGACTTAAAGGAAAACTATACAATTATTATAGTTACTCATAATATGCAGCAGGCAAGTCGTATTTCTGACAAAACAGCATTTTTCCTGACAGGCGAGGTAGTGGAATTCGGTAGTACAGAGGAGATTTTCAACAATCCAAAGGAACAGAAAACAGAAGATTATATTACGGGTAGATTTGGATAAAAAAGATATATAGAAAGGCGGATATTATGGTAACAAGAACTATTTATAGGGAAGAATTGGAGAAAATTAATAATGATGTAATAAAAATGGGAAATGCTTTGGAACACTCATTTTCAGAAGTAATAAAGGCGTTAAAGACAATGGATGCAACGTTAGCAGAAGAGATTATAGAATTAGATGATGAAATTGATGATTGGGAAAGAAATATTGAGCAGAGTTGTGTTCGAATTCTTGCTAAGCAGCAACCTGTAGCAAGGGACCTAAGAAAGGTTATTTCTGTTATGCGAATTATTGCTGATTTAGAAAGGATAGCAGATCATTGTGCTGATATTTCTGAATACATTATAAAAATATCACAAGGGGGAACAATTCCAATGCCTGCTTATGTTCTTGATATGGCGATTGCAGTGAAGAAAATGGTTTCTTCGACTATAGCCAGCTATGTAGCGGAGGATATAGAGATGGCCGCAGAAGTGATTCATTCGGATGATACCATTGATAAATATTTTGAAGATATTATGGAGGAATTATGCATTGCAATGAAACACAATCCAGAGAGAATCAAGGCATATGCCCAATATTTAATGATTATTAAGTATCTGGAAAGAATGGCAGATCACGCTACAAACGTAGCGGAATGGATATCTTTTATTATAACGGGGGATTTGGCACAGTATATGAATAATGATTGATTGAGAAACAGCTGATTCAGCTTCAAGAATTTGAACATATAAAATGGATACCCTCAATCGACAGAGTATGACACGCTACATCGTCAATTGAAGGTATTCAAGAAGGAGCATCATACATAATTACAGCTTGCTTTTCCTCTCATCAACCGATTATCGAGGGTTCACTCTTAGGCGCCATAGTTAATTGCACACCAAGATTTTTAAAGGTTTTCATATCCACTTTAGATAATTTTGCAGATGTATGTACCTGACAATTCTTTAATTTGGGCAATTGCTCCAGGGCTAATTTAGCTTTTGGCTCTATTGCAGCGCTGATAGACAAGGCAATTAGCACCTCATCTGTATGAAGGCGTGGATTTTTACTTCCTAAATACTGTGTCTTTAACATTTGAATAGGTTCTATTGCAGATGGTGAAATCAAATGCAAATCATGGTCAATATTACCCAACACTTTTACTGCATTTAACAAAAGCGCAGCAGAAGGTCCAAGTAAAACAGTAGTCTTTCCAGTAACAATAGTACCATCCTTCAACTCAATGGCAGCAGCATCACAATTTGTCTTGTCAGCCAATTTATTCGCCGCAAATACAACCTTACGATCTTCAACAGAAAGTTTTGCCTGCTTCATAATAGATTCGATTTTATAAACTTCTTCCTCCGTGCCAGTACCATTTGCCAGTTTATTAACTGCTTCATAATACCGTCTTATAATTTCCTGATTTGACGCAGTACGACAGATAATATCATCAACAATGCAATTGCCGGCCATGTTTACGCCCATATCAGTAGGAGATTTATAAGGACTTTCCCCATATATTTTTTCGAATATTGCACTTAATACTGGAAAAATCTCCACATCCCGATTATAGTTCACCGTAGTGGCGCCATATGCTTCAAGATGGTAAGGGTCAATCATATTTATATCATTTAAGTCTGCAGTAGCCGCTTCATATGCCAAATTAATCGGGTGTTTTAGTGGAATATTCCAGATCGGAAATGTTTCAAATTTAGCATACCCTGCATGAATTCCTCGTTTATGTTCATGGTATAATTGTGAGAGACAAGTTGCCATTTTACCACTGCCGGGACCTGGAGCGGTAATCACGATAAGTGGACGAGTAGTTTCAATATATTCATTTTTTCCATATCCATCATCGCTGACTATCTGAGGAATATTATTAGGATAGCCTTCAATGCGATAGTGTACATAAACCTTAATCCCCATCTTCTCCAATTTTGTTTTATAATTTTCAGCACTATTTTGACCGGTATATTGTGTAATCACAACACTGCCCACATACAGATTCTTTTTCATATATTCATCCATAAGCCGCAGTACATCAATATCATATGTAATTCCATGATCACTTCTTATTTTATTCTTCTCAATGTCAGTGGCGCTTATTGCAATGACTATTTCTGCCTGTGCTGCCAACTGCATAAGCATCTGCAGCTTACTGGAAGGCTCAAAACCTGGTAATACACGAGAAGCATGATAATCATCAAAAAGTTTCCCGCCAAATTCCAAATACAGTTTATTGTCAAACTGATTGATCCTCTCCCAAATATGTGCAGACTGCATTTTCAAATATTTTTCATTATTAAATCCAATATTCATAGAAACCCCTTATACTAATTTATCTAAAGTTTGTAGTTGCGAAACGCAATATATAATATTATACGATATTCGACCAATGAAATCCATGCCAAATTCAAATTATATATATTTTTTAGTAACCATTGAGCCTTATTTTTACTGAGTAGACGCAGAAAGTATTTTCAGGAAGATTATTATACAAAAGTAATTGACATAGATTTTTGTGAATCATATAATAAAAGAAAATAAAGCAGCAAAAAAATAAATACTTGAAAAGGTAGCTTGTGATTGAAGAGCTGCCAAAAGGCAGCGCATGGGAGTTCATATGAGAGTAATAGCGGGAAAAGCAAAGAGGCTTAACTTAAAGACAGCACCAGGGCTGGATACCAGGCCTACAACGGACAGAATTAAAGAAACCCTGTTTAACATGATTAGCAATAACCTGTATGACTGCAGATTTTTGGATTTATTCAGTGGCAGCGGAGGGATAGGAATAGAAGCACTGAGTCGTGGATCTGCTTATTGTGTCTTTGTTGAACATAACAGAAGTGCACTGTCATGCATAAAGGAAAATTTGGCTTTCACAAAATTAGAAGCGGGCGCAAGAGTGATGGGCACAGATGTATTGACAGCAATCAATCAGTTACATAAAGAAGAACCTTTTACATTCATTTTTATGGATCCTCCATATGGAAAAGGGATAGAAAGAGTAGTTTTAGAAGCGTTAGCTCATACTTCGCTGGTGAATAAGGATACGGCTATTATAGTAGAAGCAGCACTGGGTTCCACTTTTGATTATGTGGAACGTTTGGGTTATAATGTATACAAAAGGAAAGAGTATAAAACGAATGCGCATGTCTTTATAAAAAATAAGGAGGCATAAGTGTGATAATTATTTTCACACCACGTATTTGCGCAGTATCGCAGGGGGGTATGCGATATGCATGTGGTTTCAGGTTGAAAGAAAATATAGAAATAGGAGCCATGCAGCGAATCTCTTCTTTCAACCATACTTATTTGCGCAGTCTCGCAGGCAGGCTTGCGAGATGCATGGGTGTAAATATGAAAAAAGCAGTATATCCAGGTAGCTTTGATCCGGTAACCAATGGTCATTTAGATATTATATTACGTTCCTCAGCATTATTTGATGAGCTAATAGTAGGTGTTTTGAAGAATAATAAAAAAACGCCGTTGTTTTCTGTCGAAGAACGTGTTAAAATATTATTTGAAATAGTCAAAGACTATCCAAACATACGGGTAGAATCTTTTGAAGGGTTAACCGTTAATTTTGCAAAAAAATGTGGTGCCAAGGTAATTGTTAGAGGTTTAAGGGCCATTACAGATTTTGAATACGAACTACAGTTGGCTCAGACGAATCGTATATTAGATTCTAAGCTTGACACTATGTTTCTAACGACTAGTTTGGAATATGCATATTTAAGTTCTACTACCGTAAAAGAGGTAGCTGAATTTGGGGGAGATATTTCAGAATTTGTTCCCAAAATAGTTGTAGATGAAATTTATAATAAGAAGTGGAGTATGGAGTACAAAGAATAAGGAGAATGAATTATGAGCAGCAGAATTGAACAGATCATTGAAGAAATAGAAGAGTATGTAGATAGTTGTAAATTTCAACCTTTATCTACCACAAAGATTGTAGTGAACAAAGAAGAATTGGAAGAACTTCTAAGAGAGCTTCGTATGAAGACACCAGAGGAAATAAAGAGATATCAGAAAATAATCAGCAATAAAGATGCCATCTTATCAGATGCACAGACAAAAGCAGATACGATTATTACCGAAGCGCAGATGCATATGGAAGAGTTAATTAACGAAAGTGAAGTTATGCAAAAAGCAGTGTTACAAGCACAGGAAGTATTAGCAGATGCAACAAGAAGAGCACAGGATGTATTAGACATTGCTACATCTGATGCCAACAACATTCGTTATGGAGCAATTAAGTATACAGATGATATGCTTGCTAACTTAGAAGATATCATGGGACATACAATTGAAACAGCAGGTGTAAAATACAATAACTTCATCAACTCCATTCAAAGCTGTTATGATATTGTGAATAAGAACCGTGCCGAATTATCACCATCTTCTCCACAAGCATCCGCTGCAGCCACATTGGAAGAGGATTATGCAGATATGGACTCAGAATAGAAGCAGCACCCCAAGAGCAATACTAATAGTAGCTGTAAGTAATTTTGCACCTATGTATTTAGTCAGAGATAGATTACTTTTTTTTATCATACTTTCAGTTTGGGCAAGACTTGAAAGTCCGCCAAACGTAGTAATGCCTATAATAAGTAGATATTTATTGGCAAATACAAGATTGCTTTTTGCTATTGTTTGAATACCATATGTGATTTCGGCAACCCCCATAAGCAGGTTTTTAATGAATAGATTATGTAAAGGAATATGTGATATGATTTTCGAGATTAATGCAAAAAGTATAATATACCCTCCTAATTTTGTCACGTTTTCAAACGCATCCATAATACAGGTGTCTACAAGTTCAAAGCTGATTTGAACTTTAGATGCCCCTTTTTTGTGTGATGTTTCTGTGAAGCCTAATTTCTTTCGATAGCCATAGTTTAAGAGAATGGCACAAATTATGGGGGAACCATAAATAATTACTAAAGTTGGAATTAACAGTTCTGTTTTTTGTAAAGAATTTATTATAATATAGGTAATTACGAACATAGGACTTACGTTATTACAAAAATTAAGTAAATACTGACCCTCTACTCGAGATATATATTGTTTTTGAACTAAATCGGCAGCTACTTTTGCTCCCATAGGGTAGCCACATAAGAATCCTATGATAAATGCATAGGTTCCATAGCTGGACAATCCGAAGATTTTATTACATATAGGCCAGAAAAAATAGGTAATCATGTGAACTATATCCAATTGAATAATTAAGTTGGAAAGTACCATAAAAGGTAGTAAAGTGGGGATAATAGTTTCTGACCATAAAATTACCCCGGTTTTTGAAGCATCTACGGCATCGCCTGGATTGGTAAACATAAAAATCAGAATAATTAAGATTGCTGCGCTATAAATATATTTTTTCATATACATCCTTTTTTATATCGAATATTAATTAAGTATATGTACATAATTCATAATTAAGAGTTATTTTATTGATTTTTTTATAAAAATATGACATTATAGTAATAATATGGTTTTATGAATAAGCCATAAGTCTTGAGGATTGCAGGTTTACCTCTATTGAGTCTGGTGCATGAGGAGGACGAAAGATGAGTTTGTTAAGTAAATATGAACCCCAGATAGTATTTCAATATTTTGAAGAGATAGTCAAAGTACCACATGGGTCTGGAAATGCCAAGGTACTGGAATGCCTGCATTTTTCATTTGGAGAATAAATACCACTTGAAATACCCTGCAGCTTGCTGCGGCAATAAATTACATGCCACGTAACTTGCTGCAGGGAATTGGACCAGAATGTTGGAAAAAATAGGATTGGAGAATAGAATGGACAAGAGGAAAAAAAAAGTGAAAGTACCAAAAAAGATAAAAGTTTTATATAGTGTTTTGGCCATAGTCATGGTTTTAGTCGGAAGCTTTGGGGTACTTGTTGTATATGGAAATTCATTACTAAATAAGATGACTTATGATGATCCTGATGAAACAGTGTTCATTCAATCCGAAGATATATATAACACGGAGGACTATGACCCAACTTTAGAGTCCTTTCAGGAGAGTGATGTGGTATTTAGAACCGTTGATAATGGTTTCAAGGGGCGTACGGAGGAAGGTGTATATAATATTCTTTTATTAGGTGAAGATCATACAGATGATGAAACTTATCGGGGAAATACAGATGTTATTATGGTTGCGACCATTGATACCAATAGTCATCAGGTCAAATTAACTACATTTATGCGTGATATTTATGTTTATATTCCCGGATATTCTGAAAATAAATTGAATTCAGTATATGCCAAAGGGGGAATAGAACTTCTTTATGAAACTTTTTCCGCTAATTTTGATTTGGATTTAGATGGATATTTTCTTGTAAATTTTGATAGCTTTGAAGCGATTGTGGATGAATTGGGTGGGGTAGACATTACGCTTGACTGGGAGGAAGCCAATTATCTGAACACTACGAACTATATTAGTATTGAAAGCGAGAGAAATGTGGTAGTGGGCGAGCAGCATATGACTGGTTCTCAGGCTCTTGGTTACGCAAGAATTCGTTACGTTGGAAACAGTGATTATGAGAGAACGGAACGTCAGCGCAACCTATTAACTTCTATTTTTAATGAATTTAAGAATAAAAATATGTTAGAAATGACTTCTATTTTAGACAAAGTGTTTCCAATGGTGAAAACGGACTTAAAGTCCAGAGATATTCTTACCATTGCAACGAAAGCCCTGAGTTCTAATCTGAAGGATATTGAAACCTATAGAATTCCGGTAGACGATACGTTTTCAGGTGGCACAATAAAAGATATGTCCGTCTTAATTATTGACTTTAATGAAAATATTAGATTCGCACATGAATTCATCTTTGGAGATGATTATTATGAAACAAAAGACCAACCATCAGAGGATAAAGAAGTCGATGAGGTCTTTGAGGAATAGGAGGCTTTGAAAGGCAATGAATTATTCCGGAATCGTTCTCATATACTAATATGAATAGCTATCAGGAAGTGAGTTATGTATAGAAAAAAGCGTATTAATCAAAAAGGGAGGTTATTTAAACAATTTGCAGGAAAACATTATTTATGGAAAATATTACTTTGGATGCTTTATGTTTTAACAGCCGGTATTTTTATAATGAATGGAGAAGCTTATTTAAAACAATATGCTTCTTTTTCCAACTTACAAATCACTGCAAATGAAACAAGCGAGTTCAGAAAAATGAAACTATCTGAAGATTCTCTGGAGGCACTCATAGCCATGAAAGAGGAGAATAATATAGATATTAGTAAATTATTAGTCGTGTTAATGACGGATAATAATTTCAATTTAAATAAATGGGAATATGATGGCTATTCTTTGGAAGCGTTTGAAAGCAGTTTAAACAAAAAGCGACTTTATAGAGAGGAAGCATTTGAAATATTAAGGGAAAGTTACGATGCTATATGGAAAGATGTAGAATACTTTCCGATTCCAGTTTCTACCAATGAAAAAAGGGAGCCTGTAGTTTATGAAGACTCCTGGATGTTTGAGCGTAATTACGGCGGAAAGCGGGCGCATGAAGGGACGGATATTATGGCAGGGGATAATGAGCGGGGGATTTATCCTATTGTCAGCATGACAGATGGGGTGGTTGAAAAGATTGGGTGGCTTGAACAGGGCGGATATCGTATTGGAATAAAAAGTACGCATGGCGGATATTTTTATTATGCACATCTTGCCAGTTATGAAAAAGAATTTGAGATTGGCGAAAACATACAGGCTGGACAATTGTTGGGTTATATGGGAGACACCGGATATAGCACTGTTGAGGGAACTACAGGTATGTTTGATGTACATTTGCATTTGGGTATTTACATAGAGACTGAGCAAAAGGAGGAATTGAGTGTAAATCCGTATTGGATTTTAAGATACATTGAAGGGAGTAGACTTCAGTATGATTATTAATGATTTCTTAAGGAAATTGCCTCCTTTAAGCAAAACCCCCCCGGGGGGGGGATGCGCACTCCGCTGTAAGAGGAAGATGCAATCCCTTAGTAATAAATGTTAAAATATAAAGAAAAATTCACCAAGCTATGTTATAATAAAAAGGTATAGGTTAAAACTGGTTTTTAAGGAGAATGGTTTATGGAGATACAACTTTGGAGAGAATTATTGACCCCGTATGAGTTGGCAGTAAAGGAAATTACAGTAAAAATCAAACATTTGATTTCTGAGCATAGACAAAATGGATTATACTCTCCAATCGAAAATGTTAAGGGAAGAATAAAAACAATATCAAGTATATTGGACAAAACACAAAAGAAAAAAATTCCAATGGATAAAATAGAGGAAGAAATTGAAGATATAGCAGGAATCCGTATTATATGCCAATTTGTGGAGGATATTGAGAAGGTAGTAGCTCTTCTCAAATCCAGATCTGACATGGAAGTAAAAAGCGAAAAAAACTATATTTTGAATATGAAAGAGAGTGGGTATAGAAGCTATCATTTGATAGTATATTATGAAGTGGAAACTTTAAAAGGGGCTAAAATACTGCAGGTTGAGATTCAAATAAGAACTCTGGCCATGAACTTCTGGGCAACTATTGAACACTCCCTACAGTACAAATATAAGAAAAATATTCCAACACATATTCGCAAGCGTCTTAGTAAATCAGCAGATGCAATCATTGTATTGGATAATGAAATGTCAAGTATTCGCAATGAAATTATGGATGCCCAAAATTCATTTCAAATTCAGGCAAATGTGGTGGCTGATGTTCTGAGCAGTATACAAAGCTTATATAAAGTGGCTAACAAACGTGAAATTATGAAAATCCAGGATGAATTTTACCGAATTTATGAACTAAATGACTTAGCGCAGCTGAAACATTTCCAGAAACAGCTGGATATTATTTTAGAGGGGTACAATGTCCAGAATGTGATAGATAAGACAGAATGAAAGAAAAAGAATTGTAATATTTGGATGAGGACGCCATTGATGAATTTACCCGAACGTTTTAAAGAAAAAATGCAAGTGCTGTTACATGATGAATATGAGGATTATATAAGAAGTTATGAAAAGCCATACGAAGGTGCGCTTCGGGTGAATACGAACAAAATTTCAGTTGAAGAATTTTTGGCAATATGTCCGTTTCCATTAAAGCAGATACCATGGATTGAGAATGGTTTTTATTTTGAAAAAGAGGAGAGTCCGGCAAAGCACCCCTATTATTTTGCAGGACTATATTATTTACAGGAGCCAAGTGCCATGACTCCGGCTAATAGACTGCCTGTTGCATATAAAGATAAAATACTTGATTTATGCGCCGCCCCTGGGGGGAAGGCAACCGAATTAGGGGTAAAATTAGGCGGAGAAGGAGTACTGATTGCGAATGATATCAGTAATTCCAGAGCGAAGGGACTGTTAAAAAATATAGAGATGTTTGGAATAGGAAATGCACTTGTAGTCAGTGAAAGTTCTAAGAAGCTGGTTTCTTATTTTCCAGAGTATTTTGATAAAATTTTAATTGACGCTCCATGTTCAGGGGAAGGGATGTTTCGTAGGGAACCGTCCATGATGAAAAACTGGGAAGAAAATGGACCCCAATATTATTCCTGCATACAAAAAGAAATCGTGGAGCAGGCGCTGACTATGTTAAAACCTGGGGGTATGATGTTGTATTCTACCTGTACTTTTTCAACAGAGGAGAATGAGGACATTGTAAAATATTTATTAGGGCTTGATAAATCACTGCATGTTGTTCCAATAGAGTCCTTTCGTGGATTTTCAAATGGTTTTGCATCGCCAGAGGATAAATATAATTTAAAAGAATGTGTTAGAATATTTCCACACAAAATGAATGGTGAAGGGCATTTTTTAGCATTTATAAAAAAAGAGGATAATATAGGAACAAGCCTGTTAGAATCCCCAGAGTCCAATACAATAATTCCCATATCAAAAAATAGTAAGAAACAAAAGAAAACGAAAAATCAGAGTATAAAAAAAGAAAAAGTGCCTGAGGAAGTTACGGAATTTCTGCATCTCATTCAAAAAGAAATTTCTCGGGAGCGAATTTGGATAAAAGCGGAACAGGTATATTGTTTACCAGAAGGTTTTAATCCTATAAGAGGATTGCGATTTCTAAGAACAGGTTTATATCTTGGTGATATGAAGAAAAATAAATTTGAGCCAAGTCAGGCGTTGGCTATGAGCCTAAAAAAAGAAGAATATTCATATTCTATCAATCTTCCTCTTCAAGATAAGCGCGTGATAAAATATTTGAAAGGAGAAACAATAGAATTAGATGGCTTAGAGTTCGAGATGAAAGGTATCTGGCAGTTAGTATGCGTTGATGGGTACCCACTGGGTTGGGGTAAAATGGTAAATGGAGCCCTGCGAAATAAATATTACTCCGGATGGAGATGGCTAAGTTAAAAGAAAATCTAAGAAAAGGCACCATGTAGTACATTGTCATTGGGGGCAGTTATCTTAGAATGCCAAATCATGACTGTAGAAGAATTAGGGATAGGCGGGGTTAGAAGCAAATGTATAGTGAATTTTTTCCTGTTACAAAAGCGGAAATGTTGGAAAGAGGTATCGAGCAATTAGATTTTGTATATGTAATAGGGGATGCTTATGTGGATCATCCTTCATTTGGACATGCAGTGATAAGCCGTGTTTTGGAATCGCATGGTTATACGGTAGGGATTATTTCACAGCCTGATTGGAAAGCTGATAAAAGTATTGGCGAACTTAAAATGCCTCGTTTGGGGTTCCTGGTATCAGGCGGTAATATGGACTCTATGGTAAATCATTATTCCGTTTCCAAAAAACGAAGGAAGACCGATGCCTATACAGCGGGGGGAGTCGCAGGTAAAAGACCCGACAATGCAACGGTTGTTTATTGTAATTTGATACGTAAAACTTATAAAAAAGTGCCCATTATTATTGGAGGAATCGAAGCCAGTCTAAGGCGCCTTGCCCATTACGATTACTGGACTAATTGTTTGAAAAGGTCTATTTTACTGGATTCGGGTGCTGACCTGATTTCATACGGAATGGGTGAAAAATCCATAGTAGAAATTGCAGATGCCTTAAATAGTGGAATAGCTATTGAAGATATCACATTTATTGAAGGAACCGTATTCAAAGCTAAGAGTTTGGAGTCTGTATATGATGCTGTGATTCTGCCGGAATATCGTGCGCTTAATAAAGATAAATTGGATTATGCAAGAAGTTTTTATATACAATATTGCAACACGGATCCATATACAGGGAAAAGGCTGGTAGAAAAATATACAGACACACAGTATGTTGTTCAAAATCCAGCTGCTAAGCCACTGACAAAGTCTGAAATGGACCAAATATATGCGCTGCCTTATCAGAGAACTTATCATCCATCTTATGAGTTATCAGGTGGTGTACCTGCGGTAGAAGAGATAAAATATAGTCTGGTTAGTAATCGCGGCTGCTATGGAGGATGTAATTTTTGCGCATTGACATTTCACCAGGGAAGAATTGTACAGGTACGAAGTCATGAATCCATTCTTGAAGAAGCGAAAAAGTTCGCCTGGGAAGACGGATTTAAAGGATATATTCATGATGTTGGTGGTCCGACTGCCAATTTTAGGCAACCCTCCTGTCAGAAACAATTAACGAAGGGTGTTTGTAAAAATAAGCAGTGTCTGGTACCAGAGCCATGTAAGAATCTGAATGTTGATCATAGTGATTACTTAAATCTTCTTAGAAAGTTACGAGAAATTCCAAATGTGAAAAAAGTATTTATTCGTTCGGGAATTCGTTTTGATTACTTAATTGCAGATAAAAATGAATCGTTCTTTAAGGAATTGGTAGAACACCATATAAGCGGACAATTAAAAGTTGCGCCAGAACATGTATCGAACAAGGTACTTGAAAAAATGGGAAAGCCGGAGAATGGCGTTTATCAGAAATTCTGGAAACGATATAAGGAAATAAATACTGAAAAAGGAAAGAATCAGTTTTTAGTACCTTACCTGATGTCTTCACACCCTGGCTCTACCATGAAAGAAGCGGTTGCCTTAGCTGAATATTTAAGAGATCTGGGATATATGCCGGAACAGGTACAGGATTTTTATCCAACGCCATCCACTATCTCTACTATTATGTACTATACAGGCGTCGACCCAGCCACTATGGAGAACGTGTACGTTCCTGCGAATCCTCATGAAAAAGCGATGCAGAGGGCATTGATTCAATACCGCAATCCCAAGAATTATTACTTGGTGGCAGAGGCATTAGAGACAGCTCATAGAACAGATTTAATTGGATTTGATAAAAAATGTTTGATTCGCCCCAAAAAAGGCGATAATCGATTTGAGAAAAAGAAGGAATTAAATGTGCAAAAGAGCGATGGTAAGCATTCTAAAAAGAGAAAAACGATTCGGAATGTGCATAGAAAGAAGTAGGGGGCATGTATGAATATAGGAATTATTACGGGAGCTTCATCAGGACTTGGGGAAGAGGCAGTTATCCAGATTTCGAAATTTTATAAAAAGCTTGATGAGATATGGGTGATAGCAAGAAGGACTGACAGGCTGGAAGCACTACAGAAAAAAGTGGATAAGAAACTTAGAATACTTTCTTATGATGTAACAGATACAAAGGATATAAAGGAATTTAAGGCTTTGCTAGAGGAGATGCATCCTAATATCAGAATCCTTGCAAATGTTGCCGGATTTGGTATAGTAGGGTTGTTTGATGAAATTTCATATGAAGATACGGTTGGAATGGTGCAAGTAAATTGCACAGCATTGACGTCCATAACTTATTTATGTTTGCCCTATATAAAAAAGAAAGGCAGAATTTTACAGTTGGCATCTTCGGCTGCATTCTTACCGCAGGCTGGTTTTGCAGTATATGCAGCAACAAAATCATATGTGTTTAGCTTTGCCAGGGGCCTTAATATGGAACTAAAGGATAGGGGAATTACTGTGACAGCAGTATGCCCGGGTCCTGTTGATACACAATTTTTTGATGTGGCATGCAGCAAGCCGGAGGATATCCAATCGTTTAAAAAGCTTTTTATGGTTAAAAAAGAAGATGTAGTAAGGAAGGCACTTTTTGATGCAAGAGACAAAAAAGAAGTATCTGTATATGGAGTACCTATGAAAATGTTAAGAGCAGTAACTAAGGTGATACCTCACTCGATCATTTTAAATGCGAGAAGACTTGCGACTAAGATAAATGATGCAATGGAGATAAAAACCGTTGTAATAAGAAAAGGCGATTTTAGATAAAATTTTGCGTTATGCAAGGTTGAAGGTTGTAAGAAAATATAGGAAAAGGAGCCATGCAGCGTATTGCTTCTTTCAACCTTACTTATTTTAGCAGTATCGCAAGCAAGCTTTTGATATGCATGGGCATAAGGATGAGAGAAATTATAGTGAACGGAAATCAAGCAGGACAAAGATTGGATAAATTGCTTGCAAAGTATCTAAATAAAGCTCCCAGGAGCTTCTTTTATAAAATGCTTCGTAAAAAGAATATAGTCCTGAACGGGAAAAAGGCTGCTGGAAATGAAAAACTGGTGGTTGGTGATTCCGTAAAGTTTTTTTTATCTGAAGAGACGATAATAAATTTTTCGGAGGTGATTGTAGAACAAATGAAGTCGAATTTGGATATTATTTTTGAAGATAAAAATATTTTGATTTTGAATAAAGCTGCAGGTGTTTTATCGCAAAAGGCAAAACCGGAAGATATCTCACTTGTAGAGCATTTGATTTCTTATATGCTGGAGACGGGAGAGCTTACCGAAGCACAGCTTATGAGCTTTAAACCGTCTATATGCAATCGGCTTGATAGAAATACCACTGGAATTGTGGTTGCCGGTAAAACCTTGATTGGACTGCAAACGATGACCTCCCTTTTTAAAGAAAGAAGTATTCATAAATATTATCACTGTCTCGTTGAAGGTAATATGTCCAAGCAGCGAAGGATCACCGGCTATTTGCGAAAGAATGAGGCCAGTAATAAGGTGAGGATTTATGAACAGGAAATGGCGGGTGCATTACCAATACAGACAGAATATACACCGCTTAGTGTGGGGGATGGAGTGACCTTGTTAGCGGTAAAACTAATTACTGGACGTTCACACCAGATTCGGGCGCATTTATCATCCATTGGACATCCAATTATCGGAGATTTTAAATATGGCAATAAAAAACAGAATCAGAAGTATCGGGAACAATTTGGCTTAACCCATCAATTATTGCATTCCTATAGAGTGGAAATGCCTGTAATAGAGGGTGAGTTATCCGATTTATCGAATGAAATTTTTATGGCGCCGTATCCCTGGTTATTTATGACAGTTGGAATAGCATTAGGCGCTATTAAAAAGGAGACATAAACTATGGCAACATGGAACTCACGAGGGCTTAGAGGATCAACATTGGAGGAACTGCTCAATCGCACAAATGAGCAGTATCTGGAAAATGGATTGGCTCTTATTCAAAAAGTCCCTACTCCAATTACTCCGATAAATATTGATAAAGAGAGTCGGCAGATTACACTTGCATATTTCGGGCAGAAGAGTACTGTGGATTATATTGGTGCAGTACAGGGGATTCCAGTCTGTTTTGATGCAAAAGAATGTAACACAGATACGTTTCCAATGCAAAATATTCATGAACATCAGGTGCTATTTATGGAGAATTTTGAAAAGCAGAGAGGAATTTCATTTCTTATCCTTTATTACAGTACCCAAAATGAGTATTATTACCTCACATTCAAACGTTTAAAAGAGTTTTGGGATCGTTCGGTAAATGGTGGAAGAAAGAGTTTTCGATATGATGAATTAGATACCGATTACATATTCAATCAAAAAAATGGGATTTTGGTTCCTTATCTGGAGATGCTGCAGTTAGACTTGGAACGAAGGGAATCATAAAATCGTTTCTATATTGTTTATATGTATAAAATATAAATTTGGACAATATACTTTAGTAAATGCAATCGTACAAATTTGAGTTTATTAGAATTTGTACCATATGATAGCGAAGGTGAGAACATGATAGATGATTCAACGCAAAGCAGGGAAGAGTTAATAAGAAGCATAAGAGAAGCCACCAGACAAAATACTGACCGTATAAATGGCAGAAGTAACACTTCAGGCAGGGGGATGACTGGGTCTGAGGAATCCACAGGTAGTAATGCTTTTTTTACACTCAGATGTGTTGCTGCGATTTGCCTTTTCTTTGGATTTCTATTTTTTCAGTACAGCAATGCTGTTATACTAAAGTATGATTCGACCAGATTGATTTCTGAAATCTCCCAGAATACAGAGGTGGATGCTGTCATGAATCAAGTCAAACAGTATATCAGCAATACGATCGATGAATCGCAAGCCGTAAACAACGCCTTGGAAGGGAACACTGCGATAACTGGGCAGGAAGGTACTTCTGAAAGCGAAGGGCAGACTTCGGTGCGACAGATCGAAGCAGTAGAGACAGAGGCTGCGCAAACCGAAGTAAGCCAAACAGAGGTACCGTAATTTGACCCTTTTAGAAAGGAAGTATAATGAGAAAACTGGCACTATCAGATGAAATATTACTAAGTATTGAGAAACCCGCCCGATATATTGGAAATGAAGTCAATTCTGCAAAGAAGGATTTAAATAATATAGATATTCGTTTCGCAATGTGTTTTCCGGACATATATGAAATAGGTATGTCCTATCTTGGAATTCAGATTCTTTACGATATGTTCAACCAAAGGGAGGATATCTATTGTGAGCGGGTTTATTCTCCTTGGGTAGACTTGCACAGAATTATGAAGGAACGAAACATTCCATTGTTTGCTTTGGAGAGTCAGGATCCCATTAAAAAATTTGATTTTCTAGGCATAACGATTCAATATGAAATGTGCTATACAAATATTTTGCAGATTTTAGATTTGAGTCAGATTACAATTCTTGCGAAGAACAGGAAAGAAACGGAGCCATTTGTGATTGGAGGTGGTCCCTGCACATATAATCCGGAGCCATTGGCAGATTTTTTTGATATGTTTTATATTGGCGAAGGGGAAACATCATATTATCAATTGATGGACGTATATAAGGAACATAAAAAAAGCGGTAAATCCAGACACGAGTTTTTAAGAAATGCGTCTCAGGTACCAGGAATTTATGTACCTTCTTTGTATGATGTAACATATGATGAAAATGGTTTGCTACAATCCTTCACTCCGAACAATGAGAATACACCATTGACAGTGGAAAAACAAATGGTACTGGATGTATCGCAAACATTTTATCCTAAGAAGCCAGTGGTTCCATTTATAAAAGTAATTCAGGATCGGGTAGTTCTTGAGCTTCAAAGAGGATGTATCAGAGGATGCCGCTTTTGTCAGGCGGGTATGTTATATCGCCCAACAAGAGAGCGAGATTTGGAAATACTTAAAGAATATGCGTATGATATGTTACAGAATACGGGGCATGAAGAAATCTCTCTAAGTTCCTTAAGCTCCAGTGATTACTCTGATTTACAGGGTTTGGTAAACTTTTTGATAGATGAATTTGGAAATAAAGGGATAAACATTTCTCTTCCCTCCTTAAGAATCGATGCATTTTCACTGGATGTCATGCAAAAAGTGCAGGATGTTAGAAAAAGCAGTCTGACATTTGCGCCGGAAGCCGGTTCGGAGAGAATGCGGGATGTGATCAATAAAGGGTTGACAGAGGAGAGCATTTTAAATGGCGCAGGACTTGCCTTTGAAAGTGGCTGGAACCGGATAAAATTATATTTTATGCTTGGACTTCCTACGGAAACAGAGACGGATATCAAAGGAATTGCCTGGTTAAGTGATAAAATTGCCAGACGCTACTATGAGATTTTGAAAGAGGAACGGAATGGAAAAGTGCAGATAGTTGCCAGCACTTCTTTTTTTGTACCGAAACCATTTACGCCATTCCAGTGGTCACCTATGAATACCAAAAAAGAATTTCTGGATAAGGCCAGAATCGTAAATCAGGAAATGAAGGAGCAATTAAATAGAAAGAGTTTAAAATATAGCTGGCATGAAGCCGGCCTTACGGTTTTGGAAGGTGCGATGGCGAGAGGTGACAGAAGAGTTGGACAAGCTATTTTAAAAGCATATGAAAATGGTGCGTTATACGATTCCTGGTCAGAGCATTTTAAAAATGATGTATGGTTAAAAGCTTTTGAATCAGTAGGTCTGGATCTAGATTTTTATACAACCAGAAGAAGAGATTTGGATGAGCCGCTTCCCTGGGATTTTATAAATATTGGTGTTACAAAGAAGTTTTTACAAAAAGAATGGAAGAAGGCCCGCGCAGGTTCCCGGTCTCCGAACTGCAGAGAGTCATGTGCGGGCTGTGGGGCTGGAATTTACGGAGGAGGTGTTTGTATTGAAGGCAAGAGTTAAGTTTAGCAAACAAGGCTGTATGAAATTTGTTGGGCATTTGGATATGATGAGATATTTTCAAAAAGCAATTCGAAGAGCAAATATAGATGTCGCTTATTCAGCTGGATTTAGTCCTCATATGATTATGTCGTTTGCGGCGCCGCTTGGGGTTGGATTAACCAGTGATGGGGAGTACTTTGATATAGAAGTGGGCGTTTGCTTCTCCTCGAAAGAAATGCTAAGGCGGTTAAATGAGGTTATGGTTGATAATATCGAAATTCTAAGTTTCCGGAAGATTGATGAAGGAAAAGCCAACAATGCAATGTCTATCGTAGCGGCTGCTGACTATACAGTAACATTTAGAGGCGATTATAGACCCGCTACCGACTGGGAGACGAAATTGGTGGAATTCTTTAATCAGGACAGCATTACGATTCTGAAGAAAACAAAAAAGGGTGAAAATATAATCGATATCAAGCCAATGATTTACGCTCTTTCTTGTTCAAACGAAATTATTTCCATGCAGTTGGCAGCCGGAAGTATAAATCATTTAAAGCCTGAACTTGTTTTAGAAGCGTTTGCACAATACATGAGGACTCAGTTACTTGATTTTGCATTGGAAGTGAACCGTGTAGAAGTATATGCGAATGAGGGAACGGAAGAAGAACGTAGGTTAATAACACTAGAGGCTATGGGTGAGGAAATTGCATAAGAAGCTTATAATTACAAAATTGCCGCAAAATGATAGTGATTTAAAGATGAATATAGTATCTTTAAATGTAAAAGCAACCAATTTAAATACATCATCTGACAACATTGTTACCGCTCTTTATGAAGATGATGTTCTTGTGGAGTTATCCTGTGAATTGGAAAATAAGGAGCGAATTTTAGGGAATATCTACATCGGCAAAGTAAAAAACATTGTTGCAAATATATCTGCTGCCTTCGTAGAGATTGAAAAAGGGATTCAATGTTATTATTCGTTTGAAGACAATAAAGGGGCTATTTATACTTCTGGTGGAAACCATGATAGGAATCACCAGCAAAGAAAAAATAAATTAAGGGTTGGCGACGAGCTATTAGTTCAGGTTAGTAAAGAAAATATAAAGACGAAGGCACCGATGGTTACGTCAAATTTAAATTTTAGTGGACGTTATGTAGTTCTAACAACTGGAAATCGGAAGATAGGAGTTTCCAATAAGTTAAGTGAGAAACAGAAAAGCAGATTAATACCTATTTTAATGGAGTATGAAAGTTCGGATTATGGTTTTATAATTAGAACAAATGCTAAAAATGCAGGTGTCAGTGAGATACAGGCTGAGATTGAGAAATTAATAGATGAGTATAGAGAAGTAATAGAAGCTGCACCTTATCGAACCTGCTATAGTTTGTTGAAAAAGCAGGCACCGGAATATTTGGATAACTTAAAAGATATCTATATGGATGGATTTCAGGAAATCATAACAGATTGTGATGAATTGCATGAGAATATAACAGAATTTATGAAATTCTATCATACGGAGGAAATATGCAAAGTTAAATTATATCAGGATGATTTATTACCATTATGGAAGTTGTATAGTATAGAAGCGCATTTGAAGGACGCATTAAAGGAAAGAGTCTGGCTGAAATCTGGTGGGTATCTCGTGATACAGCCAACAGAAGCCCTGGTTGTAATTGATATAAATACAGGTAAGTATATGGGGAGAAAGAGGGCAAAAGATACTTTTTTAAAAATAAATATGGAAGCAGCAAAGGAAATAGCCAGGCAGATTCGGCTGCGTAATTTATCTGGAATCATTATTATAGATTTTATCGACTTGAAGGAAGAACAGAAGCCTGAATTATTGAGGGCACTGTCATCTTA